>Ga0265292_1003102_pt1 | contig 10554 bp, 4 predicted proteins | sample Munlanlewell296A_FD_189080 | JGI IMG/M metagenome (GOLD analysis project Ga0265292, IMG submission 189080) | Leachate microbial communities from a municipal landfill in Southern Ontario, Canada - Leachate well 296A | ecosystem: Engineered > Solid waste > Landfill > Unclassified | place: Canada... | reverse complement strand
CTCACCACGGAGACACGGAGAACGGAGGGTGCTGTTCTTGAGGATCGAGTCTCTCCACATCAGGAACTTCCGCCGCTTCGCCTTGGTGGACCTGGAGCTGCCAGATGGCGTGACTGCGCTTGTGGGGCGCAACGGCGCCGGCAAGTCCACGCTACTCGAGGCCCTGGGCTGGTGCCTCTATGGGAACGAGGCCGCGCGCACGGGAAAGGACCTGATCAAGCGGCGCGGAGCTGCCGCTGGTGACGACGTGCGCGTGCGTCTCGCGTTCCGCTTCGGTGCACATGTGTACGAGGTGACGCGCGAGTTGCTCGGCAAAGGCGAGAGCCACGTCGCGACCGTGACAGTTGACGGCAGCGTCGTCGTGAACGCTGGCGCGCAAAGCGCGAAGGAAGCCACAGCGTACGTCGCGCGCCTCTTCCATATGGACCGCGAGGCGTTCTTCACGAGCCTCGTCGCGCGCCAAAGCGAACTCGCGATGCTGACGGACATCCCGGCGGGCCAACGCAAGCGTATCCTCATCGGACTCCTGCGACTCGACGCTGTGGATGGGGCCATCGTGGAGGCGCGCTCGCGCAAGCGCAACGTGCGCGCGGAACTCATGGGCCTGCGCAGCGTCATGCATGACGCGTCCTCGTTGCGCATGGCGCTCGATGTCGCGCGCGGCGCGGTCGAGGGTGGTCACGCGACCCTCGTGGCAGCGGACGGGCGCATCGCCGCGCTCGTGGACGAAGTCGAGGACGTGCGGCAGCGGCGCGAAGCGAGCCGCAAGCGCGCCGAGGAGTACCGTCACGTCGCTCTCCTGATCGCGAGCGCCGCAGAGCGCGTCGGCACGCTCGCGCGCGACCGCGATCGGCGCGTCGCCGAGCTCGCGCAGTCCCGCGCCGCCGCTGCGCAGGCACTCGCATTGGGCAGCCAACTCGAAGCGCTTCCCCTCGTGAAGGAGCGCTGCGAGGCGCTCGCGGCGCTGCGCATCCGTCACGAGGAGCTTTCCCGCACGACGCGGGAGCTGGCCGCAGCGGAGAGCGAGGCCGCGCGAGCATCGAGCGAGCACGAGACGGCCATCCAGATGCTTGCGGGCGCTGGCGCGCTCGCGAAGCAGGCCGAGCGGGTCGCCGTCGAGCGCCAGCGATCGGACGCCCGCCTCACGGACGCGCGCATGCGCGAGGCCGAGGCGTCCGTCCGTGCAAAAGAAGAAGCGCGCCTCCTATCTGAGGTCGAGGCGAAGGCCGCGCGCGTGCGCGAAGTCGGTCCCGAGTCACCTTGCCCCACGTGCCTGCGCCCGCTTCGCGAGCACCACAGCGAGTTGCTTCACGGCTTCGCGTCCGAGACCGAGCAGCGCCGCGCCGCGCTGGCCGTGCTCTCACCGATCCTTGAAGACGCCAGACGCGAGGCCGCCGAGTCAAGCCGCTCTCTCGTGGACCTTGCCGCGCGCGAACAAGAGATCCAGCGGAAGGCCGCGCAACTTGGGCGCGCGGAGGCACAGCGCGACGCGGCTGCATACGCTCTGGCGAGCGCGACGGGACGAGCTGCGGACCTCCGTGCCCGCGCGAGCGCACTGCAAGCCGCCCCATTCGAAGCGCAAGCCCAGCAAAGCGCGCTTGCAGAGCTGCGCCGGCTCGAAGCGCTCAGCGCTCAGCGCGAGCGCGCGCTGGCCGTGGCAGATCGGGCCGACGAGATCGTGCGCATCCTCACCGAGCTCGAAGAGGCTGAGAAGGCAGCCAGCGCGGCGCATGCTGACGCCAAGCGACGGAGCGACGCGCTCCGATTCGACCCGGCGGCGCACGAAGCGCTGGAGAGGGCCGCGGAGGCAGCGGAGGCGAGGCTTGGCGAAGCGCGGCTCCTGCGCGAGCGCGCCCAAGGCGAGCTCCAGCGCCGACTCGACGAGGAGCGGCGGCTCCTCGCGGACATCGCACAGCAGGAGGCGCTCGCGGCACGCGCCACCGTGCTCGAAGCGCGCGTGACCCTGCTTGAGCATCTGGCGGGAGACCGCGACAACGGGCTCCTGCCTGAATTCAAGGACCACTTGATCGGCCGCATCAGACCAATGCTCTCCGCGCACGCGGGGCGTTTGTTCCGCGAGTTGACCGAGGGGCGTTATGCGGACCTCGAAGTGGCGGACGACTACGACCTGCTCGTCCATGACGAGGGCCAGGCGTTCGGCCTCGCGCGCTTCAGCGGTGGCGAATCGGACCTCGCAAACTTGTGCCTGCGCTTGGCGGTCTCGCAAGTGGTCGCGGAGCGGGCCGGCACGGAGGGCTTCGGATTCCTCGCGTTGGACGAGGTCTTCGGCTCGCAAGACGAGGTCCGCAAGGGCAACATCCTGCGCGCGCTCAAGGGTCTCAGTGGCCGCTTCCGTCAGATAGTCCTCATCACGCACATCGATGATATCAAGGACGCGGCGGAGAACGTCATCCGCGTGCGGGCCCTTGACGATGGCACCTCAGAGTGCGTCGTCGAGGGCGCGGGGTGACCCGTAGCCGATCAGTGGCTCATGGCCGTCGCGTCATCACTCCCGCCGTCACACCCAGCGACGCAAGCGCGACCCACAACGGCATCGGCGTGTTCTGCACGGCGCTCACGATGCCCTTCTGAGTGAGCACGGGGTTCTGGGGGAATGCGTCTTGCGAGTCTGCCACTCCGTCCCCGTCAGAGTCGGCTTCGAGGACGTTCAGGTCCATCGCAAGCGTGCTGTTGCCTTGGGGTGTGAGGAGCCCCAGCCTGACGGTCACCGGCCCCATGGAGGGGAACCGCAGCGGCAGGGTGAGTGTGGATGCGCCGCCGCCGTCGATGATGGTCTCCGTCGTTTTGCCAAGCGTCGTGTCGTTCGCTCGTGCTTCGACTCGCGCGGTGCCCGGTTCCTCGCCGCCGTTCTGGAGGAAGACGAGGAGGGTGATCGACTGGTTAGCGCGCACCGTCGTGGGCACGAACGCCGTGTGGTCGATGGTCACGTTTGGCGGTGAGAGCGTGTGGTAGCTCGTCGTCACGTAGAGCACGCGCGCATCATGGTCCCCGGGTGTCGCGTTCGCAAGGATGGGGAACGTCACACGCGTGGTCTCGCCCACGCCCAGGCTCACGTTCACTGACGCGACCTGCTTGCCGTCCATCATGAGTCCAACGAGCTTGTCGAGCTTCTCCGTGCCGCGGTTCGTGACGTTCGCCGATATCGTGAGGCTGGCATTGGCGCTCACACGTGCGGGTCGCGCGTCCAACGTGCCCACGACAAGCTGTCCTTCAGGCACGAAGGGCGCGTAGGGGAGCGGCCACTTGGTGCCGGTCACGTAGTCCTCGAAGAAGTTGGAGAGGTCAGAGACGACGAGTTCCTCGGAGACGTTCTGGAGTTCTGCGTTCGTGACGCTTTGGGCGGCTTCGGCGCGCGTCGCGTCGCCGTGCTTGGCGTTGAGCGCTCGGAGGACGTCGCTCAGCGTGACCTGCGCGCCGCTTCGCGACCTGAGCGTTTCGTCCAGCGCGCGCAAGACGATGAGTCCCTTGTGGTAGGCGAAGCGCTCGAGGCTCGTGCCGTACGCGGCGTCAGTGAGCACCGCAGTCCTCAAGTCGGGATCCTTGGCGTCGCGCGCGGCCTCGCCGAAGAAGGCGTCCACCTGGTGGGGCGTCCAGATGTCTGCGGCGTACATCGCGAGTGCGCTGTGGTAGTCAGCGTCGCCTTCGTTGAGCCAGATGCTGCTGTCGGGCGGGCTCTCGGTCGTGCCGAAAAGCTGGAAGACGTGCGCGTACTCGTGGGCAGCGGTCCTGATGTCAGCGCTTTCGTGCACGAAGAAGGAGTCGGCGCCGCCCAGTCCCCCGCGGAACATGGGGTCGGGCGCGTTCACGACAAGCACGTTGCGGTGCACGCCTGGCCCATAGACGGCTGTGTAGTAGGGCGTCGCATTCTCGATGAGTCCGAAGAGTTGGGCGTCGTAGGACGTCACGTTTCCCAGGCGGACGTAGTGTACGTCCTTGCCTGCGACGGCGCGTGTCTCGCTGGCCAGAAAAGCGCCGAGTGCGACGTAGCCACGCGGGAGCGTTTGCCCTTCTGGCAGCACGTACTGGTGGGCACCGGTCTGGGTCCAAGGCGCAGCCTCATCCCACCCAGCGGGCGCATCGATCTTGACGAACGTCCGGTTCTGGAACGTGGTGCCCGCGTAGAACTGGTACTGATACTCTAAAGTGATGGACTCGGCCTTGAAGAGCGCGAAGTCAGCGCCAACGTGTGCGAGGCGTTGCGTCGCATCGTTGAATGCGGGGCGCTCCACCATCACGTCGTACGTGAACGACTCTGGCCCGTCCACGTGCAAGGCCACCACGTCATCGACGTCCCTGCTTCCTGCCGCGCCTGCGCTATCATAGCACTGCGTGCGGCGGTACGGGTCGCCGGCGGCCGGATGAGGGTCGATGGCCGTGGCCGGGCAGTAACACGCAGGCGTCTGGGGGCCGCACGTCACGTTCGTGATTGGCTCGCGGTGCAGGGGAATCGGGAAGCCGACGCTGGTGATCGAGCCCTGAGCGCCTTCCAGCGTGAGGTTCACGCGCACGTTCCCACTGGCTGGGTCAGGGATCGATAGTTCGTAGCGCCAAGTCAATACGACGGGATCTCTCGCGTCCGCTCTTGGTGTGGCGAGTGGCAGCAGGAACGCGGTGACAAGGACGAATGCCGCGATCCGCGCGGGGAGCACGGGGAGGGACCGGAGGCACTCCGCCTAAATCGTTGCGACTTGGGCGCTCGGGGATTCGCGGCCAAAAGCCTGGGAAGGCTTTCCTCTAAATAGTTGAATGGGAATCGCTGCGAGCCCCCCGGGTAGGCTGGCTGAGGCTTGCTTACGTCGTGGGCTTGATCACCTAGGTGTCGTAATGGCCGTCCGGACGTCGACCTCGACCGAAAATGGAGACCGCCGCGCCTGGATCGTGGCGCTCTCCCTGCTTGTGCTCTTCGCCGCAGCCCTCTTCTTGAGGGCTTACTGGAACATGGACGCTGCCGTGCAGGACGGCCACTTCGTCCTGTCCTCCGGCTCCGACCCCTACTATGAGAAGCGCGCCATCGACGCGATCCAGGACAAGGACTTCCGGACCCTCATCCAGGACCCGCTCCTCAATTACCCATACGGCGCAGTGAATCCCAATCCGCCATTGTATCAGTGGAGCGTCGCCATCGCAGGCCACTTCATCGCGCCTCTCTTCTCTGCGCACCCCGAGATGGGGCTCTCGCAGGAGCAGTACGCCACGTGGTGGGCCACGGAGTGGGCGCCCGCCGTGTTCGGTGCGCTGACGATCTTCCCGATGTACTTCATCGGCAAGGCGCTCTTCGACCGCCGCATCGGCCTCCTGACTGCCCTCTTCTGGACGATCTCGACGGAAGCCATCGACGTCACTGGACTGGGCGATTCTCGCCACTACGCCGCGGCGTTGTTCTTCACGACGCTTGCGTTCCTGTTCTACATCAAGACCGTGGAGAACTTCCGAGGTCACGGAAACTGGATCACGTCATGGCGAGACAGCTCGGCCATCTCCTCTGGCCTTGGGAACATGTTCCGAGAGCGCCGCATGGGCTTTGGCTACTCTTTCCTTACTGCCATGAGCATCGGCGCGGTCGCGCTGATGTGGAAGGGCTTCCCCTACATCATCGGCATCATCGGCGCCTATGCGGCTCTCCAGTTGGTCATCGACCACTGGAAGAACCGCGACTCGACTGGCCTATTCGTCGCTACGACCATCGCGATCCTCTTTGGCACCATCATGGCGTACCCATACTACGCTGCCGCCAACGTCGCGAACTTCCTCACGCCAGTGTGGTTCATGGTGGTGGCGTTCGTCGTGGGCGGGCTCGTGCTCGTCCCCACGCGTGACCTGCCCACCATCCTAGTCATGCCCGCCGCACTCCTCGTGGGCATCCTTGGCATCGCGGCAGCGTTCTTCGTCCTGCCAGACGTCGCACACTCGCTCCTTTACACGACCGTCTATTTCAAACAGACCGCCCTGTACGAGACCATCGCCGAGGCGCACCCAAGCGACTTCAGCCAGATCGCATTCAGCATCGGGCCCATCCCGTTCCTCTTCGCCTTGGCTGGGTGGGTCATGCTGCTGTTCACGCAGCGCAAGCACCCGCAGCGCGCCGTGCTCTTCGCACTCGTGTGGGGCATCGTCGCGCTTTACATGGCGCACGCGGCGCTCCGCTTCATCATCAATGCGATCCCTGTCTTCGCCGTCTTTGGCGCCTACGCGACGATCCAGCTCATCGACTGGCTCGACTTTGGCACCATCAAGAAAAGCATAGCTGCGAACCGCGGTAGCTTCTGGACTGGCTTGCGCAAGGGCATCCGCCCGCTGCAGGTCGTGATCACGATCCTGCTCGTCTTGCTACTCGTGATACCCAACACGCTGCTGGCGGCCGACGCAGCTCTCCCGCCTGAGAAAGAACAGAACATCAGGGACAGCACGAACAGCGAGTTCCTCAAGTCGTTCATGGACAAGGAATTCGGCGCCTACGGCCAAGGCTTCCTGCCAGACTACTGGCTGAAGGGCCTCACGTGGCTCGATGCGTACGACAAGAACATCACGAACCACGCGGACCGCCCCGCATTCCTGTCCTGGTGGGACTACGGTCACTGGGCCATCGCGGTGGGCAATCACCCCACGGTCGCCGACAACTTCCAGAACGGCTACCAGTTCGCGGCCGAGTTCATCCTCTCGCAGAACGAAACGAGCGCCGTCCAGCTCCTGAGCGCGCGCACGCTGCCCATACTCGGGCGAGACGCGGGAGCCAAGCTCATCGAGCAAGCCGGAGTGACGGAGGGCCAAGGCGGAGCCGTGTACGACGAGCTCGTCGCGTGGCAGTACGCGACTGAGTTGAGCCTTGAGCAATCGGTGAAGCTCGAGAAGCTCGTGACGGAAGCGACGAAGGACGCGACTCACCCCAGCGGCGTCCGCATCCGCTACTTCACGACTGACGTGCGCATGTTGCCCTACGACAACCCGCAGACGCCAAACATCGAGCAATCAAGCATCTACTACGCTCCCGTGAAGCTCGCCGGCCAGAACCCGGACGATTACGTACCAGTCATGATCGCGCTCGCGGGCGCGCAAAGCGGCCAGTTCGTGACGCAGCAGCAGTTCGAGGACTTCGCGAGGAACCCAGTGAGTCCGGTCGAGGCACAGTCCGAGAAACTGCAGTTCACGCAGAAGTTCTACGACTCGATGTTCTACCGCGCTTACGTCGGGACGCCCGTGCAGGGGCCATTCCCGACTGATGGGGACCAAGAGATCCAGGCGTTGAACAACCCGCACCCCGCGTACGGCATGAGCCACTTCAGACTCATCTACGCGAGCCCCGAACTGAAGATCGTCGAGTACTATCCCGGCGCCACCGTGAGCGGCACGGTCACCCAAGACGGCGTGCCCATCGAGGGAGTCACGCTCGTGGTGTTCGACGATGCTGGCAAACTACTCGTCGAGACATTCCCCGAGCAGTTCCGCGCCCAGGTCTCGACGGAGGAGTTCGACGTGCCACACTCGATGGCGACCACTGACGCGGCTGGCAAGTTCACGCTCGTCTCCCCCTTCGCCATCGAAGGCGGTAACGTGACCATCGTCGCGTCCAAAGACGGCGTCACTCTCACCCGCCAGCACCTCGCCATCACGCGCGAGGACGCCGAGACGGGCAAGGAGTTCCCCCTGGCTATCGCGCTTGAGAAGGGCACCGTCGAAGGCGTCCTGTTCGAGGACAAGGACGGCAACGGCGCGTACAACACGACCAACGACACGCCCCTGAGCGACGAGTTCGTGACCATCGGAGGCCAGACCGGCATGACGGCCGCGGACGGCTCGTTCAAGATCACGAACGTGCCCGTCGGCCAGCAGAACGTGACGACGAACAGCACGGGGTACGTCGTCTCGCCCACCACGAACAAGGTCAGCGTGAGACCCGGTGAGACGATCAAGCACGACGTCGCGCTGGACCTCAAGCCCGCCACCGTGAAAGGCCTTCTCTACGCGGATGCGGACGGCAACGGTCAACCAAGTCCCAACGAGCAGCTTGGCTTCCAGACCTTGAGCTTCGCACCAGACGCGAACGTGACTGCCAACGGCGCCAAGCTGGACCAAGCGTTCACGGACAGCAGCGGCAACTACACGACCGCGCTTGCGCCAGGATCGTACGTCGTGACGGCCTCCTACGCAGCGCCCGACGGCACCGCGTACAAGCTAGAAACGAAGTTGGTCGTTGCGACGGGCGAGAGCAGGGTCGTGGACTACGGCCTAACGAAGGCTTGAGCGGAGACCGCCTGCGGGCGGCCAACGGTCATGGGGGGCCTGCGGGCCCCCTATCATTCCCACGTAGGGGCGTGAGCCTTCGCGCTCATCGCCTCCCCACTTCTGCGTAGAGCGCGATCGTCCGCTCCACCACTGCGTCCCACGAGTACGACTGCATCGCGCGCGCACGCCCAGCGTGCCCCATCCGCGCCGCAAGGGCATCATCGCATAGGATCCGCTCGAACGCTTTCGCGAGTGCGACCGCATCGCCGTACGGCACGAGAAAACCGGTCTCTTCGTCAACGATGACGTCGGGCGCTCCACCCACGCGCGTGCCCACGCATGGCGTCCCGCAAGCCATCGCTTCGGCAAGGACGATGCCAAATGCTTCCCACTCGCTTGGTAACGCGAGGACGTCCGCTGCCGAAAGGGCGCTCCTGTACGCACCATCGTCCAGATGCCCGGTGAACGTGACCCGCTCTCGGATGCCCAATCCGCGCGCCTGCTCTTCCAGCCGCGCGCGCCACCCCTGGTCCTGCCCCGCGAGCACAAGACGCGCGTCTCCCCGGAGCCTGGCGAACGCATCGAGCAGCGTGATCAAGCCCTTGTTGGACGCCAACCGGCCAGCGAAGAGCACGACTGGCGAGTCGCCCAACCCGAACCGCGCGCGAAACGGCGCGCCATCGGGCACGCTCGCGTAATGCGCCGCGTGGAACCCGTTCGGGATGACGACGGCGTTGGGCACGCGCAAGTGCACGCGCATCTCTTCCAGTTCTCCCGAGGAAACCGCGATGACGCGTGAGGCCGCGTCCACCACTCGCTGTCCAAGCCAAGGATCGTAGAGCGAGCGCAAAGCGCGCCGCCACGCGCCGCCCTCCATGCTCCATGGTGGGTGGAAGTGGGGCGTGAAGACGAACGGCTTCCCGGCGCGCTTGGCTTCACGCGAGGCGACGACGGTCTGGTAGTACCCATACGAGTGTGCATGGATGATATCAGCCTCGTTCGCCGCTGCGCGGAGCGCTTTGCCCATGCTGGGCATCGTGGTCCATGCACCCCCCACGCGAACGGCGCGGTGCCGCACCACGGGGATTCCATTCACTTTGTCGGGAAGCGACGAACGGCGCTCGAAGGGGTACTCGGTGAAGAGGTCGCTCGTGTGCACCACGACGTCGTGGCCACGCTTCGCGAGGCCCTCGGCGAGCGCGGCGACATGCGTCTCGGCGCCGCCTGGGGCGGGGGGGTAGCGGATGGCCGCGAGAACGACCTTCGAGGTCACTCTTGCGTGGCACACCCTGGCGGGCGATGAACCCTCCGGAGATTTCGGACGACGCAGCTCCAGGGAACCCCTACGCGGGGCTACCGAACCGAAGGTGAGGGGCCGACGCGATCCGCAGAGCGCGTCAAGCCCCCGGACCCCTCCCCAATCCCTCGAAGTGCTTCTTGATGCGTGACATCCCCTCGCGCAGCATCTCCTCGCTGACCGCGTACGAGATGCGGAAGTGCCCCGCTCCAAGCGAGCCGAACGCGTCACCGGGCGTCACGACGACCTTCTGCTTGCGCAGGATGTCCATCGCGAGCTGCTTGCAGTCGATGTCGTGCTCGTAGCTGCAGAAGGCGTAGAACGCGCCTTCGGGTTTCACGATATCGACGCCGGGGATGTCTTTCACCAGCTTCACGATGAGGTCGCGCCGGTCGTGGAATGTCTGCACCATGCCGCGCACGAAGTCCTGCGGCCCCTCGAGCGCGGCAAGGCACGCATATTGCGTGGGCGTGGGGGGATTCGCGATCAGGTGGTAGCTCATCCGCTTGATGGGCTCCGCGATGGCGGGGTTCGCGACGAGGTAGCCGATGCGCCAACCAGTCATGGCGTACGTCTTGCTGAACGTGTTGAAATAGACCGTGTTGTCGTACTTTCCAAGGAAGCTCGCGTGCGGGCGGTCGAACGTGATCGTGTCGTACGCCTCGTCCGTCAGCAAGAGCAGGTTGTGCTCGCGCGCGAACTCGACGATGTAGTCCACGTCCTTGGCTCGCAAGCACGCGCCCGTGGGGTTGCTGGGGCTGTTGACGATGATGGCCTTCGTGCGCGGCGTGACGAGCTGGCGCAGGTCGTCCACGCGGGGGCGGTACGCGTACTCCTTGCGCAGCGGATACGAGACGGGGATCCCGCCGCACAGGAGGGTGTGCGGTCGATACAGCACGAAGCCAGGGTTCGGGATGAGGACCTCGTCGCCTGGGTTGATGTAGCTCGCGAGCGTCGCATAGAGCGCCTCGGTCGAGCCGCACGTGATCACGACGTGGCTTGCGTCGATGGTGGGG
>Ga0265292_1003101_pt1 | contig 10558 bp, 13 predicted proteins | sample Munlanlewell296A_FD_189080 | JGI IMG/M metagenome (GOLD analysis project Ga0265292, IMG submission 189080) | Leachate microbial communities from a municipal landfill in Southern Ontario, Canada - Leachate well 296A | ecosystem: Engineered > Solid waste > Landfill > Unclassified | place: Canada... | reverse complement strand
TACTTTTCCCGATGTGTCGCATCTTGCTGATTTAAACAAGCTTCGTAGTAAACAAGTTCAACTGGCAAACGATTCTTCGTCGAGGCCACTTTACCATCATTGTGCAACTTTAATCTATCCTTTAGGTCATTTGTATAACCGGTATAAAACTGCTTATCTTTATTGCTTTGTAAAATGTAAGTGTAATACATATCTAACGGGGTGAATTTATATTTTCTTATACCCTGCACCATAAATAACATCCTCTTTCTTCTGTGGTGCAGGGTGTACCTCTGCACCATAAATATCATTAAGAGAATTACTAATTTTTTTATAGAGCTCCGTTGTTGCTTTACCGTAATTTTTTAATTTTTGCTCTCTTTGTCTTGCGTCTGATTCTGAATAAAATGCTTCATAATAAACTAAACCTAACGGACGTCTATATTTTGTCGAAATGACTTTGCCTTCATTGTGTAGTTTTATTCTCTTCCTTAAATCGTTGGTTGAGCCAATATAGCATTTACCATCTTTCTTGCTTTTTAAAATATAGACGTAAAACATAAATTATTTATGGTGCAGGGTATATCTCACGCCCCTGCCTTGGCCGACTCGTTCAACCAAACGCAAAGCCACCAATCTGGCGAGAGATTGTTTTATAGTAACCTGTGGGACGGAACCATTGAGACGTTTATCGATTTCAGCCACGCCCAAAGTCTCGCCGTCTTTTAGGATAGCGAAAACCTGCTCTTGCCTTTCGGACAAAAGTTTTTCCGGCTGTTCGGCATTCATCAGTTTTCGGGCGACATCTCCTTGGGTCAGCAGTGCATCAAGCAAAAAGTTCAGCCATGGCGTAATGTCTTCATTTTCTGTTTTGTGATTATTTTGCGTTGCGCGGAGAGCAAGATAATATTTATCCTTGCGCTCTTCGATAATCTCATCAAGCGAAGCATACGGGGCATAGGCATAATCATTGCGAAGCAGAAGCAAGTTCGTGAGCGCACGACTAAGACGTCCGTTGCCGTCGAAGAACGGGTGGATCGCTAGAAATTCAAAAACAAAGTTGGCGATGATAAGTACCGGGTGAAGCTCTTTTTTCTCCATCTCCTGATTTTCCCAGTCAATAATCGCTTCCATTTCCGGCTTTACCAGATAGGGTTTTGTCGCGTTGAACAAGACGACTTCTTCGCCTTTTTCATTCTTCATGACTACCGCATTATCGGAATTTTTATACTTGCCTTTATGCATTTGGTCTTTTTCAGAGAATTGCAAAAGAATACTGTGGAATTGCAAAATATTATTCTCGGTCAATTTGAGAGTGCGATAGTGATCAAAGACTCTTCCGAGTAAATCAGCATAACCAGCGACTTCCTGCTCGTCACGGTTCTTGGGAGGATTAGATTTCAGACCACGCAAAAGACGAGCCACTTCCTCGTCGCTCATTTTTGATCCTTCAATACGGGTTGAGGCACCGGTAGATGTAATGATCACCGATGACTTAAGCCGACCCAAAATCTGCGGAGAGAGCCGCAAACTGCCATGCCAAAGACCCTTGAACTCGTCAATTCTGCCGATCTTTCCAAGTATCTCCTGACTTAGTTTTATTCGTTTGTTGAAGCTGTTTTCGCTCATATTTTTGTTGTATCTTGATGGTATACCCTGCACCTTAAACGCAGAATCCTTTAAGGTGCAGGGTATATAGATAACTATATCCAATTATATACGAAAGCATCCCAATAAGTCAACTATTTACTATATCAATGTAGTGATATAGAGAACCAAGAGGGACATTTTATCCATAAAATACAGGGCTTTTACCAGTATTTACTAAATAGATTTTGACCTCCCTTGGGCGTTTCCGAAATAGTACACTTTTGTATCATTACGAAAAAGCCGACTGGAAGCGGCTTTTAAGGTACCTTCCAGTCAACAAAAGAACTTTTTGATAAATGTCAGCAGATACGTGCCAAACGTCATAAGAATATTTATAAAGCACTCTCGAAAGATTTTATATTCAAAGGATTGTTTAAATGTCAAAATTGCGGTTGTTCAATCACAGCAGAAAGACACGAGGGTAAACCTACTTATTATTCTTGTACCAACGGAAAGGGTATATGTAAAAGAGTATATATCAATGAAAAGGATCTATTGAAGCCTATATATAAGGTTTTAGAGCGATTTGAGGGTATTACAGAGGAAGTGCAGAATGAGCTTGTAGATGAGCTCCGTAAAAACACAGAGTCAGAAGTTGTATTTCACAAGGCGCAAATAAATCGCATACGAGCCGACTATGATAACTTGAAAGCAAAGCAAGATAGATTACTCGAGGCCTATATGGACCAGAGTATTACTAAGGATATCTATGACAAGAAACATCAAGAGTATCAGGATAAAATACAGACATTAGAAATTGAACTTTCTGAGCATACAAAAGTAGACTATGACTACCAAACGACAGTTGCTACCGTGCTTTCTGTAGCACGCAGAGCAAAGACTATATTTGAAAATAGTTCTGATGTTGCAGGAAAACGGGCATTTTTAAGTTATCTACTTCAGAACCCGACCATAAACAAAAGAACGCTAGATTTTACCTTGCGTTCTCCATTCAACTTAGTACTAGAACTAGCTAGTAGTCCTACTTGGCTCCGGAGGTAGGATTCGAACCTACGACCAAGTGCTTACACTTTGTCCATTATTACTAATGGCGTGGACTATATCATCTCCATATGGTTTTCACCACTTAGGAGCGAGGCGCTTCGCGCTCCGATGTAAATCGGAGAGCTACTCCCATAAAGGCCTGCCCGTACCGAAAATGGTACGTTCGGGCGGGGATAGTCTCTACACCTTCCTTAATTTTTATTAAGGCTTGGCTCGGGATTGCCCAAAGGGGTTTCCCCGAATTCACCTCGTTATCCGACCCGTCTTTCGAACGGGAAGCTGCTACTTAAACTTACAACCTACAACTTAAAACCAATGACACTCCGTAGGTTATTAGTTAAATGTCGTTTGTTATTAGTAATGTAAATTACAGGCACCTGCTCTACCGCTGAGCTACTCCGGAATATGTTTTATTAAATTTTTAATGAACAAAAATTACATCTATAAGTATATAAAAAAATTAACAAGAAGCAATACATTCCAAACACATCTCCCTTACTCCCCCTACAACATTCCAACATTCTGCAGAATGTTGGAATGTTGTATAATAAAGATAGTATGAAAACATCAAAACAACTTGAGCGGTATTTTAAGGGGGCGGCAAATCATTGGCGAATCGAGATTCTTTTACTTGTCGAAAAAAATAAAGGAATCACAGTCGAAGATATTGCCAATACACTCCATGGAAATTTTAAAACTATTTCTCAACACACTCATCAATTGGTTCGCGGTGGATTATTAAACAAGGAATATCGGGGTAGGCAGGTGATTCATTCGTTGTCTCCATATGGCGAATTATTTTCAAGATTTATGAAGAGATTTTAATATTCCAACATTCTGCAGAATGTTGGAATATTGGGGAATGAGATGGGAATAAAAAAACCGACCAGATGTATTTTATTACTTGGTCGGATTTATTATTGCTAATATTTTTTTTCTTGTTTTATTTATATCATCTCCGTTTTCTACGGAAAGAACTGGGATATCGGGATGTTTCTCTTCATGATAGGAAACCCATCGTGGTCCGGTCACAGATATTTGTATTGGCTCATATTTTGCTTCCCTCACTACTATCACAATAAAATCAATTCCTTTTAAATCAGTTTTGCTGAATCGTCCGCTTCTTATGTAATCAAAAATTTCTTTTTTCTTCCTCATCTCTTTGAGTGTTAACATAACAAGATCTTCTCGGTTTAATCCCGTATTTATTGAGTGCATGGAATCTTTTGATGCTTTCGCGCGTATTTTTTCCTGAATCTCCCTAAGGGTTATTTTTTTACATTTCTTTCGCCTTTTTTTCACCGCATTTCTCCTCCTATATAAAATTTGTTGGTACTAATAGTAATTATAGCATTTTGTTTGTTTTAATTGGAATTTATGTTTCTTGGTGCTATTATAAAGAAGAAATAAAAGGGGCAAAAACAACCCTTTTTTGATTGATATGATATCAGAAATAGTCACCAATGGGGTTAAATATTATAAGAAAGCGATTGAAAAACGCGATCTTCCTCAGGATATTTCCCGCATTCATACGGACGAAGTAGCCTCACAGGTCGCGGCGTTTTATGAAAAAGCGAGGAATGTCATTGATTATAAGGAGGAGCACCTTATTCGCAGAGGGTTTATCGATCGTGTGTTGCATCGACGCCTTCTTTTAAAACAGGATGGAGTTGGTATTGGAGAAGTGCTTATCAAAGAAATTATTCGCGCCGGATATCTTCCGAATGACACAATCCCCGAGACAACAATTAATGAGATTCAAAAAATTATTAATAAGCATATAACGCTTAGTGAATTTATTCCGTCACAGGATAAGAAAAAATATAAAGATCGACTTGATTGGCTTTTTTCAATTACCGCAAGCTCAATAGAAGAAAAGTTATTTCCTTCATATCGAGAAGATACGCTTGTAAATATTATGTTTCGCACGTTGAAGACTCGCATTGTGGTGAGAGGAGGAAGCATTTCCGAAGATGATCTCACCACACAACTTTTTGCGGCGATTTACCGGACGCTTTTAAAGGCGGATGAAGAACAGTTGCAATATCAGTTGTTGAAATTTTTGTATCCGGATTGGGAAAGCATAAGCACCGAAGAGTGTCCACGTGTAGGGGCATATATTCCAGCAATTCGGAGGCAGATACGGAAGGTAGTAACACATCCACTGAAGAAATCATTCACAAAACTATGCGCACGATATTCGATTGTGTTCAACATCTTGGGAGATGTTATTGATCGGTCAAAAGATTATGAAACATTTGAAAAGACAATTTTGGATCCAACACTTTTTGAAAAAGAGACAAAAGAAGTATATGACATTCGTTTTGTTGCCGCAAAGAAAAAATTAAAACGAATTGGTTTTTTGAGTGTTATTTCGTTCTTTCTCTCGAAAATTTTGATAGTTCTTCTCATTGAAATCCCGGTAGAAAATTATCTTACGGGGGGATTTTCAGTGTTTAACACAATATTGAATATTTTTGTGCCACCTATACTCATGTTTCTCATTGTTCTCAGCATAAAAATGCCCCGTCCCATCAATTTCAATCTTGTTTCCGACCAAATTCATTCCGCGATATTTCCAGTAAAAGATGGGCATAAATATGTGCTTTCTATTCCAAAAAAGAAGAAAATTATTACAGAAATTGTTTCCAATCTCTTCTATCTTCTTACTGTTATCGCTGTATTTTATTTATTTTATGAATTACTCACCCCACTTCATTTCAATATAGCGAATGTTATCGTGTTTATATTTTTTGTTTCTCTTGTTGCCGCTGCGGGCGTGCGGATTCATAATCGTGCGAATGAAATGAATCTCGAAAAGAAAAAGACGAATGTACTCACTTTTCTATTCGATTTATTAAGTATGCCGTTTGTGACCGTTGGACGGTGGGTGATTGATGGACTTGCGCGCTTCAATCCGATAGTTATTTTTATCAATCTTTTGATTGAACTCCCATTTCAAATGTTTGTTGAGTTTCTTGAGAATTTCAACGGATTTGTTCGCCAAAAAAAGGAGGACGTTACTTAAGTGGGTGTTATGAGCGCCAAAAAAATAAAAAACGAGCTTGCACAACTCAAAAATAAAGAGCAGGCAAAGATCTTGCGACGATTTTTCAAAACAGGAAAAGGGGAATATGGAGAAGGAGATATCTTTTTGGGTATTAAGATTCCTGTACAAAGGATTGTTGCAAAAAAATATATAAAATTACCTCTTAAGGATATACAAATTCTTTTAAGGAGTAGTGTCCACGAACATCGCTTAGTTGCGTTGGTTATTATGATTGAGCAATACAAATGTTCAAACACAAAAGGAAGGGAAGAGATTTTTAGATTATACATAAAAAATTATAAAAATATTAATAATTGGGATTTAGTTGACGTAAGTGCACCCCATATTGTTGGTGGATTTTTGTTACACAGATCAAAGAAAGTATTGTATGATTTTGCACGATCAAAAAATCTTTGGAAAAAAAGGATTGCAATTATCTCCACGCTTACATTTATTCGTAATAATAAATTTGATGACACACTTCATCTTGCAGAAATATTATTGGATAATACACACGATTTAATACACAAAGCGATCGGATGGATGCTTCGTGAGGTGGGAAAACAAGATCAAAAAAAAGAAGAACAATTTCTTAAGAAACATTATAAAAAAATTCCACGCACTACACTTCGTTATGCAATTGAACGATTTTCAGAAAAGAAAAGAGAAAGGTATATGTAGTTTCTTGTCGGTGTATGATTTTTTATATTTCCCATCTGTCCTTTATGTTTTATACTTAAACACACATGGATCATTTTCCGAGACTTGAAAAGAAAGAAATGCCAAGGGTGCCGAGTTTGGGAAAAGTAATTGGCGTTGGAATTGTTGTTATGGGTCTTGCAATGGGAACCGGTGAACTTATTTTATGGCCGCATCTCGTCACTAAATATGGCATTCATTTCCTTTGGTTTGCTATTGTAGGTATCACCGCCCAATATTTCATTAACCATGAAATTGCTCGATATACTATTTCAACGGGAGAAAGTTTTTTTACTGCATCGGGGAGAATTTTAAAATGGTCTCCAATTTTTTGGTTTTTTTCGGCAATTCTTTTATATATTTGGCCGGGATGGGCAGGTGCAATAGGAACGACTCTTCGTGAATTGTTTGGATTTGGAACATATCTTGGGTGGGCCTGGGCAACACTTGGATTAGTTCTTCTTTTTACTTTTCTTGGAAAAATTGCCTACATAGTTTTGGAAAAGACATTGAAAATTATCGTCCCTACATTTTTTGTGATGCTTGTAGGTATTACCGTATTAAATGTCGGAGCAGAACATTGGAGGGAAGTATTGTTTGGATTTTCAAATATTGGCACTATCCCAAATGATATAGATATAAACACTCTTTTGAGTGCAATTGTATTTGCAGGAGCTGGGGGAATGCTTAATTTGTGCGTATCCTTGTGGTATAGAGATAAAAAAGTTGGCATGGGATTATATGCCGGACGAATTGAAAATCCAATTACGGGAAAAGAGGAGGCGGTTTCTGCAAGTGGGTTTACATTTGATATGACGGATGAGAATCTTTTGCGTTGGAAGAAATGGATGCGTTTTATGCGGATTGATCAAGGGATTATTTTTCTTCTTTTCGGGGCGATCACGCTTGTGCTTCTCAGTGTAAACGCGTATGCAGTACTTACTCCCATGGGACTTATTCCTGAGGGTTTTGATATTGCGGTGGTGCAGGCACATATTTTTGGAGCACAATTTGGGGAATTTGGATTTATGCTATTTCTTGTCATGGCTTTTCTCATGCTCTTTTCTGTTATGTGGACGGTAATTGATGCGTTGACCCGTATGATAAGTGATATTATATATACAAATGCGCGAATTGGTCCGCTTCAGAACATATTTCTTTGGGCAAAAGATATTTCAATAGGAAAACTCTATTATGGAATAATAGTTCTCGTGGTTCTTTTAGGGGCAATTCTCGTACCAATGAAGCAACCCCTTTCTCTTCTTATGATTTCAGCTGTACTCGGGGGTATTTCTATGGCGATATATACTCCTATAATTATCTATATAAACAATAAAAAACTTCCAAAGGAATTGCGTCCAGGAATTGTGATAAATTTGATAATGGCCAGTATATCTGTTTTCTTTATTTTCTTTGCCATCCGTGTTGTAGTTGAACAGTTTTTTGTGTAAAAATATAAATATAAAAATTATGAATAAATTATTTACAAAAGAGAATATATTAACTGCAATCGGGATAATTATTGTGGTCGCAAGTATTGTATATGTTCCTTCGTTGCAAGAAAAAGCTATTCAAAAAAACAAGAATATTCCTCCAGTTGAAAACATGACATCGAGTAATGTAGGCATTGCAAATCCTGCATCTCAGGCGTGTGGTGCATATGGGTATAAAGTTGAGATACGAAAAGATGAAAAAGGGGGAGAGGTTGGGTATTGTATATTTCCGGATGGAAAAGAATGTGAAGAGTGGCAGTTTTTTAGAGATCAATGCGGAAAAGAACGGAAAGTTGGGCAATTGGAACAAATGCCGACATTTGGAGAAGGTCTTTTAAAAGCTCCCGATGGACAAAAATATGCAGGATGTCCAAAATGGGTGGACTGTATGCCAAAGATAGGACCCGATGGAGGCAGGGATACTTGTGTTGTTCCTCCTGGGTGCGAAGGATATACCGGACGCGCGTATTAAAATTTTAAAAATCTGTTGAATTTTATTTTGTTTGTGATACGATAAATAAAAATAGATATGAAAAAAGCATTAGAATACACAAAACTTTTTCTTGGTGTCATACTTATTCCCGCCGCATTTGTGATGGAGATGATTGACGAAGAACTTGGATAAAAAGTAAAAACCCCGATGTACATCGGGTTTTTTTTTAATACTTGAATGGCCAAAATTTTTCAATCTCTTCGAGAAGTGAACTAATCTTTAATTCAACTTCTTTTTTTGTCCATTTTTCAACTCGAATAAGTGAGGTGATTACCAGTGCATCTCCGTGTTTTGTTATATACATGAGCCGTATTGGAGAATTTTCCTTTTTTACCTCACTAATCTTTTTTGCAACCCAATGTCTTATTTTTGAGGCATTTTCTCTATTGTAATATGAATAGATAAAAGAAAAATAAATATTTGTCTTTGATTTATTCGTTTCAACTTTGTAATGGAGGTGACGCATTGCCTTCTTTATTTCAATATTGAATTCACCCTCTTTACATTTTTTTTCTTCTTCTGTGGATAGAAAAAGTTGGTTTGTAATACCTTCCACCACTTTTTGATTTTTCACAGGACACTCCTTATTTAATTAGAAAGATAACTGCTTTATATTGTAATATTTTATTTTTATTTAGTCAATGTAATTTTGTCTTTCCTATTCATTCAATGTGGGTAATAATAAAAAAATGTTTGATATTACTATTCTCGCTATTGGAAAAATAAAAGAAGCGCATTTTAAGGATGCGTGCGCGGAATATAAAAAGCGCATCGCCCCCTATGCAAAAATTTCTATTGAGGAAATTTCTTACGAACCATTTCGGCACGAAGGAGAGAAGAGTAAAACAAAACAAAAAGAGGGGGAACGGATAAAAAGATATTTGGAAAAAAGAAGTGAGAAAAGCGAAATCTTTATCCTAGATGAAAATGGAAAAGAGTTTTCTTCGGAAAAATTTGCAAAAATATTGGAGAATATTCAAAAGCCGATTATTTTTGTGGTTGGAGGATCGTTAGGAATCGACGAGACACTTCTCTTGTCCCCGTATAAAAAAATTTCTCTTTCACCTCTCACGTTTCCCCACGAACTCGTGCGCGTGATATTACTTGAACAATTATATAGAGCAACGACAATTATTAATAAAAAAGTATACCATTATTGATATAAGTGATGGTGATTATATATGGTAGAAACACAAAAAATCCCTTCGCTATATGGAGGGATTATGTTACGTCGTGAGTGATTATTTTATCTTCCAGTATTGTGATGTAGTTTGAGGGAATGTCCGTCCAACATCCGCTATTGAAGTACATATTTTTTTTGAACTCTTTTTGCATTGCTTTGTGTGTGTGTCCGCAGAACACATACTGTGCCTTACGAAATGTTGCAAAGAGCGATGCTGATTTTGCAATTTTTTCAGAAAGACGGAGCCATGATTTACTCATTCGTTTTATGAACCTACTGATACGTTGTTTTTTTGTGTCGATACGTTGGATAAAAAAATAAAGTGAGGACGCGATTGCGCTCAAGATAATATTTTCCGAAAGGAAACGATCAAATTGATGTCCATGTATTGCAAGATATTTTTTCCCGAGATATTCCCATTCATAAAATCGATGTGCCTCCATATTCATTAAGTGAGACATTACTTTCATTAATAATTCATCATGGTTGCCAATAACCCACACTACTTCTATTTTGTTGTCAGATTCAGAAAGTCCTCTCACGTGTGATATAAATGCCCAATGGTCTTCATTGAGACGTTCAAAGTTTAAATCATCAAAAATATCACCAAGGAGGATAAGGCGGTTGAATGAATATTTTTTGAGCGTTGTAAGTGCCTCTTTTGCACGACTTACCCTTGATCCCAAATGTATATCGGAGACGATAAGTGTATCTACAAATTCTTTTTGTATCATTGTTCTTTATTATATCTATTTTTTCTTCACATGGAAAGAAATTTTTGACATTCTCATATTTATATGACAAAATATGTACAGTATATTTAAATAACAAATAGAGGAAATAATGGTAGAGGTAAAAAAAATTGGATTAGAAGATCTGCTTCCAACGACAGAAAAAGTAATGAAACATGCAACACATGTTTCCATTAATAATAATCGAGCGATGGAACTCGCTCGCAAAATTCCAGAACTTTTTGGTAGGTTTCATATTCCATTTAAAATTATTGG
>Ga0265292_1003100_pt1 | contig 10563 bp, 8 predicted proteins | sample Munlanlewell296A_FD_189080 | JGI IMG/M metagenome (GOLD analysis project Ga0265292, IMG submission 189080) | Leachate microbial communities from a municipal landfill in Southern Ontario, Canada - Leachate well 296A | ecosystem: Engineered > Solid waste > Landfill > Unclassified | place: Canada... | reverse complement strand
TATCCTGAAGGATTCGCCCTGGCATGTGAACAATGCACCCATTATCTCCTTTGCTATCCTTTTTGTTCCGCTTTATGATACTTTATGGGTAATGGGGAGCAGGATGGTAAAAAGGAAATCACCTTTTCAAGCAGACCGCTCCCATATTCACCATCGATTGCTCGATCTGGGGTTTACCCATAAAAAAACTACATTGATACTTTTAATCCTTAACGCGGTGTTTATTATTTTTATCTTTCTGTTACAGGACTTGAATATTCATTTGTTGGCTGCCATTTTAATCATTACAGGATTGGTGAAAAGCTTTCTTCCTGATTATATTTCTAAATACATTCAGAAACGATCGACTGTCTGATCCGGATCAAACTGAGCCACCCCAAAAACGGCGAATTTGTAGCAAATAGCTGTCAATAAATCGCATACATGTCAATAAAGAGGGACTTTGTTCATAATATATTATTTATCCTTAGTAATATATTGTTTCCCATTGTTAGTTTTTCTTATACATCTCGGATATTAGGACCTGAAGGAATTGGTAAGGTTCAGTTTGTTATTACTTTCGCCCAATATTTTGTAATGATGGCTGCTTTGGGGATACCGGTGTATGGTATCCGGGAGGTTGCAAAAGTACGGGGGGATCAAAATCGACTAAACAAGCTTTTTTCTGAGCTATTGTTTATTAATATTCTGACCAGCCTGATTCTACTACTTATATATATAGTTATCATTTCAGTTGTAGGTTGGTTTCATCAAGACCTTACTTTTTATATTTTTGGAGGAATACTGGTTCTATTTGGCTTTTCGACATTGGATTGGTTTTATATTGGATCAGAACAATTCAGTTTCTTATCAATCCGCTCAATTATCATCAAAGTCTTAGCGTTAATTGCGCTATTTCTTTTTGTAAAAAGCCCCAATGATCTGATTGTTTTTTTCCTTATTACAGTCTTTTCAATTCTTGGAAATAATATCTGGAATTTATTAAACCTAAAGGGAAAAATAACGCTAAAGTTTAAGCAACTGGCATTAAAAAAACATCTGCCGGTACTATTTATCCTGTTTAGCACTTCAATTGCAATTAGTATTTATACTTTAATCGATACATTGCTATTAGGCTTTTTTACGGATAATAAGTCAGTAGGATTATATACTGCTGCCATTAAAATAACCAGGATTGCTATTCCGTTGGTTGCTTCTCTGGGAACGGTTTTGATACCCAAAATCACCCAAAGTATATACACCAACGACAACAAACTAACACAAACACTAACAGATAAATCATTTTCGTTTATCTGTTTGCTGGGAATTCCGATATCTTTCGGGCTATTTATATATTCCCCTGAGATAATGATGGTATTTTCGGGAAATCAGTTTATTGATGCAATTCCAACCATGCAGATTGCATCTCCTTTGGTTTTTCTGATAGGCCTGGGCTCGATCTTTGGATTGCAACTATTAATCCCGGGCGGTAATGAAAAAGGATATCTGGTTGCAACCATTTTCGGTTTGGTGATAAGTATTATTCTGAATTTAACGTTAATTACCACATTTAAAGATAAGGGTACAGCCATTGCAACAGTTATGAGTGAATTAGCTGTGTCGTTGACTTCATTCTATTTTGTGAAGAGGAAAATGCAGCTACGCTTTAATTGGTCGTTAGCCTTAAATGCTTTAGGAACATGTTTAATCTTCATCCCTATTGCCCTGTTTGTTAGAAGTTTTGAAGTAAGTGATCTTATTCGTTTAGGTATGGCGATTATTCTTTGTGCTACCCTCTATTTCATGGTACAGATTTTTATTTTCAAGGAGACATTGGTTCAAGGGGTTTGGGTTCAGGTTTCAGGGAAATTTCGATAGTTGTCAAATGGGAATAACGGTATCTATTATCATTGTTAATTATGACTGCGAAGAGCATACTTGTAATTGCATTGATTCTATTTACAAAGATATCCGGGGTCCCTGTTTTGAAATCATTGTTATTGATAATGCTTCATCAGTTTCTTCAGTTAATACTATTTCGGTGAGATTTCCTGGAATAAAACTTATCGTAAATGAGAAGAACAAGGGCTTTGGTGCTGCTAATAATATAGGAGCACGGCACGCTTTAGGTAAATACCTCTTCTTTCTGAATCCGGATACGCTGTTACTGAGTGATGCAGTTTCTCAATTCTATGATTTTCTTGAGAATACGACAAATGACATTGCTTGTTGTGGTGGTAATTTAGTAAAGGCAGATGGTTCCCCAAATACATCTTATGGTAATTTTCCCACGGTACTACAACAATTTAGTGACATCGGATTCAGAGTCTTCTATAAAAAGTTATATGCTGAGAAATTATCAATGGCAAAAGCTTGCGATTTCAAAGATATCAGACCAATTGATTTTTTAGTGGGAGCGGCCATCTTTATAAAAAAGCAACTATTTGAAGCAATTGGAGGTTTTGATGAACGCTTTTTTATGTATTATGAAGAGACGGATCTGTTTTTTCGATTGGATAAAGCCGGATACAAAACCTATCTCCTTCCTGAAGTAAAAATTGTTCATCTGGAAGGGGTTACGACGAAAAGCGGAGAACCATTTAATTACGGAAAGTGGAAGATGATGGAAAAAAGCAGATATTACTACTTTACAAAAAACAGGGGTCGTTTTACCTCTCTATGTGTACGCTTAGTTCAAATGTTATCTCTTACCCTGCTCTATTGCTTTGGCTCCACACCCGTTAATCTGAAAAAGGCAATTAAAATAACGGTAAAAGCATAAAATGGGAATCCTGAGTGAAAAAGTTGATCAGATCATTGCAGTTGTAGTTATTTTCAACACAAAGATTGAAGAGTCTGAAACGCTGATTTCTCTATCCGGGAGTCTTGCCCAAACATCGGATTCTATGGATCTGGTTGTTTATGACAATAGTTTACACCCAGTTTGGGAAAGTGGATCAGTTTTCACAATGGAATTTTTTAGAATCCATTACTTTCACGATCCTTCAAATCCGGGGGTTAGTAAGGCCTATAATTTTGCAGCCCGATATGCCCAACAGTTAAAGAAGCGTTGGATATTACTGTTGGATCAAGATACCTCTTTCCCGATTGACACAATTTCAACATACGTTTCAGCCTTAAAAAACCATCCAACAATAAAATTATTTGCACCGGTTTTAAAACTTTCTGATGATAGAATTCTTTCGCCTTCGCGGTATTTTTTTAAAAGAGGTTTTGCGTTAAAAAAAATCACCCCCGGTTTACATAGCTTGAAAAGGATTTCGCCATTAAATAGCGGTATGTTGATAGAGTTAGATACTTTTATAATTTCAGGGGGCTATAACGAAAAAATAAAACTCGATTTTAGTGATTTTCAATTCATTGAACGGTTTAAAAAAAACTCTGATCAATTTTGCATTATAAACGTTATATCTTTACATGAATTTTCGGATGAGGAAACAAATACTGTAAAACTGAATGAACGATTTTTTTTCTATTGTGACGGGGCAAAAAACAGTGAAAAGAGCTCCTTTTGTGATCGGTTAATATACTTTATGGTGGTTTTATTAAGAGCAACCAACCTGGTTTATAGAACAAAAGATATTATTTTTTATAAAACCTTTATTCATCATTATCTTCGTCAATTATGAAAAATTCAATTTTGATTCTTAGCGTATTACTGCTTTATACAATTACTTGTTCAGTTGAATTGCAGGCACAATCGCTTCCTGTAGGAACCCCTGTACTGGAAGATGCTTATCGGAGAGCACAACTTTTAGGACAAATTGATTCATCCATTTCATTTACTGCACGCCCGTTTTTTCCTGTGGATGCATTAAAATTAAAAAACGGCTTTGATCCTGATTATAGTCTCGAAAAAGATAGCTGGTCTGAATTTAATGGCATTTTAAAATTTGATAAGGGTAAAGGAATGGTTATGCTTTTACCCATTACATGGATAAATCAGTTTAATTCAGCTCGTCCTGCAGGTTTAAATGATGGGCCAATGATTCCGGCCAGAGGTTATCAAACACTGATTAGCGGGGGGATTTATTTTCAATATGATCATTTAAGTATTCAACTGAGACCGGAGCTCGTTAATGCAGAAAACAGTAACTACCAGGGTTTTGCGCATACTCGTACTGATCCGGTTTGGGCTGAGCAACTTTGGTATCAATATTATAATTATTACTTAAACATTATTGATTTACCTGAAAGGTTTGGGGAGAAGACTTATCAAAAGGCATTCTGGGGACAAAGTAGTATCAGACTAAATTTTAAAGCTGTATCGTTTGGCTTATCAACTGAAAATCTGTGGTGGGGCCCCGGAATGCAGAATTCATTATTAATGACAAATTCTGCACCAGGCTTTATGCATTTTACATTAAATACGATAAGACCGGTCAGAACCTCCATTGGTTCATTTGAGGGACAACTTATTGCAGGAAGATTAAATAGTTCAGGATATACACCTCCGGAACCTGAACGAAGATATTTTCAAACATTACTTTATATACCCAAAACTGATGATTGGAGATATTTAAATGGGATAGTATTCAGCTATCAACCTAAATGGGTTCCCGGTTTGTTTTTAGGATTAACGCGCAGTTTTCAGGTTTATGAAAAGGATTTGGGAAATAGCATTGATGCTAAAAAAATAGGAGATATGATACCTGTTTTCGGCACTATAAAAATAGGAGATATGTTACCCGTTTTTAGTACCTTTTCAAAAATGAAAGCGGGTAGTGCTAATGATGATGTAAAAAAACGCCATCAGCTTTCATCAGTTTTTTTTCGCTGGATTTGGCTGAAAGCACTGGGTGAAGTTTATATGGAATATGGAAGATCGGATGATTACTGGGATCAAAGAGACCTCATGCTTGAAGCCTCACATTCAAGCGCCTATGTTTTAGGACTCAGAAAGCTTATTCCATTAAAATCCTATAAGGATGAATATATTCAGTTCAACATGGAACTTACCCAATTGGAAATGAACCCCACAACCAGAAATAGATTTGGACAGAGTTGGTATTTAAGTGATATTGTAAGAGACGGATATACAAATCAGGGACAATTACTTGGTGCCGGAATTGGACCGGGCAGTAATTTACAAACGATAAGTATTAGTTGGGTTAAATCATTAAAAACGGTAGGAATACAGTTTGAACGTTTTATGCATAACAGTGATTTCTTTAATACCAGTATCAAAGATCCAAGAATGAATTGGGCAGATATAAGTGCGGGCTTGCTTGCAAATTGGAACTATAAAAACCTGCTTTTTAACGCTAAATTGGAGGCGATCCGTTCAATGAATTATCAGTGGGTTTACACACCTATACCAGGCAACCCTCCTTTCTATTGGGATCCGGGGAAAGACTCATATAATTATCATGCGCAAATAGGTGTTACGTACCGTTTCTAAAATTAATCAAGTGTGCAAAAATCATTTTGGCTTTTCAAAGCAATTTTAGTTTACGCTCTGATCGGGCCGGTACAGCTTCAGGCGCAATCATTACCCGTTGGAACTGCAGTTTTGGAAGATGCTTATCGGAGAGCACAACTACTTGGACAAATAGATTCATCGGTTTCATTTACTTCGCGTCCAATATTTCCATCAGCCTTATTCAGGCAAAAAGATTCGTTCGACCCTGATAGCGCACTTGAAAATAACAGATGGACGAAATTTAACGGCTCACTCAGATTTGGAGGAGACAATGGAGTTATTAAGCTATTACCTGTAACATGCCAACAACAATATAATTCAAATCATCCTCGAGGAATTAATGATGGAACGATGATTCCTGCCAGGGGGTATCAAACGCTACTCAGCGCGGGTGTTTATGTTCAAATTGGTCCTTTGTCCATTCAGTTAAGACCTGAAATGGTATATGCTGAAAACAGGGCTTTTCAAGGCTTTCCCGGTGGTCAGCCTGGAAATACACCGCCTTATTTAGGTGGCATTGATTTGCCCGAACGGTTCGGTGAGAAAGCCTATAATAAGCTATTTTGGGGACAAAGTAGTATTCGTTTAACAGCCGGGCCTGCATCGATTGGACTATCGAATGAAAATCTGTGGTGGGGACCGGGAATGCGGAATTCTTTATTAATGACCAATAATTCACCTGGTTTTAAGCATTTTACTTTAAATACTGTAAAACCCATTCGGACACCAATCGGTTCGTTCGAGGGACAAATAATCGCTGGTCGATTGGATGGATCGGGCTATTCTGTATCAGAATCCAGTGATTGGCGTTACTTAAATGGCGTGGTTTTGAGTTATCAGCCCAAATGGGTGCATGGTCTGTTCCTTGGTGCAACACGTAGTTTAATGATTTACGGCAAAAGTTTAGGGGAAAATATAAGTGATTATCTGCCTGTTATTATTCCTATCTCAAAAAAAGCTGCAGGTGGTACTGATGAAGATGCAAAAAAACGGGATCAGTTGGCTTCTCTTTTTGCGCGTTGGCTATGGCCGGAAGGACATGGAGAAATCTATTTTGAATATGGAAGGGAGGATCATGCCTGGGATACAAGAGATTATCTGCTGGAAGCTTCTCATTCGGGAGCCTATATATTAGGTCTGAGAAAGCTTATTCTATTAAAGGCGCGTAAGGGGGAATATATCCAGATCAATATGGAGGTTACCCAGTTAGAAAGCAATAGTAAAACGATTAACAGAGGTTGGACCATAGGCTGGTATACACATGGTGAGGTAATAGAGGGATACACCAATCTGGGACAAATACTTGGAGCCGGTATAGGACCGGGTAGTAACTTGCAAACGATAAATATTAGTTGGGTAAAGTCATTAAAACTGATTGGTATTCAGTTTGAACGGTTTGTACACAATAATAATTATCATTATAATGCTATAAAAGATATCAGAAGTAATTGGGTTGACCTGAGCGTAGGATTACTTGGAGATTGGAATTATAAAAACCTTCTTTTTAATGCCATGTTTGAGTTTGTCAGAGAAAATAATTATGAATGGCAATATAAACCTATATTTAGCATACCTCAGGAATATTGGAATAAGACAGTAGATTCATTTAATTTTCATGGACAATTAGGCATAACCTATCGGTTTTAAATATTAAATTCAGACAAAGTGGTTTCTATCATCATTCCATGCTTTAATAGCGGTCGTTATTTAAATAAAACGATCAATAGTGTTTTATGCCAATCCTGTCAGGATTTTGAAATCATCATTGTAGATGATGGTTCAACAGACAACGCTACAAAGCAATATCTATCTGAATTATCTCACACTAAAATAAAGGTTTTCTTTAAAGAAAATGAAGGTGTTTCCTCAACCAGAAACTACGCCATTTTAAAATCAAAGGGTGATTTTATTCTTCCTTTAGATGCAGATGATTTAATTGCTAAAGATTATCTGGAACTGGCAGTTGGAGTATTGAACCAGAATAGCACTGTAAAATTAGTAACCTGCAATGTTGAATATTTTGGTTATAGAAAGGGGTCTATTCCTTTCGTTGATTTTTCAATTGAAAAGCTACTGGCAAAAAACCTTTTTGTTGTCTCTTCGATGTTTCGTCGGGCTGATTATAACAAAACCAAAGGTTTTAACCCTAATATGAAAGAGGGGTTTGAAGATTGGGACTTTTGGCTTTCTCTTTTGGCGGATGGTGGAGAAGTGTATATAATTAATAAAACCTGTTTCTATTACAGATTGCACAAGGACTCCAGGAATAATTTATTAAATGAAGAGACGTTGACAAAATTACGTTATCAGATTTATGAGAATCATTCCGGATTATTTCATCAATATTTTTTCAATCCAACCGATACCTTTGAGTATGAACTCATAAAAAATTCAATGGAGTATAAATTAGCCCGGATCATTTTAAAGCCTCTCAGATTTCTTCAAAAATTAAGCATTAACCGGTTGAAATGATTTTATCCCTGAAAAAATTACTCGGATTAGTTGCATTTATTGTTTTGGTAATTACTACAGCAATATTTTTGTATTCAAGATATCTGACACTTGGGATAGATTCTGTTTCGATTATCGGATTTATTTTCGTCTATTTTATTGCATGCTTACTTTTATTAGTTGCCACTTACTATTTTAAGAATCCCTTAAACCCAATAAATTTTTATACCATTTTTATTCTCTGCTATGGATTCAATTTCTTAAAGCTTTCCGCTGTTTCATTAAACCTTTCTTCGACTACGCACCTTATCATTATTTTATCAATCGTCTTCTTTATTCTTGGAGTACTATTAGGCAATAAGATAAAGACAGAACAAAAGGTTTTGTTGAACCGTCAAAGTAAATCAACCATCTTTTATGTTACGTTTGCCTGTATTGTATTAACCTTTCTACTTGAGATTAAAACATTCGGTTATCTGCCACTTTTTAAAATGTTCAGCATGGACGTTTATAAAGATACGAATGACAAATTACCCTCATTTCTACATTATTTTATTATTATTGCAGCAATCATTCCATCATGGGCTTACATTTTATATAGAAAAGAGATTATTTCAAAAAAAGCCTTTATCTGTTTCTCAATTAGCGCCCTGTTTATCTTAATTAATTATTTAAGCCGGCAGATCTTTTTTTTATTTTTAATTTCGGCCTTCACTACTTATTCATTCTACAATAAGGTTTCTGTAAGAAAAATCATTTTCTCCCTTTTTATTGCAATATTTGTTTTCATTTTAATGGGTAATATCCGCAATATGCGGGGTGGTTCAGTTTTAAATAATTATAAGACAGAACAACTTTTAAGAGATTCAGGCCATATTAAATATAAGACCAATATCTTTGAAAGCTATCTGAATATTTATTCATCGCAGCGATTTGATGCGATGGAGAAGTTCGTTCAGATGAAAAAGAAAGAGGACTTTTTTGGTATGGGAATCTTTACTTTCCGTCCGGTCATTTCTATTCTATTCTTAGATAGAATGGGGATCGTGGATTATAAGCAATACAATATTACAACGAATATTGCCAGTTACGCCATCGACCCCTATCTCGATTTCGGCCTTCTGGGGGTTATCATTTTAAATTTTCTGTATGGCTTTATTTGCAGGTTGACCTTTATTAACTTTAATGAGGGGAATACATTATATATCATTCCATGGGCGATGCTTATTTTCTGTTTAATAATGTCCCCCTTTATGAACTATTTTAACACATTCATCATCTGGTTTGCCATCTTTTTCAACCGCTTAATACTGAAATGAGGATTAGTGTCTGTATTCCGACCTGCAATGGGGAAAAATATATTCAAAGACAAATGGACTCAATTCTTTCTCAGCTTGGAGAAAATGATGAAGTCGTCATCTCTGATGATTCGTCAACAGACCGCACCCTTGAGATCATAAAAGCCTATAACGATACCAGAATTAAACTGATTGAAAATTGCACCTTTAAAAGTCCGATCTTCAATCTTGAAAATGCATTAAATAGAACAAACGGTGATTACGTTTTCCTATCAGATCAGGATGATATCTGGTTACCGGGCAAGGTGAATATTACGTTGGAAAAGCTTTACCATTATGACATTGTGGTTTGTAATGGACATATCACAGACCAGAATGGAAAGATTATTCATGATTCCTATTTCGGGTGGAAAGGTTCAGGACAAGGTTTTTTTAAAAACTTAAGGAAAAACTCGTATTTAGGTTGCTCTCTTGCTTTTAACCGGAAAATATTAGATTTCATTTTACCTTTTCCAAAGAAAATAGCAATGCATGATATCTGGATTGGTATGGTAGGTGAATTAATTGGAAAATCTTATTTCATTCAGGAACAGCTATTTCTGTACAGAAGGCATAACGATAATTTTACGGCAGCTATACAGAAACCGGATGAGAGTTTATCGGATAATACTATATCGTATAAAATCTGGTACAGAATTATGATGCTCTTTTATCTGTTTTCAAGATACATTGAACGAAAGGTTTTGATTAGATGACTTACATCTTTATTAATCAAGCTACCCGGTATCTGTTTATTGATATCATCAACTACTTTGCCTATAAAGGATGTAAAGTTGACCTCTATACCGGTGAAATACGCGAAGGAAATATAAAAATAGATGATTCCATTTCTAGATATTTATTAACGCGGTACGATAGTTCGACTCCATTCAGGAGATTAATAACTCTTAGCTTTTTTACATTACAGGTTTTTTTAAAATTGCTGTTTCGCAGAAAACAGGATATTCGACTTATATTGGTAACAACTCCACCCTTTTTACCATTTTTGGGCATCTTCTTTAACAAGCTATTCAATGTTCCTTACGACCTCATCATCTATGATTTGTATCCCGATGTCTTCATTAACTTTGGGATTTTCAAAAAAGAGTCTTTAGCTGTTCGGATTTGGAACAGATTAAATAACGTTTTATACACAAAGGCTACAAAAGTCTTTACAATTAGCCATTTTATGGCTGAGCGAATAAAAGAGCAGGGTTGCAGAAGCGAAAAATTAATCACCATTTCGAATTGGGTTGATACTACGTATATAAAACCGCTGGAGAAAGAGAAAAACATCTTTATTAAAAAACATCACCTTGAAAATAAATTTGTTGTTATTTATTCGGGAAACAT
>Ga0265292_1003099_pt1 | contig 10563 bp, 13 predicted proteins | sample Munlanlewell296A_FD_189080 | JGI IMG/M metagenome (GOLD analysis project Ga0265292, IMG submission 189080) | Leachate microbial communities from a municipal landfill in Southern Ontario, Canada - Leachate well 296A | ecosystem: Engineered > Solid waste > Landfill > Unclassified | place: Canada... | reverse complement strand
CCTTTGAGCTGAACCCGGTCGACCTGAATTTACTGTTGGATGTGAGTGACGAACTGACAGCCATCGGTTTCGACATCCAACCTTTCGGCGGACAAAGTGTTATTATGAGATCGGTACCGGCCTCAGTTGACGCCAGTGACCCTAAAGCCCTGATTGAAGGGCTGTTGGAACAACTAAAGAATGAAACACCGGATCTGGCCGGCCAGTACAGCGAACAGGTGGCGAAAACAGCCGCACGGGTTTCGTCTCTTTCGTTTATCCGCTCGCTGCACGACGAAGAGGTGAAGGTACTGATCGATAGGTTGTTTGCCTGCCGTGAACCGCAATTCACCCCGGGAGGCAAACCGGTACTGACGATATTACAGATGGAGGAGATTGAGAAGAAGTTTGCATAGGGTTTGTTTCAGGAAGTTTGAAGGTGAGAGTTTAGAGATTCGAATTTAGAATTCTGAATTCTGAAGGTGGAGATTCAAGTGGGGCCAGGAGTAGCGTCAAGGGGTCCCCGCCTTCGCGGGGATGACAAGTGCTTTTTTGGGGATACGAAATTGATATAAAGGAGGAATTTATGTTTGAGCGATTTGGAGGTAGAGGGGGATCGATGCCACCTGCGGTATTGAATCTGCTGATAATTAATGTGATATTTTATCTTGCTACTTACGTATTGGCTAATAGCGGGATTGATCTGGTTAAGTATCTGGGCTTATATTATCCGGGTTCAGAACTCTTCCGGCCGCATCAGCTGATCACGCACATGTTTATGCATGCCACATTAACTCATTTGTTCTTTAACATGTTCGCACTCTGGATGTTTGGCCGGGTGCTGGAATCGGTATGGGGAAGCCGGCGTTTCCTGGTTTACTATTTTGCAACCGGATTGGGTGCGGCAGCGCTGCATCTGCTGGTAAACTCCCTGGCGATCGATTCGATGGCCAACGAAGCACAGGCACTGATCAACACCCTTTCACCGGATACCTTTGCGGAATTTCTGAAACACCGGTTTCCCGAATATCAGGGACAGGTATCGGAGTTTGTTTCCAACTGGTCTTTGGATCCGAACAACCCGATGTACCTGGGGCAGGCGCCTGAATATATCCGGCAACTGATGCATCTCCGGATGGATATTCCGACTATTGGTGCCTCGGGTGCTGTTTTCGGTATACTTCTGGCTTTTGGGATGCTGTTCCCGAATACCCAGCTCATGCTCCTGTTTCCGCCGATCCCCATCAAAGCCAAATGGTTTGTGCTGGGATACGGCGTTATTGAGTTCGTATCAGCCATCTGGAATCAGCCGGGAGACAATGTGGCACATTTTGCCCATCTTGGCGGCATGATTTTTGGTTTTATCCTGATCAAGTTCTGGAATCGGACCAAACGACAGCAATTTTATTGAAGATGAATCCTTTCGATGAATTTAAACGAACCTTCAGCAAGCGGAGCACCCTCTCGCAGCTGATTATGATCAATGTCGGTGTCTTCCTTTTCCTGAAGATCCTGGGTGTACTGTTTTTTCTGTTCAGGCAGGAGAACCTCGAACAATTGGTACTGAGTTACCTGGCCCTTCCGGCTGACCCTCAAATGATTCTCAGAAAGCCATGGACCATAATCAGTTACATGTTTCTGCATTACGATTTTTTTCACATCCTTTTCAACATGCTCTGGTTGTACTGGTTCGGAAAAATCTTCCTGGAATACCTGAATCCGAAAAAACTAATTTCTGTTTACCTGATCGGGGGACTGGCCGGGGGGTTGGTATATGTTTTAGCTTTTAATCTGTTTCCCGCCTTCCAGGAATCTGTTTCGCAATCTGTTGCATTGGGTGCTTCGGCTGCAGTGCTGGCTATCGTCATGGCCATTGCATTTTATGTGCCGGATTACACTCTCTACCTGATGTTTTTCGGGCCTGTCAAATTGAAATATATTGCGATGGCAACCGTTCTGATAGATGTTCTGAGTATCCGGTCGGGCAATGCCGGTGGCCATTTGGCACATCTTGGAGGGGCACTGTTTGGATTTCTTTACGCCACACAATTACGCCGGGGAAAAGATATTTCGAAAGGATTCAGCCGGTTCATGGACAGCTTATTCAGCCTCTTTAAACGCCGCCCGGCAATGAAGGTCAAGTATAAAAGACCGGAAGACCGGCCCGAGACCGACATGGAATACAACGCGCGCCGGGCAGCCGAACAGCGCACGATCGACCAGATTCTCGACAAGATTGCCCGTAACGGTTACGAGGGGCTATCGAAGGAAGAGAAGGAGATTCTGTTTAAATCCAGTAAAAAATAGAAGCATGCGCAAAGCACTGCGGCGGATATTTTTTCTCATTTGCCTGTTCATGGTGCTTCCTCTGGCAGCCTGCTATCTGAGCCAGTGGATCAGTCCGGCCAGCGTCTGGCCTTTGGCCTTTTTCGGACTCCTGTTCCCGGTTCTGATTGTCATCCAGTTTGTTTTTGTACTGCTCTTCCTGATTCTTCGAAGCAAGGCAATTGTTTTGCCCATAATCCTGATCCTATTGGGGTGGAACTCGATTTCTCACACCTTCCAGATTTCCCGAACGGCAGGTTCAGCTTCTGTAGATAAAAATGCGATCAGGGTGATGACCTACAACGTCAGATTGTTTGATATAGTTAACTGGTCGGGCCTCAAAAATCAGAGCGAAGGAATATTTTCGTATATATCTGATTTGAAACCGGATATTTTGTGTTTCCAGGAATTTGCACTGCAGGACCCGGGCAAATTCTCGATTGAATTCATCAAAAGTAAGCTGACTTTTCTTCCTCACGCGGTAATAGAATACAATTTTACCTCTCTAAACCGCAAACACGGCTTAGCCATTTTCAGCCGGTACCCGATCATCAGGAGCGGTCACGAACATTTTGAGGTTACCAAAAACATGATGTTGTACGCTGATATCCAAATAGGTGTTGATACCATCAGGGTTTATAATAATCACCTGGAATCCATCCATTTCGACCGCGATGAATTTCAGTGGATCGACACCACGACAAATAAAACCAGAATTCCGCGCGACAAGATCACCGAGATCATCAACCGGATGAAAATGGCTTATATTAAGCGTGCAACCCAGGCCGATATTGTGAGAAAGAACATCGACAGTTCTCCTTATAAAGTAATTGTTTGCGGCGATTTTAACGACACTCCGGTGAGTTACACCACGTATAAGATCGGGAGTAACCTGTACGACAGTTTCCGGTCGGGAGGCCGATGGCTGGGGATTACCTTCCCGAATGTTAAGGCTCCGCTGCGCATCGATTATATCCTCCACTCCAAAGAGATGGTTTCCAGCGACTATCAGATCGGGAAGGTGAAATATTCGGATCACCGGCCGGTGAGCTGCAGGATTTCGCTGGAGCCGTAGAGACGCATAATTGCGTCTCTACGCCAGTTTTAGCTGGCAATTGCCTCCGCTTAAAATGATGCCGATTTTTTTTCCTTTCCATCCGCCATCAGGATTGGCCATTAGAGCACCCAGAGGGACGGCGGAACTGGGTTCGATGATAATTTTCATTCGTTCCCATATGAGCCGCATGGCTTCTGTAATCGTTGGTTCCGGGCAGAGCAGAATGCGGTCCACCCGGTTGCGGATCACTTCGAAAGTAAGCGGTCCGAGTGAAGTGAGCAGGCCATCGGCGATAGTATTGGGTGGAACGGCTGACTGGATGGATCCTGATTGTACCGAACGGAAGGCATCGTCGGCATTGGCAGGTTCACCGGCCCATACGGTGATATCCGGCTTTATGGATTTAGCTGCGATGGCTGTTCCGCTGAGGAGCCCCCCCCCGCCAACAGGAGCCATTATAGTATCCAGGTCAGGGATGTCCTCAAGAAATTCCACGGCAGCAGTTCCTTGCCCGGCAATGATTTCAAACCGGTTAAACGAATGGATAAAGGTGCAGCCGGTTTGCTGCTGAACCTTTGCCATTGTGGTCTCCCTCGCTTCAAGAGTAGGCTCGCAGTAGGTAATGATCCCCCCATATCCGGCTACCGCGATCTTTTTAATCTCAGGGGCGGTGCGGGGCATCACGATATAGGCCGGTACACCTGCATTACGGGCCGCCAGTGCAAGCGCCGCAGCATGGTTCCCGGAGGAGTGGGTTCCTACCCCGCGCGCAAGCTCTTCCGGTGTAAGGGATAACACGGCGTTTGTCGCTCCACGGAACTTAAAAGCTCCGACTTTCTGAAAATTCTCACACTTGAAAAAGAATTCCGCCCCCAGTATCTCATTGATACTGACGGAAGTTAAAACAGGTGTCCGGTGAACGAACGGGCGGATGCGGTTGTGAGCCAGGAGGATATCTTTAAGTGTAGGCAAGAGATTTGTGGCCATTTTAATCTGGTTAGATTGGTTGAATTTATCAAAAAGTAAATCAGTACCTCGACAATTTTGGCTAAAGCCCGATTTAACATACTCACTATCAATCCACTAGCTAAAGCTAGTGGCAATTGATAAGGGGCCTGCTGGCAACATCACACTCTCACACCCTCAAGTCCTTTCATCATCACATCAGCACATCAAAAAATCAGCACATCAGCAAATCAGCTCTTTCAGCGGAATCTGGCATTTTAAATCAGTTTGTGCAAACATTATAAATGGTGTTGCTGAAAGTAGCAGGGCTAAACGGTGGAACAATTTCATTCGTGAGGAGTTCATAACTACATAGGTTTTATCGGGTTATCAGGAATAGTGGTGCAAATTATAAAAAACAATCGTAATCCGCTATCTTTGAACCTCAAAGAAACTCAGAATGGAATCGAAAAAAACACTTATACAACAGGTTTGGGAAGATCGCACCTTGCTGAACCTGCCGATTTACCGTGAGGCCATAGAAATGGTGATTGAGGAACTGGATAAGGGCCGGTTGCGCGTGGCCGAGCCGGCTGGAGATGAATGGGTGGTAAACGAGTGGGTGAAGAAGGCTGTGATTCTCTATTTCCCCATCCGGAAGATGGAGACGATGGCAGCGGGTCCGCTGGAATTTCACGATAAGATACCGCTGAAGCATGATTATGCAGGTCAGGGAGTGCGGGTGATACCGCAGGCAGTCGCACGATACGGCGCTTACCTGGCTCCGGGGGTTATCATGATGCCATCGTATGTGAATATCGGTGCCTATGTGGATGAAGGAACCATGGTAGATACCTGGGCAACGGTTGGGTCGTGTGCACAAATCGGGAAGAACGTGCATCTGAGCGGTGGCGTTGGGATCGGCGGGGTACTGGAACCTGTTCAGGCCGCCCCGGTAATCATTGAAGATCATGCCTTTATCGGCTCAAGGTGTATCATAGTGGAAGGAGCTAGGATCGGTCGCGAAGCTGTTCTCGGGGCTAATGTGGTAATAACGGGTTCAACCCGTGTGTTGGATGTTTCGGGTGCTGAGGTATTAGAATACCGCGGATATGTGCCACCGAGGTCGGTGGTGATCCCGGGAACCTATCCGAAAAAATTCCCTGCCGGCGAATATCAGGTGCCTTGTGCCCTGATCATCGGTCAGCGCAAGGCATCTACCGATCTGAAGACGGCCCTCAACGATGCGCTGCGTGAATTTAACATTACGTAGGGACGCATATTTGCGTCCATCATCATGATAAAAATTTCGGCGGTCATACTATCATTTAACGAGGAAAGGGACATCGGGAGGTGCCTCGAGTCGGTAATGGATATTGCCGATGAGGTGCTGGTGCTGGATTCGTTCAGTACGGATGGTACAGAGGCGATATGCCGGAAATACGGGGTACGGTTTGAGCAGCATAAATTCGACGGGTATGTTGCGCAGAAGAACCGGGCACTGCAGATGGCCACTTATGATTACGTTTTATCGCTGGATGCTGATGAAGCCCTCTCTGAACAAGCAAGACAGGAAGTGAGGAAGGCAAAAAGTGAGTGGAGCCATGACGGATACATTTTTAACCGGAGAAACAGTTATTGCGGGCGTTGGATGCGGTTTACAACCTGGTATCCGGATCGGAAACTTCGTCTGTTCGACCGGAGGAAGGCCATGTGGATGGGTTTTGATCCGCATGATTATATCCGGATGAATCCCGGCAGTACGGTGGTGCACATGAAAGGTGATTTGCTGCACTGGGCAATTCACACAAAAGAAGAACAGTTGGCAAAAATGGAACAATTTGCCCGGATTTCGGCCCGGTTTTATTTTGACCAGGGAATCAGGCCGGGGATGGTTTCTGCGGTAATCCATTGTGTATGGCGCTGGTTCAGAGAATATTGCATACATCTGGGCATTCTGGACGGAAAAGCTGGCTGGCAAGTTGCGAGTTTTTCAGCTCTTTACGTTTGGAGAAAATATTATTATCTTCGTCAACTGTATGGAAGTCAACGATAAAACGGATTGGATCTCTGAGGATTTATTGCAGGCGGTTGAAGTTTTGCACCGGGGTGGAGTTATTTTATATCCGACTGATACTATTTGGGGAATAGGATGCGATGCCACCAATCCGGATGCAGTGGAAAAAGTTTACCGCATCAAGGAGAGGCCATTTGGAAAAAGCATGCTGATATTGGTAGCTGATATTGAAATGGCTGAAGAGTTTACCAAAGACACACCCGGCCTGACCTGGGCAGTGATGGAGGAAGCCCTGGATCCGCTGACGCTGATTTTCCCGCATGCCAGGAATCTGGCAGTTAACCTGCCGGCACCGGATGGTTCGATTGGTATCCGGTTGCCGAAAGATGAGTTCTGCCTGGAACTGATCCGCCTGTTCGGCAAACCGATCGTCTCTTCTTCCGCTAACCGCAGCCATGAAATGCCTCCCCGGCTATTCATCGATATCCCGCAGGAATTAATAGAATTAGTGGATTATGTGGTCATTTGGCGGCAGGATGACTTTAAGCCCGGCACACCATCCACAGTGGTCAAACTTGGAAAAGATGGGGAGATGGAGATGATCAGGCCGTAAGACGAGAAGACGTTAAGACGGTAAGAGCCGTAGAGACGCATATTTGCGTCTGTGCCACATCATTACAAATCCAGCAAAACTTCACGCTTTTTATGCTCAACCAGGCTCCACTGCCTTTTTGCAATGGAAATGGCGAAAGTGAGCAGTTTGCAGGTTAATGGCGGCTCCGTTTCTTTTTCAATAATGATGGTAACCGTTTGGGATGCAATCAAATTGGAATAGTTCAGATAATCGGGGTCCTTCCTCTAAGGAAGTTCTTCAAATACTTGTCCAACTGGTTAAAAAGATAACCTGCTGCCCATTCTTCTTTGGAACGGACCAACCGAAACATTTCAAGTTCAGTATAGTTATGTATGCCAGGCATTCTCATGAACAGCTAAGTTATAAAACCAACCAGATAAAACAGTTAGTCCTGATTATTTATTATTCTCCTCAAAACAAATAAGTTACCAGATAAGACAGACATGGCCGGTAACATTTCTATATGGTAACCTATTAATGCGAATGATGGGAGAAAGGTTTTTCTAAAACTGATTTTCAATCATTTGGATATTAATAACTTACTACGATGAAAGAAGAAATTTTTCTAAGAGAACTGGCTAATCAGATCAAAATTACCAGAAAAAGATCTGGAAAATCACAATTAGAAGTTCAGGATAATACCGGGATTAACATAGCCCGGATTGAGCAATTTGCACCTTCGATCCATCTGTTTACCTACTTTCGGTTATGCAAATATTTGGATATTAGCCCTGAAGAGATTATTGAACAAGTTGAAAATAATTTGGCGCTCACATACGCCGGCGTCATTGCACGGAACTGAAAGGTGGTTTACCTTTAACCACAGGTATCCATAAAATGGGTGCCGATAGGAAGCAAGAACAAACCCGCTTAATCCCTTAATATGGGACTTAGAGGGCGAAGCAGTAAAAGACCCGTTAAAATTCAGCCAATTATGCCGCAAGCTACCCGAATTTATCGATGGTATGTACTTTGTACCAGATGTAAACACGAAAAAGCTGTGGAATCATACCTTAAGCGCTGTGGCATTGAGGCTTACCTGCCAATGCATAAGGTTCTCAGGCAAAGGTCGGACCGGAAAATGTGGGTTATTACGCCTTTATTCCCATCTTACATCTTCATAAGAGTTAGTATCCGGGAATACGAAAAGGCTCTTCAACATTTTTCAATAGTCAGCTTTGTGACCTTTGAGGGCTTTCCGTGTCCGGTACCCGATGAACAGATTGAAGCAATTAAGGTAATCCTGAACAAGAAAGTCGGATTTGAAGTTACCAACGAAAAATTTGAACCCGGAGATCAGGTTGTTATTAAGGATGGTCCTTTGGCAGGATATCAAGCAGAGGTGGTCGAACGTAAGGGGAAGAAGGAGTTGATTTTGAGGGTGGAAAGTACAAGTCAGGCAATGTTGATTTCCTCACAGTGTGATTATATTAAGATTATATGAATATCCGTAATCATGCACCTACGCTGACCAACTAAATGATACACTTGCAATTAAGAGTCGATCAAATAGTTTCTCACAGAAATATCTTCAGTTGAGTTTGTACGTGAATTCGTCAAGGTAGTTTTGCAAAAAGGTATCGTCAATATGGTGGTAGCTGTTCAACAAGTTTCGCTTGGCATTGCTAATGGTAATGTGAACCCAGGGCAGTTCTGTCCCGGCTTGGTCCGGTTCTACAACTTTGGCAATGTGCTTCTTAACTACCTCATTGAGCCTACTATAGCTCGAAAGGCTGTCCGTTCTGACTTTGGAGTCAGGGTTAAGGCTACCTCCGGCAATCGAGTTGATGGTTTTAGCAGTTTGGTCCGGCATAACTTTCATTTTAAAGAACTTGCAACGAAATATTGGTCTCTTATTCTTCTTGCCTTTAACTTTCTCCGTTTCTGCCATCACCAGAACGGGCGTCTGTTTTTCGCTGCCTCGACCGCGTTTTGCAGGCTTCTTCTCAACCCCTTTAAACTCAGAATTAACGGTTGCAAAGAACCCGTCATCCATTTCTATTGTTCCAGAAAGTTCCTGTTTCTCATCCCTGGCACCCATAGCCACCCGAAGTTTTTGCATCATATACCAAACCGGTTCATACCGCTTTCGCCCGAGCTGCCGCTGCATTTCGCTGGCAGAGAGCCCTTTCTTGGTGGCGGTCATAAGATGGGCAGCAAGAAACCAATCCCGAAAGGTCAGATTGGAAGATTCCATAACTGTACCACTTCGCAAAGTGGTGCGGGTTCTACACGCCTTTCATTGAAACTGACCAATGCTTTTCATCCAATAATGTTTAGTCCCTTTGCATTTACGGCAGATAACTCCTTGTTTCTGACGTTGTTCCCGGTATGCATCCCTGCAAGATTGCTCGTCGGGCAATCGTGTGATAAAATCTACAAGCTTCATAATCATTATTTTGATTCGAAGCTACAGGGGTAGGACGTAACCTATTTACGCTTTGGTACATCTTAACGGATATTCATATTATAATTGATTCTTTACTGTTACCAATACAAATTATGGTTATGAAGGCAAAAAACATATTATTATTAAGTTCCACTTTTCTTATTGCCATTCTGTGCTTCTCATCTTTTCATTTAATTAAAAAGTGTGAAAAACAAACGAAAATCTTGAGAGACCACTATAGTATATTAAATCAAAGAATTGTGCAATCCTTAGCACTAAATAGGAACAATCTAAATAACACAACCTTTTCAATTGCCACAATTTATAACAGTGAATATATTGAAAAACCAATAGTGAATCTTGAAAATATTTTTATTGTTTACATGAGTGATCATCAATGTCAATCTTGTATTTTAGACGCTTTAAATGTATTGAAGACTTTAACCAAAGAAATCCCTGCGAGCAAATTGATGATTCTTGGTGATTTCCTGGAATCTAAATTATTCTTCGGCCTATTAAGAGAAAATAATCTATTAGAGTATGGCTATATCTTAAAGCCCTTTAAGATCAATCATCAATTATCGGAGTTCACTATTCCATTACTTTTTCGAATTGACGAAAGTAGAATTATTAAGGAAATATATTTTTTGGATAGCTTCTTCCCAATAGATTATTATAAACTTATCATAAGGATAAATTAGTGAGAGCTAAATTTATGATGCCCTTTAAAAAAATTATATTAATTTTTCAATGTCTTTTTAATTGCCTACTAGATTTTCGTATACTGGTTTTCTTGACTATTTTATTTCTTCTAGCAAAATCAATAATGAAGTCTACTCCTTTAGAGTCTCTGCATTTTCCTTTACTAATAACATTCGTAAATATCTATCTTAATTGCTATTCTATCAACGGACAATACATGTCTCCAACCATAAATCCCGGCGACATTTGTTTCACCAGCAGAATTATCAATTCGAGATTTTTGGAAAATAATTGTGGAACAATAGCAATTGTAAGATTTGGTAAACAAAATATTTGCAAAAGAGTAGTGGCTATTAGTGGTTATAAAATCATTTTTGAAAATTCAACAATTAACACGGATTTTCACGGTGATTATCTGGCCGTATAATATTAGGTATAGGATGCACCCTGGAAGATTAATTTTTTATTATCAAGCCAACTATATCTGTGGTCTTGAAATCGGTTCATAGTTTCTA
>Ga0265292_1003098_pt1 | contig 10564 bp, 19 predicted proteins | sample Munlanlewell296A_FD_189080 | JGI IMG/M metagenome (GOLD analysis project Ga0265292, IMG submission 189080) | Leachate microbial communities from a municipal landfill in Southern Ontario, Canada - Leachate well 296A | ecosystem: Engineered > Solid waste > Landfill > Unclassified | place: Canada... | reverse complement strand
TCCCCAAGGGGCGCATAGTGCGAAATCCGCCGCGGCCGGTCAGTGTAACCTCCAGGATGTTACGGAGATGCATTTCGAGGGGATCACCTTACTCGGGAGAGGTGCCCGAACGTACTCACGTTCGCCTCGATGCGCTGTGTGGAAGGAGGCGAGCTGATGGGAAAGAATCTTCAGACCCAGAGGCGCGGACGTGGGACATCCCCGACGTATCGATCCCCGAGCCACCGCCATCCCGGTCCCGTGATCCACCCGCACCTGCGCGGAGAGGGCGTCGTCGTGGACATCTTCCAGGCCCCGGGCCACTCCGCGCCACTGGCCCGCGTGAAGTACGGGAGCCAGGAGGTCCTCATGATCGCCTGCGACGGGCTCACCGTCGGGCAGAACGTCACCGTGGGCCAGCCCAACATCGACCGGGGGAACACGCTCCCCCTGGGCGAGATCCCCGAGGGCACGCTCGTCTACAACATCGAGCGGCGACCAGGGGACGGCGGGCGGTTCGTCCGCGCGGCGGGCACGCAGGCCGTCGTCGTGAGCCAGGGCGAGCGCACGGTCGTGCGGCTGCCGAGCGGCCAGTTCGAGCCCTTCCATCCCCAGTGCCGCGCAACGATCGGTGCGGTGGCGGGCGCGGGCCGCGGCGAGAAGCCCTTCACGAAGGCGGGAAAGAAGTTCCATGCCTTCCGCTCCCTGAGCAAGGCCTACTTCCGCGTGCGCGGCGTCGCGATGAACGCGGTCAACCACCCCCACGGCGGCGGATCCCACCAGCACGTCGGGAAGCCGTCCACCGTCGGCTATGACGCTCCTCCCGGCCGCAAGGTCGGCCGGTTGTCCCCGAAGCCCAAGCGCCTCAAGGCGAAGCGCAGGAGGTAGACGCGCATGGCGAAGAAGATGGGTGGTCTGGCGAAGGCGGCCCGGAGGAAGCTGCGCAAGCGCGCGGGCCTCGTGGAGACGCGCCGGAAGAAGGAGTTCACGTACCGCGGGTACACGCTCGGGGAAATGAAGGCGATGACCCTCGACGAGATCGTCGAGCTCCTCCCGGCAAGGGCGCGCCGTTCCTTCGTCCGCGGGATCGACGAGGAGCGCATGACATTCATCGAGAAGCTCCGTGCGAACGGCGGCGAGGAGGCCGTCCGCACGCATTGCCGCGACGTGCCCATCCTTCCCGATTTCGTGGGGAAGAAGGTCGCCGTCCACAACGGCAAGGAGTTCGTCAGCGTGGACATCAAGCCGGAGATGATCGGCCACTACATCGGCGAGTTCGCGATGACCCGCAAGGCGGTCGCGCACAGCGGCCCCGGCGTCGGGGCGACACGCTCGTCCAAGTTCATGCCGCTCAAGTAGGTGCCGCGATGACGAAACTCGGGTACACCGCGGATTACAAAATCGAGACGATGGCGCGCGCCTACGGCAGGGAGCTGCCCATCGCCTGGAAGAAGAGCGTCGAGCTCGCGCGGGCCCTCCGAGGGAAGTCCGTGGAACATGCACGCGAGTACCTGGAGAAGGTCATCTCCCTGAAGCAGCCGGTGCCAATGAAGAGGTACAAGCGGTGGGTGGCCCACAAGGCCGGCGTAGGCCCCGCCCGCTATCCTGTGAAGGCGGCCAAGGCCTTCCTGCGGGTGCTCGAGTCCGCCGTCGCGAACGCGGAGTTCACCGGGAAGGACGACCCCGACGCGATGCGCATCGCGGTCATCAACGCGCACAAGGGCGCGATCACGAAGGGCTCCCGGCCCCGTGCGTACGGCCGGAGCAGCCCGTGGAACCATGACACGGTCAACCTGGAGATCGTCCTCGCGGAGGTGAGCTGAGGTGGCGCAGGCGAAGACGGAGCGCCGCAAGGACAAGCGGATCATCGTGGAGAACGTCCGCCGCGTCCTGCTCAAGGAATACCTCATGCGGGAGACCCGCCGCGCGGGCTTCGGCGGCCTGGACATCCAGCGCACGCCCATGGGCACGCGAGTCACGCTCCTCGCCGAACGCCCGGGACTCGTGATCGGCCGCAAGGGGAGCGCGATCAAGGGCCTCACCGAGGCCGTCGAGCGCCAGTTCAAGTTCGACAACCCCCAGATCGAGGTCCAGGAGGTCGCTAATCCCTCCCTGAACGCACAGATCATGGCGGAGAAGCTCGCCAACGCCCTTGAGCGGGGCTGGCACTTCCGCCGCGCGGGCCACTCGACCGTCCGTCGGATCATGGAGGCGGGCGGGAAGGGCTGCCTGGTGATCATCGCCGGCAAGCTCACGGGCCGGAGGCACCGCAGGGAGAAGTTCAAGGCGGGCCACATCAAGTACTGCGGCGAGCCGCGCAACCTGTGGATGGACCTGGGCTTCGCCGTGGCCAAGCTCAAGCCTGGCGTGATCGGCGTGACCGTCGAGATCATGAGCCCGAACGCGAAGCTCCCGGACGAGATCGAGATTCACGCGCCCTTGGTCCCCGCGGACACGCCGGGCGCCGTGCCCATTGGGGCGGAGCTGCCGGAGGCCGCCGGAGCGGAGGAGGTCCCGATCGAGCCGAAGCCCGAGGTCACTGTCCCGGAAGAGGGCGCGGAAGCCTCCGCGGAAGGCGAGGAGGCCGTCGTCCTCCCGGAGGAGCCCGGGGCGAAGGCCCCCAAGGTCAAGAAGAGCAAGCTGGCCACGAAGCGCCTGAAGAAGGTCGCCAAGGAAGTGAAGCAGCTCGGCGTCGACGTCGACGTGGAGGAGGAGAAGTAGATGGCCCTGCTGCGCACGAAGGAGATCCGCGCGATGGACGCCGCGGCGCGGGAGAAGAAGCTCTTCGAGATGCGGGAGGAGCTCATGCACGAGCGCGGCGTGGCGGCGATGGGCGGCGCCCCCCCGAACCCGGGGAAGATCCGCGCCCTTCGGAAGAACATCGCCCGCATCCACACGATCCAGAGTGAAGAGGCGAAACTCGGGGGCCGGGCCGCACCCGAACCAAAAGCGGAGAGGCCCGACGAGACCAAGAAGCCCACCAAGCCCAAGAAGGCCGCCGAAGGAACGCCCGAGGAACCCGAAAAGGGAGAGCTTGAGGATGACGAGGAGGAAGCCGCGTAATGACAGGCATTTGCGCGACGTGTGGACTCCCCGAGGAGCTCTGCGTGTGCGAGGAGCTTGCGAAGGAACAGCAGGTCATCCACATCCGGGGCGACACGCGGCGGTACGGCAAGCTCATGACCATCGTGGATGGCATCGATTCGGGGGACATCGACATCGCCGAGCTCGCGCGCACCCTGAAGAACAAATGCGCCGCGGGCGGCACGGCGAAGGACGGACGGATCGAGCTCCAGGGAGACCACCGCAAGAAGATCGCGGAGGTCCTCGAGGGCATGGGATACCGGGTCGAGGTGAACTGAGGTGAACCTCCGGAAGCACGAGCTGATCGGACTCCAGGTGCGCGTGGTGCGGGCCACGGACCCTGGCCAGCGGGACCTGTCCGGGCGCGTGGTCGACGAGACCCGCAACATGCTCGTCGTCGAGGTGGGCGGCGTGGACAAGCGCATCCCGAAGCAGGGGAGCCTCTTCCGGTTTGACGTTCAAGGCGGGCTCGAGGTCGAGGGCGACGAGATTCGCTTCCGGCCCGAGGACCGCGTGAAGAAGGCACGGTGAACCATGATGGCGAAGAAAGAGGCGCAGAAGAAGGAGACGCCGGCGGCCCGGGACATCGGCATCGACGTCCCGCTCCCGGAGAAGGCCTGCACGGACGCGCACTGTCCCTTCCACGGCAAGCTCTCCGTTCGAGGCCAGACCCTCGAGGGCGTCGTCGTCTCCACGAAGATGCAGCGGACCGCGGTGATTGAGCGGAAGTACCTCCGCTACATCCAGAAGTACGAGCGCTACGAGAAGCGCACCCGGCGGATGAACGTCCATGCCCCGCCGTGTCTCGGCCTGTCCGTGGGGGACCGCGTGACGGTCATGGAGTGCCGGCCCCTGGGCAAGACCGTGCAGTTCGTGGCCATCGCCAACCAGGGGGTGGCCGCATGAAGGGCTTGCCCGGGCGCCAGACCCGCGGGCTCCCCAAGGGCGCGCGCATGGAATGCATCGACAACACGGGCGCGAAGATCGTCGAGATCGTCGAGGTCAAGCACTACCGCGGGGTGCGGAACCGCATCAGCTCCGCGGGCATCGCGGACCTTCTTGTGGTCACCGTGAAGAAGGGCACCCCGGAGACGCGGAAGCAGCTCTTCAACGCGGTCATCGTGCGCCAGCGGCGCCCCTTCCGCCGCCCGGAGGGCCTCTGGGTCCAGTTCGAGGACAACGCCTGCGTGATCGTGACCCCGGAAGGGGAGACGAAGGGATCGGATATCAAGGGCCCCGTGGCCCGCGAGGCGGCCGAGCGCTGGCCGAGGATCGCCGCCACGGCGAGCATGATCGTGTGAGGGAAGACCATGGTGAGCTCCAAGGCAAGGACGCAACGCAAGCGGGCAGCGAACGCGCCCCTGCACCGCCGCCACCGGACCCTGTCCGCCCACGTAGACCCCGCCCTGGCGGAGAAGTCCAAGCTCCACCTGCCGCGCGCCCTCCCAATCCGGGAAGGCGACGTCGTGCGCATCATGCGCGGCGGCTTCCGGGGGAAGGAGGGAAAGGTCGTGAGCGTCGACACCCGCAAGGGCACGGCCGTCATCGAAGGCATCACGATCGAGAAGGTGGACGAGAAGAAGGTCCCCCGCCCGGTCCACGCGTCCAACCTCCTGCTCATCAAGATGGACGACACGGACGCCTGGCGGCGGAGGAAGTACGAGGAGTGAGGAGAGCGTGAAGAAGCACCTGAAGCGTCTGCCGGCCCCCCGGAGCTGGGCCCTCTCGAGGAAGACCGATTTCTGGGTGGCGAAACCCTCGCCCGGCCCGCACCCCATCGAGGCGAGCGTGCCCCTGGGCCTGATCCTGCGGGACATGCTCAAGGTGTGCGACAGCGCGCGCGAGGCCCGTCACATCCTGAACAACCGGCACGTCCTCGTGGACGGACGTGCGGTCACGGAACCGAAGTTCCCGGTCGGCCTCATGGACGTCGTCACCCTGGAGGAGACGAAGGCCCACTACCGCATGCTCGTCGACTTTCGCGGGCGGATGTCCCTCGTGGCCATCGAGGCGGCGGAGGCGAAGTGGAAGCTCTGCCGCATCGAGGACAAGACGACGGTCCGGGGCGGCAAGGCGCAGGTGAACCTCCACGACGGCCGGAACGTCCTCCTGGCGAAGGATCAGTACAAGACCGGCACCACGCTGAAGCTCGCGGTCCCGGACCAGAAGGTCCTCGGCCACTACGAGCTCGCCGTGGGGGCCTCGGCCCTCATCACTGGGGGGAAGCACGTCGGCGAACTCGGCCACGTGCTCCAGGTGCAGCTCACCCGCAACCCACGGGCGAACGTGGTCACGTTCAAGGAAGGGTTCTCCACGGACATCGACAAGGTATTCGTGGTCGGCAAGGAGACGCCGGAAGTGAAGGTGCCGGAGGCGTCGGCGCTGTAGGTGGGACCATGGCGGACATGCGTGCGATCCAGATCGAGAAGGTCGTGGTCAACATCGGCGTGGGCGAGGCCGGCGAGAAGCTCGTGAAGGCCCAGAAGGTCCTGGAGCTCGTCACGGGGCAGAAGTCCGTGCAGACCCTGAGCCACCAGGCCGTGCGGGACTGGGGCGTCCGCCGGAACATGCCCATCGGCACGCGCGTCACCCTCCGGGGCGAGGCCGCGGAGGGCTTCCTCAAGCGCGCCCTGACGATCCGGAGCAACCGCCTGCCTGCGTACAGCTTCGACCCGCGGGGCAACTTCTCCTTCGGCGTGCCGGACTACACGGACTTCGAGGGCATGAAGTACGACCCGGAGATCGGCGTGTTCGGCATGGACGTCAGCGTGAGCCTCAAGCGCCCCGGGTTCCGCGTGGCGAAGCGGCACGTGCGCACCCGTCCCGTGCCCACGCGCCACCGCATCACGCGGCAGGAGGGCATCCAGTTCATCAAGGATCGCTTCGGCGCCGAGGTGATCGAGTGAAGCGGACGAAGGAGTTCGGCCGAAAGAAGGGCTGCCTGCGGTGCGGCCGGAAGCGGGGCATCGTGCGGCGGTACGGGCTGCACCTGTGCCGCCAGTGCTTCCGCGAGGTCGCCTACGAGCTCGGCTTCCGGAAGTACAGCTGAGGGGACCGAGATGCTACAGGATCCTTTGAACGACGCCATGGCCACAATCCGGAACGCGGAGGCGGCGGGCAAGCACGACTGCATCCTCCGCCCCGCCTCCAAACTCATCGGTCGCGTGCTCAAGGTCATGCAGGAGTCCGCGTACATCAGGGCCTTCGAGCTCATCGAGGACGGCCGCGGAGGCATGTACCGCGTCACGCTGAGCGGGTCAATCAACAGCTGCGGCGTGATCAAGCCGCGCTTCGCGATCAAGCGGGAGGAGCTGGAGAAGTACGAGGCCCGCTACCTGCCCGCCCAGAACTTCGGCGTCCTCATCCTCACCACCACGGAAGGTGTCATCTCTCAATCCAAGGCCAAGGAGATCGGCGTGGGCGGGAAACTTCTCGCCTACGTGTACTGAGGTGAGCCCATGCCCGTGACCGGTTTGCTGGAAGAACGCGTGCAGATCCCCGACGGCGTCCAGGTGAAGCGCGAGGGCGAAGAGGTCGTCGTCGCGAGCAAGGGCGTCACGCTGCGCCGCAAGCTCTCCCACCCGAGGGTCTCCCTCGCCGTGGAGGGGAAGGAGGTCCACGTGCGGAGCGAGTACCCGTCCCGCAGGGAGGGGGCCCTCGTAGGCACGTACGCGGCCCACCTGCGCAACATGATCGAAGGGGTGACGCAGGGTTTCACCTACGAGATGAAGATCGTCTACAGCCACTTCCCCGTCAAGGCGAGTGTCAAGGGGAGCGAGTTCGTCATCGAGAACTTCCTCGGGGAGAAATTCCCCCGGCGGGCGAGGATTCTTAGCGGGACGAAGGTTGAGGTCCAGGGCGACCAGGTCGTCCTCACGGGCCCGGACATCGAGGCTGTGTCCCAGACCGCGGCGAACATCGAGCAGGCGACGAAGATCAAGGGATTCGATCCTCGCGTGTTCCAAGATGGAATCTACATCACGAAGAAGGCCGGGGAGGCCTGAGCATGGCCGAGGAAGACAAGACTCCGACCGCGCCGGTGAAGAAGGCGAAGAAGACCACGATGCCCGAGGCTCCGCCCGAGCCGAAGGAAGCGAAGACGCTCCCGACCGCCCACGAGGTCCGCGCCGCGAAGAAGGCGGAGCTCGTCGCCTGGGCCCAGGAGTTCGGTCTGGAGACGGAGGGAAAGGTCGACGATCTCCGCAAACGACTCCTCGCCCACCTGGAGAAGGCGGAGAAGGCCCCGGAGGTCCCCGTGAAGGCGGAAGCCGAGGCCGAAGCCAAGCCCGCCAAGCCGGCGAAGGCCGAGAAGGCCGCCAAGAAGCCCGCCAAGAAGGAAGGGAAGAAAGAGGAGGCGGAAGAGGAGGCCGAGGAGGAGTACGAGCCGAAGCAGAAGCCGAAGCTCGACGCCGCCACGAGGAAGCTCCTCGCCCTGCGCGCGGCCAAGACGGCGGCCCGTCCCCATTTCCGCCGCCAAGAGTGGTTCCGATACAAGAAGTTCCACGAGGAGTGGCGCAAACCCCAGGGCGGCCAGTCCAAACTGCGCCGCCACTTCGGCTACCGCTGGAATCTGCCCTCCATCGGATACCGCGGCCCGCGGGAGGTCCGCGGGCTCCACCCGAGCGGCTTCCAGGAAGTCCTGATCCACAACCCGCGCCAGATTGAGGGGCTCGACCCTGCGAAGCAGGCCGTGCGCATCGCCGGCGCCGTCGGCGCGCGCAAGCGCGAGCTCATCGAGAAGGCGTGCGACGAGAAGGGCCTCCGCGTCCTGAACCGGATGGTGGGCGAATGAGGTTCGACCACCAGCGGCGCCTCGCATCGGAGCTCATGGGGTGCGGCGTGAACCGCGCGCGCATCTCCACGGATCCCGCCGAACAGGAGAGCATCTTCGACGCGATCACGCGCGAGCAGGTGCGGGAGCTGATCCGACGCAACGTGATCACGATGCGGCCCGAACAGGGCGTATCCCGAGCCCGCGCCCGCGTCCGCGCCATCAAGCGGAAGCAGGGGCGTCGCCGCGGCCAGGGCACACGCAAGGGGTCCGCCAACGCGCGCACGTCGAGCAAGGGCGCGTGGATGGCCAACATCCGAAGGCTCCGGGCCCACCTGCGCGAGCTGAAGGTCCAGGGCCGCATCGACGTGCGCACGTACCGCCGCTTCTACCGCCAGGCGAAGGGCGGCATGTTCAAATCCAGGGCCCACCTGAACCAGCAGCTCGAGATGGCCGGATTGCTCAAGGGGGCTGCGAAATGAAGAAGCAGGGACCGCACTACCGCGTCACCTTCCGCCGTCGGCGGGAGGGCCGTACGAACTACCGCGCGCGAGCGAAGCTGCTACGTTCCGGCGCCCCCCGGGCCGTCGTGCGGAAGACCCTCAATCAGACTCTCGTCCAGATCGTCCAGGCGGACCCTGCCGGGGACCGTATCCTCGCCTCCGCCGTCTCCCACGACCTGAAGGAGCAGGGCTGGGCCGTCGGCACGGGCAACCTGCCCGCGGCCTACCTCACCGGCTACTTGGCCGGAAAGCGGGCGGCCGCAAAAGGGGTCAAGGAGGCCGTCCTGGACATCGGGCTCCAGAAGCCCACGAAGGGCGGTCGCGTGTTCGCGGCCCTCCAGGGCCTCCTGGACGCGGGCGTCCAGGTACCCCACAGCAAGGAGGTCCTCCCGTCCAAGGACCGCGTGCGGGGCGCACACATCTCCGAGGCCGTCACGAAAGCCTTTGACGACGTGAAGAAGAAACTGGAGGCGAGCTGATGCCGAGAAGGGGAGGCCGCAGAGGCCGCGGCCGGGGCGGACGTCCGCCGCGGGATTCCCGCCCCGAGCGGGACCTGAGCCAGTGGACCCCGAAGACGAAGCTGGGCCGCATGGTCCTCGCGGGCGAGGTCACGACGATGGGCGAGGCGATCAAGATCGGCCTGCCCGTCCGCGAGCCCGAGATCGTGGACATCCTGCTCCCGGAAACGGAGGACGAGGTCCTGGACGTCAACATGGTCCAGCGCATGACCGACTCCGGCCGACGCGTGAACTTCGCGATCACGTGCGTCGTCGGGAACAAGGACGGCTTCGTGGGCCTTGGGCGGGCCCGGGGCCGCGAGGTCGGTCCCTCGATCCGCCGCGCGATTGACAACGCCAAGCTCAACATGATTCAAGTCAAGCGAGGCTGCGGCTCGTGGGAATGCGGCTGCTACCGCGCCCACACCCTGCCCTTCAAGGTCGTCGGGAGCAGCGGCTCCGTCGAGGTGTCCCTGAAGCCGGCGCCGCAGGGCGTTGGCCTCGCCGTGGGCGACATCGCGAAGAGCATCCTGCGCCTCGCCGGCATCACGGACGCCTGGGGCTTCACGAAGGGCCACACGAAGACCACGGTCAACTACGCGCTCGCCGTCTTCGCCGCCCTCACGAAGACCGCGCAGGTCAAGGTGCGCGAGGAGCAGACGGAGCGCCTCAAGATCAAGGCCGGCGCGGAACAGGTCTTCGTCCACAAGATCGCCGCCGCGCCCGGTGCGGAGGCGGCGGAGGTCGATCTCCCCGAGGATGTCGCAACCTCGGGCGAGGACCTCGCCGAAGCCGCCAAGGAAGTCAAGGAGGCCGAGGGCCCCGAGGCGGATGAGGAGAAGGAGGGCGAGAAATGAGCTACGCGGTCATCCGGCTCCGGGGCAAGCACGACCTGCGCGACGCGGTGCGCGACACGATGAAGATGTTGCATCTCACCCGCCAGAACCACTGCGTCGTCGTCCCGCAGAACCCAACCTTCACGGGGATGCTCGCGGTGATCAAGGACCACGTCACGTGGGGCGAGATCGACGAGCAGGTGCTTGCAAAGGCGCTCCTGCGGCGAGGGCGCGCGGTCGGTGACAAGCCCATCGACGACGCTTTCGTCAAGGCCCACAGCAAGTTCAAGTCCATTTGGGACCTGAGCCAGGCCGTGGCGAAGGGAGAAGCGACGTTCAAGGACGTGAAGGACCTCCGGCCGATGCTGCGCCTGCATCCCGCGGTGAAGGGCCTGCGCGGGATCAAGCGCGGCTACAACGACGGCGGGGACCTCGGGTACCGCGGCAAGGCGATCAACGAGCTCATCCAGCGCATGCTGTTCGAGGAGGGCGGGACGGATGGTCAGTAGGACGAAGAAGCTCCGCGGGAGCCGGACGCACGGGCGCGGCAAGAAACACGGTCGCGGGGCCGGCGGCCGCGGCGGCACCGGGAACGCGGGCCTGCACAAGCACAAGTTCAAGTTCATGATCAAGTACATGCCCGACCACTTCGGGCGTCACGGCTTCACCCGCCATGCGCAGATGCACGAGACGACGGCCATCGACCTCGAGGACCTCGCGCGCCGCCTGCCCGAGCTCGAGTCCCAGGGCCATGCGAAGCGCACGGCGGCGGGTGTGGACGTGGACCTGACCGCCGCCGGGATCGACAAGCTCCTCGGCTCCGGTCGTGTGGGCTTGCCCCTGAAAATCACGGTCTCCGCCGCCTCCGAGCAGGCTCTGGCCAAAGTTCAAGAG
>Ga0265292_1003097_pt1 | contig 10572 bp, 8 predicted proteins | sample Munlanlewell296A_FD_189080 | JGI IMG/M metagenome (GOLD analysis project Ga0265292, IMG submission 189080) | Leachate microbial communities from a municipal landfill in Southern Ontario, Canada - Leachate well 296A | ecosystem: Engineered > Solid waste > Landfill > Unclassified | place: Canada... | reverse complement strand
AATAGGCACTATTCACGATTCGGGCACTTATGCTGATTTTGACAAAGCAAAAAAGAATCCGGGCGAAACATTTCAGATCATAGGGCAATTAAATAAGAAACGTGAAATCAAATATGATTCTACTCTTCAGAATCAGTCATTATCGTTTTACCTTATTGATGATAAAGGAGTAGAATGCCGGGTGCTTTATTATGGAAGCAAACCCAATGATTTCGTGAAACTTCAACAGCTTGTTGTAACAGGAAAGATGGAAGGATGTGTTTTTATAGCCGGTGAAATGCTGCTGAAATGCCCTTCAAAATATACAAAGAGCGATGGGGAATTTAGTAAGTTTTCTTCAGGGAAATGAATCCTTATTTAGTATTTGTCTGTAAAGTCGTCATTGCGAACGCAGTGAAGCAATCTAATTAATATGTGTGTATATAGATTGCTTCGTCGTACCTCCTCGCAATGACGTTTTGTATTGACATTACAGACAAACACTATTTAAAATCATAACATATTCCCATAGACATGGAAATTGAATATGGGACATATTTTGAAGTATGGTTTTTATTAATAGGTTTGAGGGCATATTTAAAATTCGGCTCAATATTCATGGATATATTATTATAGATAGCATATTTTAAACCAATACCCAATATGCTATTATACATGAATGTATTAATATTTTCAGTTTTGCCTATTTCATAATTTTTATCATCTTTCAGAATAAATGAATTATTCATCACCAGATACGCTGCGCTAAATCCTCCTATAATGTTAACACCGATTTTCCTGTTAATAATTTTATATTTTGCTATCAATGGTATTTCAATAAATCTGAATTTTTGAATAATAGTATAGTTTGCAGGATAAATGTAAAAAGAAGAGTTTTCTGTACTGTTTTGATTACTTGCAATGTCCCCCAGTGAAAAATCGTTTGAATTAAACTGTATATTTCCTGCTGAAGTTTCTATATGGAACAATGGATTTGGATTAAATAATACAATATCTTTAGGATCAGGTATTGTATTCCAATACCCCCCCAGTATAAAATTTTTATTCACATAAATCATAGCATAAGTTTCTTCCTGTCCTATGCCTGAGTATAAAACACCTGTTTCAATGCCAAACCTTCCGTAAATATTAAAATAGCTAACATTTAATCCTCCGGAATATACTGTAATTGGATTATTTTTATATTTACTATTTGCACTGTTATTAATATTTCCATAAGAATATCCCGGAGAAATTTCTCCTTCAAGAGACCAGCTGTTTGTATTATTATTTTTGTCTTTAAGAACTTTTGGACTAATTTTACTTTGTTCTATTTTAATTTCCGGAGGCTTATTCGCTAAAATATTTGAATCAATTTGATTTTTGTTAATATTCGGATCCAATGCTGTTTCTTTTTCCGTTGTAATATTATTGTCTTTCTTAATGGTATCATTATTTCGATTTGAAGCCATGTAGTTTGAATTATTCGAAATGGTATTTGTATCCTGCTCAATCTGATTCTTATAATTAATATTTTCTTTTGAGTTATTTTTTATTGATGTTTTATTTATTGCTTTATTGCTTTTTATGCTGTTGTTAATAAATTTAATTGAAGTTTTACCCCCGATATTTTGATGTTCGGTAGATTTAGGAGTTTTAAAATTATTTTCTTTATTTTTTAATTGGGTTGTTTTATGATAGGCAATATTGTTCTCGCCGCTTCTTTGATGTTTGGAAATGTAATAACCACCTAAAAGTGATAAGATAATAGCTACTGAAGCAGCTATTTTGTACATATAAACCAGCCTTCTTTTCTTCTCTTCTTTTTTATCAAGGGCATCATTCAGTTTGTCCCATGCATATAAAGGAGGTTCTTTCTCAAAATCCTTTGAAGCATCATGAAACAATCTGTCAATATTTTTTGTTTCTTTTTGCATGTTATAATAATCTAATGTCAAGTTAATCCTAATATGTCGTTTTGAGATTATTCACAAATTATTTTATTTTAAAGGTGTTCATGAGTCGCTTCGCTAAGTTGCTTCACCTCCTTCGTCGGTTTCGCAATGACGTCATTGCGAGGAAGGAACGACCGAAGCAATCTATGCATTATATGATTCTTAATATAACACTAATTTTCTTTTTCAGTTCTTTTAATGGAAAAATGTTTTTCAACTTTATCTTTAAGAATATATCTTGCTCTTGCCAGGTTTGATTTTGATGTGCCTTCTGTAATTTTAAGCATCCCGCTTATCTCTTTATGAGAATGCCCTTCTATTGCGTACAGATTAAATACCATTTTGTACTTGGGTGGTAACTCCTTAATAATATCCAACAAGTCATTGGCCGTGATATTGCTGATAATTTCGTCATAGCCGATATCTTCAGCATATTCAAAATCATCAACAACATACAAGTGTTTTTGCATTCTATATTTTTCTAAAGCCGTATTAACAATAATTTTCCTCATCCATCCTTCAAACGAACCTTTGAAACTGTATTGAGATATATTTGAAAATATTTTCATAAATCCTTCATGTAAAGCATCTTCAGCTTCGGCGTAATCTTTAGAATAACTATAGCAAACAGCAAACAACTTCTTCGAAAAAAGCTTATATAATTTCGACTGGTACTCTCTTTTCCGGAAAATACAGCCTTTTATTATTTCTTCCAAATCAAAATTTGCCACCTGCTAAAATTATGATGAAAAATTTATTGATATGGTTGCGTCGGGGGAAAAATATTTTTTGATAGACGCAACCTTTTTTAAAAATAATACATCATGGTATTAAAATCAAATTTATTTATCAATTAAAAATTCAAATTTATGAAAACATTAATTAACACTGAGATCAAAAAAATTAAAGGACTCTTATTAATCAGTGTCCTTTTTGTTTCCACAACATGTTTTGCATATAACTGGCAAGGTTACGGACCGGCAAATGTTGATGCAAATAATATTTGTTTTAATGTTTGTGGTGGTCATACTATAATCTGTGCATCAAACGGCATTTACGTTGACAGCAGTAATGGCAATTGGAATTTCTATAGTTGTTCCGGGTTACCAGTTTGGGAAGCTATCGGGTTCGACTCTGTAAATATCTTATTAGTCATGGGAAACGGAAGTTATTCTGACGGGATATATAAATTTAATTTAACAAACCATCAGTTTAATGTTGTTGAGTGGTATTATATCCCTACATTTATAAAATTCAATCCTAACAATAATTTATATTACGTTGGCAGCAGGTACAATGGGATGCTGTCTTCAACCGACGGAATTCAATGGGACGCCGTCCCCTATTTTGTGAACAAAGGCGCTGCAGCTATGGATTTTTATAATGATCATATTACAGTGGCTCAGGAAAACAATATTTTTGCTACATATTATTCAAACGATGGTGGTATTACATGGAATCAGTCAACTTCGAATATTCCAATACATGATCTGGCTTATGACTTCAACGGAAAACTTTATGGCGTATATACCGGCGTTTCTAACTCATCCGGATTGTATAGTTCAAACGATGGTGGTATTACATGGACAATTGAATCATGGTCAGACAATATAAATACAGTCGGTTTTGATGTTACAGGAAATGTGTTTGCAGGGTGGCATAATGATCCATACAATGGAATAGCTATGTTTACCACACAAACAATGCCACCGTGGACACCTTATGATTCAGGACTGCCAAATAAAAATGTCAATAAAATAAAATACAACCCGATATTAAGTACTACCACCATTTATTGCTGTACCGACAGCGGCGTTTATCGTTTAAATGATTATTGGACAGGAATTAATGATATCAAAAATTCTCCTGCATTCACACTTTCAAATTATCCGAATCCATTTAGTTCTCATACTACCATTGAATATACGATGCCTGAAAAGTCAACTACACAGGCAAGCCTTATTATAACGGATACAAAAGGGCAGAAAGTAAAAGAATTAAACCTTGACTGTAGCAAAGGAACTCATCAGGCCGAATTAAATGCATCATCATTAAATAGTGGGATATACTATTATACACTAAAAATCGACGGTTATGCAATATCCCGGAAGATGATTTGCATTAAATAAGAAAAATTGACTTTCATGCCCGATAAATTATTATAAACATTTGGATAATAAAATAATTTTCACTTTCTTTGCACTCCCATTTTAACCAATAGGAAAGAATAATTTAAAATTGATCAGCAATGGCAAGAATTTGTGATATTAGCGGAAAGAAAATGATGGTTGGGAACAAGATTTCTCACGCGAATAAAAAATCAAAAAGAAAATTTTACCCCAACATCCAGAAAAAAAAATTCTTTATTCCCGAAGAAAATCGGTGGGTTACACTTAAAGTTTCCACATCTACTATTAGAACTATCAATAAAAATGGTATTTCTGCAGTTATCAGGGAGGCAAAAGAAAAAGGATTTCTAAAAAAATAATTGAGACCTCAATTTGCAATTTTTTGCTGTTACTTTTTTTGGTAACAGCTTTTTTTTATTTCAAAACCTGTTAACCTCATTCGGGATATTTAAAAAATAATTATATGAATCTTACGTTTGTTTTGGATATATACTAATGGAAAAAAGATTTGCAAAAAATATATCATGGTCTATGGTATTAGCTGTTGGTTTAGCTGAATGGTTTATGGTTATTGGGAAAAGACCATATCCCATTAACTAAAAACCAAACCAACTGCCATGACTTAAAACCTCAAACCCAATTTCTTTCAATACATATTCACGTGAAAAGGCTTACTTTTACCCTTTGCATGCAAATTATATTAAAAATATATACTCTTTTTGCTCTCTGCCTTATTATGGTATGCCTTAAAGCTCAGGATCCCCGGGTAAAAAATAAGAAACTGGTCCAGTTTTCAGGCATTGTGGTTACCTGCGATAGTTTAGATCCGGTTCCTTATGTTAATATAGTTATTAAAGGGACTAAAAGAGGTACTATTTCTGATTATAATGGGTTTTTTTCCTTTGTATCCGAAGAGGGCGATATTATTGATTTTTCCGCACTCGGTTATAAAGCTGTAACATTCCACATTCCCGACAGCCTCGCATTATCAAGATACTCATGGATACAGGTTATGACAACAGACACCATTTACCTGTCCGAAACAATTATTGTTCCCTGGCCAACATTAGAACAATTCAAAAAAGCATTTGTTAAGGCAGAAATCCCCAACGATGATATGCAAAGGGCCCAAAAAAATTTAAACCTTGCTGAAATGAAAGAAAGGTATATGAATTACTCAATGGATGGTTCCATGAATTATGAGAATTTTGTGGATCAGCAGGTGTATAAGAATTATTATAATGGCCAGTATATGCCAAATAATCTTCTTAACCCCTTTGCCTGGGCGCAGTTTATCAAAGCATGGAAAGAGGGAAAATTTAAAAGAAAAAATAAATGAGAATTAAAAAGATCTTCCTGCTATTGCTATTAATTGTATTGGTTTTTGAGTTACAAGCTCAGAGTAATGCTATAATTTTTGGCAAAGTTACCGATCATAATAAAAAACCTATCGAATTGGTCACTGTTACCATTATGGGACAAACACAGCGAGCCTTAACCAATAAGCAGGGTTATTATGAATTAACTGTACTTGCAAATAAAGGTATTCAGGTTTTTGTAACATTTATCGGATACTCAACCGACACTCTTTTCCTTAATCTGCAAGAAGGACAAAAGAAAGAGATAAACTTTATATTGTATCCTTCTACCACAATTTTGCCTGACTTAAATGTTACGGAAAATAAAAATATCATAAACAACCTTGTAAGAATTGATCCCCGCACTGCTAACGTAATTCCTACAGTAACAGGAGGAGTAGAATCTATACTAAAAACCTTGCCTGGCGTATCTTCTAATAATGAACTGAGTTCGCAATATTCTGTCAGGGGTGGGAATTTTGATGAAAACCTGGTTTATGTAAACGATATTGAAGTATATCGTCCGTTTCTTGTACGCTCAGGGCAACAGGAAGGGCTTAGTTTCGTAAACTCTGATTTGGTTTCGGACATACAGTTTTCAGCGGGCGGATTTGATGCGAAATACGGCGATAAAATGTCATCTGTTCTGGATATCCGGTATAAAAAGCCAAAGGAGTTTGCAGGCTCTGTTTCCGGTAGCTTGCTCGGGTATTCGGGACATTTGGAAGGCGTATCAAAAAATACGTTGTTTTCCTATCTCATCGGTGTTCGTCAGAAATCCAATCAATATCTACTTAAAAGCCTTGAAACCAAAGGGGATTATAAGCCATCCTTTACGGATGTTCAAGCCAACCTTAATTACGTAATCAATGAAAAATTCAATATTGATTTTCTGGGTAACTATGCGAGGAATGTTTATAAAGTGATCCCGCAAACAAGGCAGACAGATTTTGGCACACTAAACGATGCTATGCGCCTCACCATTTATTTTGACGGACAGGAAGTTGACAGGTTTAATACCTATTTTGGTGCATTTTCCGGAAACTACAAACCTAAAAAGAATGTCAATTTAAAATTCATTACTTCTGCATACCGCACAAATGAAAGTGAAACGTTTGATACACAAGGGCAATACTGGCTTGATCAACTAGAGACAAATATGGGAGAAGACCAATTCGGGCATCCTGCGTTTAATATGGGGGTTGGCACATTCCTGAATCATGCGCGGAATTATCTGAATGCTACCGTACTGAATGCTGAACATAAAGGAACATATATTGCCGAAAACCATGTACAATATTGGGGTTTGCGTTATCAGAGAGAATATATTGATGATCGTTTGAGTGAGTGGAAAATGATTGATTCGGCAGATTACTCGCTTCCTTATGCTTCTGATTCGGTTGGATATATTGATCCATCTGTACAACCGCATTATCCCCTTGAAATGCAGGAAGTGGTAAAAGCCCAAAATACACTTTCTTCCAACAGGTATTCCGGCTATTACCAACAGAAATGGATTTTTGATAAAGACAGTACTGCTTTCTCCCTTACTGCGGGAATTAGAGCAAATTACTGGGATTTAAACAATCAATTAATTTTATGTCCACGGGCAACATTATCTTATAAACCCAATTGGAAACGAAATTTCATTTTCAGGTTTTCTACCGGTTATTACAGCCAACCTCCATTTTACAGGGAGCTTCGCGATTTTAGCGGGAATATAAATAAAGACCTGAAAGCGCAGACATCCATTCATTTTTTGCTTTCGAGCCAGGTCGATTTTCAGGCATGGGGACGACCGTTCCGGTATGTTACGGAAGCATATTACAAGATATTGGATAATCTTGTCCCTTATGACGTTGACAATGTCAGGATCAGGTATTACGCCAAAAACACAGCTCATGGATATGCGGCAGGCATTGATATGAAAGTAAACGGTGAATTTGTAAAAGGTATTGAATCATGGGCCAGCCTTTCAGTAATGAATACCATGGAAGATATTGAAGGAGATTATTATTATACTTATTTTAATAAAAACGGAGAGCAGATTATTCATGGATATACAGCAGATCAGGTTAAAGTTGACAGTATTTATCATGAACCTGGTTATATTCCCCGTCCAACAGATCAGAGAGTAAATTTTGCTTTATTTTTTCAGGATTATTTACCTAAGAATCCTACCTACAAAATGCACCTGAGTTTGCTTTTTGGAAGCAGCTTACCCTTTGGTCCGCCTACTTTTCAAAAATATAAAGATACATTGCGCATGCCTCCATACAGGCGGGTGGATATTGGTTTTTCCAAACAATTAAAAAGTGAAGATTCCAAACTTAAACCGGAAAATCCATTCAGGTACTTCAAAACTATCTGGATCAGTCTTGAAGTTTTTAACCTGCTTCAGGTAGACAATACTATTTCTTATATCTGGATAAAAGACGTTACAAACAGGCAATATGCCGTTCCCAACTACCTTACGCCACGGCAACTTAATCTCAGGCTGATTGCACAGTTTTAAGGAATTATGAGAAAGATAAAACAGATTCTTTTATAATTTCAATGGCATCCATTAATTGTCCTTCGCTAATGACTAATGGAGGTGCAAAACGGATAATGTCGCCGTGAGTAGGTTTTGCCAGAAGCCCGTTATCTCTCATCTTCAGGCATACATCCCATGCTTCCTTTCCATTGGTTGGATTAATTACTATTGCATTTAGTAAGCCTTTCCCTCTTACGAGTTTAATCACAGGAGACTCTATCTTTCTGATTTCATCGCGGAAAATATTTCCCAGTTCAAAAGCTCTTTCAGCAAGTTCTTCGTCTTTAACAACCTTGAGAGCTGCGATAGCTACGCGGCAAGCCAGTGGAAAGCCACCAAAAGTAGAGCCGTGTTCACCTGGTTTTATACAAAGCATAATATCGTCATTAGCTAATACTGCTGAAACAGGAAGAACGCCGCCACCAAGGGCTTTACCAAGAATAACTATATCAGGTCTGATTTCTTCATAATCGCAGGCAAGCATTTTGCCTGTACGGGCAATACCTGTTTGAACTTCATCGGCGATAAACAATACATTCGCTGCTTTACATATTTCATAACATTTTGTAAGATAGCCGTCGTCAGGAACGAAAACACCAGCTTCACCCTGTATGGGTTCAACGATAAAACCGGCTACATTCGGGTCTTTTACAGCTTCTGCAAGAGCATCCGTATGATTATAAGGGATTTTTATAATACCGGGAACATAAGGCCCAAACCCACTATACGATTCAGGATCTGTAGAGAGTGAAACACCAAGGGTGGTTCTGCCGTGAAAATTGCCTTCGCAGCAGATAATATTAGCTTCATTTTCGGGTACCCTTTTTTTAGTATATGCCCATTTTCTGCAAAGCTTAATGGCTGTTTCAACGCCTTCGGCACCCGTGTTCATTGGCAATACTTTATCATAGCCAAAATATTTTGTAACAAATTCTTCAAATTCGCCAAGGCAATCATTATAGAATGCACGCGATGTAAGCGTTAAGATTTCTGCCTGTTTTATAAGTGCATCAATAATTCGCGGATGGCAGTGACCCTGGTTTACTGCTGAATAGGCAGAGAGAAAATCAAAATATTTTTTACCGTCAACATCCCAGAGATAAACACCTTTACCCTTAGATAGTACTGCAGGAAGCGGATGGTAATTATGAGCGCCATATTTGTCTTCGAGTTCAACAAGGCGGATTGCTTTTTCAGATAACATCATGTCTTTTAAAGTTTCCATAAAAAAATGTATAAAAAGATTAACGACTTGCGGAATTTAGGTGCTTAATAGCTTTCGCAAAGATATAAGAATTGAAATGAATAAAAAAACCGTTTTCAATCGGCTATGAGCAATATTATCAGGATATGAAAACTAATTTTAAATTTGCTGCCTGATACAATACAGATGTGACTTTTTTTGTCAGATACAGATTTTTATCAGGCTGAGCATGTTTTCGGAAACACCAAATTATGAAACATTACAGCTCTCTTGAGCGATTGGAAATCATAGATATTGCTGATGAAGGTAAATCGGTGGCAAAATATGGCGATATTGTAGTATTTGTTACAGGCGCTGTGCCAGGCGATATTGTGGATGCAAAAGTTATAAAGAAAAGAAGAAATTTTCTTGAAGCAAAGGTTATTAACTTTCACAAATATTCCGATGACCGTATTAAGCCGTTCTGCAAACACTTTGGTGTGTGCGGCGGTTGCAAATGGCAGAGTCTTTCTTACGAAAAGCAATTATTTTATAAGCAAAAGCAAGTGCAGGAATGTTTGCAGCGCATTGCTAAAATTGATGTAGAAGGAATAATATTGCCTATAATACCTTCTGCAAACACTAATTATTACAGGAATAAATTAGAATATACTTTTTCGTGCCGGCGCTGGCTGCTTGATAAGGATATGCAGGTTGCAGATGAGAGCAGGAATATGAATGGATTGGGTTTTCACATTCCGGGTATGTTTGATAAGGTGCTCGATATAGAAACGTGCTATTTGCAAAGGGAACCAACGAATGCTATCAGGCTTGCGGTAAAGGAATATGCATTAAAAAATAATTTGCAGTTTTTTGACCTGAGAAAACAGACCGGTTTTTTAAGGAATATGATCATCCGTACAACTCAGGCAGGAGAAGTAATGGTTATTGTGTCGTTCTTTCATGATGAAAAAAAATTGCGGGATGCAATTCTTGAATATATTTCAAATAGTTTTCCCGAAGTAACTTCGCTGATGTATGTAATCAATCCCAAGTGTAACGATGTGATAACCGATCTTGAAATACAGCGCTACAAAGGTAATCCATACATTATTGAAACGATTGGGGACCTTCGGTTTAAAATAGGGCCGGTTTCTTTTTTTCAATCCAATACGCTTCAGGCTTATGAATTATATAAAACAATACTTGATTTTGCTGCATTGAGCGGAAATGAAATAGTGTATGATCTTTACACAGGTACGGGGACAATAGCCAATTTTGTTGCAGCCTCGGCTCAAAAAGTGACAGGTCTTGAATATATTGAATCGGCAGTAAGTGATGCTTTCGAAAATTCACGTATCAATGGCTTTTCAAATACTATGTTTTATGCCGGAGATATTGCGAAAGTTTTAAATGACACATTTGTTGAGGC
>Ga0265292_1003095_pt1 | contig 10575 bp, 12 predicted proteins | sample Munlanlewell296A_FD_189080 | JGI IMG/M metagenome (GOLD analysis project Ga0265292, IMG submission 189080) | Leachate microbial communities from a municipal landfill in Southern Ontario, Canada - Leachate well 296A | ecosystem: Engineered > Solid waste > Landfill > Unclassified | place: Canada... | reverse complement strand
GTACGGCCTCCATCCTCTCCGAGCGCCGGCGACTCGCGCCGAAGGGCCTCTCCGGCGGCGAGGACGGACGTCCGGGTCGGAACCTCCTCCTGAGGCGGGGTCGTGAGATCCCTCTGCCCGCGAAGGCCACCCTGGACCTCCGGAAGGATGACCTCGTGATCGTCGAGACGCCCGGAGGCGGCGGATGGGGTCCACCGCGCTAAGGGTACGTTACGTGCACGCGGCGTCTTCACCCGCAACGGACCCGCTCGCCCGGAGGTGGACGTCCCGGGCGTCGTGTGGGCCTTCCCCGTCCTCGTGCTCCTGGGGTTGGGCACCGGGATCCTCACGGGCCTCTCGCCCGGCCTCCACGTGAACAACGTCGCGGCCCTGGTCCTGGCGACGCGGGCGTCCTGGGCGAGCTTCCTCGTCTTCCTGCTGCCCGGCGCTACCGCCGATGCGCCGGAGGTCGGCTTCCTCCTCTCCTGTTTCCTGGTCTCGACCGCCGTGAGCCACGCGGTCTTCGACTTCGTCCCGTCCGTGTTCTTCGGTGCCCCGTCGGAGGAAACCGCCCTGGCGGTCCTGCCGGGCCATCGACTCCTGCTCGAAGGGGAAGGCGCGCGGGCCGTCGCCCTAGCGGCCCGCGGGGCGGTCCTGGGCACCGCCCTCTCCGCGATCCTCCTGATCCCGCTCCGGTGGATCCTCGCGGACCCGATCGGCCTCGGGGAGAGCTTCCGCCCGTGGACGGGGCCGTTCCTCCTCGCACTCCTGATGGCCCTCCTCCTGGCCGAAGCGCGTTTCTCTCGCGCCCGGCTGCGTCGGATGGCCCGTGCGGCCTGGGTCCAGCTCTTGGCGGGACTGCTCGGAATCGTCGTCCTCCGCGGCCCGCCGGTCTTCGATTCCGGCCTCGTCCTGTTCCCGCTTTTCTCCGGACTCTTCGGGATGCCCACCCTGCTGCTCTCGCTGCGTGCGAAGCCGGGCTCGATCCCGCCCCAACGGACCGGCGCGCTCCCGCCGCTCACGCGGACGGAGGCGGGCCACGCGCTCCGCGGCGCCCTCGCCGGAGCCTCGGTCTCCTGGCTCCCCGGGCTCAGTGGAGGCGCGGCAGCGACCCTTGCCGCGGTGGGCTCCCGCCGCAGGATGAGCCCGTCCGCGTTCATGGTCGTCCTCGGCGCGGTGTCCACGTCCACGTGCGTCCTGAGCATCGCGGTGCTCTTCATCCTGGGGAAGGCCCGCAGCGGGGCGGCCGCTGCCGTGCGGGACCTCTCGGGTCCCCCGGACGTCTGGTCCTCCCCTCTCGGGATCCCGCCCGCCCTCCTGGGCATGCTCGTCGCGGCGGTCGTCACGAGCGGCCTGGCGGCCCCGCTCGCCTCGAGGGTCGCGCGGGTCCTGGCGCCGCGTTGGTCCTCCGTGGACCCGAGGAGGCTCTCTGCCGCCACGGTGGCTGCCCTCGCGATCCTGCTCGCGGCCGTGGCGGGCCCCCTCGGCCTGGCCATCGCGGGCTTGGCCGCCCTCGTCGGCCTCGTGCCCGTCCTCGCGGGGGTCTGGCGGGTGCACCTCATGGCCGCCCTGCTCGTCCCCGTCCTCCTGTCCTCCTCGGGATTCTGAGGGAAAGGGTTTTTACGCCCGTTGTTCCATCGTCGCGGTCCGACGGGCCCACGATGGTCACCCTGGGACCCCCCGACCCGAAGATCATCGACAAGCTGTCCTACGTCTTGTCGAGCCGCCAGCGCGAGAAGGTCCTCACCGCCCTGGTTCCCGGTCCGAAGACGCCCGCCCAGGTCGCCAAGGAGACGGAGATGCGCCTGCCCCACGTGAGCCGCGCCCTCTCGGAGCTGCAAAAGGCGGGGCTCGTCGCCAGCCTGACCGGGGAACGGCGGGGTCGGCTCTACAGCCCGTCGGACCTGGGCCGACTCGTTTTCGAGGAGATCCGCAGCCTGCGCGGGGACCGGGTCGTTGCCCCCATGGTGCGGGGGACGCACTTCAAGAACTACTACCACTGGGTCACGGTGCACCACGGGAAGCAGGCCGCGGACGGGCTCTTCCGCCAGTTCGGTATTGACCCCGCGCGGATCAATCCCGAGGGCTGGTATTCCCTCCGGACGGTCGTCCGCGTCCTGGAGACGATCGAGTCCCTCTTCGGGGACGGCAGCTACACGACGATCCGTCAGCTCTTCCGGGAGGAAGCGGGGAACTTCTCCTCGATCCGGCGCATCGTGGCCCGGATGCTGCCCCTCTCCCTCCTCATCGAGATGGGGGCCGCGGGCTACACGCGGGAATTCAACCACGGTCGCCTCGAGGTCGAGATCCACGGTCGGCGGGCCCTCCTGAAGAACTACGACTGGGTGAACAGCCCGGCCCGCTGCGCGGGCTGGTGGGGCACCTACGAGGGAACCCTCGCCCTCACCGGCCACAAGGGCACGGTGCGGAAGGTCGCCTGCATGCTCAAAGGGGACCCCTACTGCGGGTACGCCATCGAATGGTAGGGGCGGCTGCGCCCGCCCCGTCCTCCCGGGGGACTGCACGGCTGGTAACAAACTGGTAACTTATGAATATAAGAAACTCGTACATAGGGCCCCTTGCAGGAATCCAGGGGATCCCAATCCTCGTTTGGGGGGGATGCCTGCACATGCCCGCCCGCCGCGGTCCTCCGCGGACAGACGGGTTTTTGTTTTCACTCCGACTCGTGGTTATTTTCCCGGGTTCCGTAGGGTGTGGAGTACTTGTACGTCTCCCGAATCCGCTTGACGCCGTCGATGTCCTTGATGTAGGCGGCCACGACCGCGGGCACGAGGGACTCCCAGTCCCCGTCCTTCAGAATCCGCTGGCGCACCTCCGTCCCGGAGTAGTGCTCCCGCTCCACCAGGGGTGGGGAGAGAACCTTCAGGCCGTGCTCCCGGAACAAGCGGACGACCAGCTCGGAGTTCGTGTAGATCACGTCGAAGGCGGGCACCAGGGACTTGACGTGGCTCACCCAGACGCTGTGCACGTGGGTGTCGGGGATGGGCACGATGTGGTAGTCGTGGATGCCCTCCGCGTCGAGGGCCCGCTTGATCATCTCGTATCTCTCGCCGCCGGTGAAGGGGTTCTCCCCCGTGTGGCTGTACTGGGCCGAGCCGATGCCGATCACGAGCTCGTCGTTGGACTGGAGGATCCGCTTCACCATCGCCAGGTGGCCCTTGTGGAAGGGCTGGAAGCGGCCGATGAAGAAGGCGCGGGTGCCGCTCATTCGCCGTCCCCCTCGTCCAGGAACAGGTCGATGTACTCGCACTCCACGGTCAGGTGCTTGCGGCAGTGCAGGCATTTCCCGTCGTCCGCGGGGACGTCCATGGAGCGGTTGAACTCGTAGCAGGGCATCGGTTCCGAGAGCTCGAATTCCTCCGGGACTTCCTCCAGGGCCTTCGCCTCCCTGGGATCAGTGCGGGATCGCCGTGCCGGGCCCGGGCTTGTCCGGGGTGATCTTCGGCACGAGGGCGGACAGGCGCGTGATGAGGCTCGACTTCTTCGGGCCCACGAGGGCCTGGTCCAGGACATCGCTGAGGGTGTCCATGGGAACGATCTCGATCTTGCCGATGTACCTGTCCTCCAGGAGGACGTCCTTCATGTTCTGCCGGGGGATGAGGACCTTGCGGATGCCCATCTCCGCCGCGGCCTCGATCTTCGCCGTGACGCCGCCCACGGGCAAGACCTGTCCGCGGACGCTCAGGGAGCCCGTCATGGCGACCCCCTGGTCCACGGGCACGTCCTCGAGGGCGCTGATTACCGCCGTGGCCACGGAGATGGAGGCGCTGTCCCCTTCCGTGCCTTCGCGAGACCCGACGAACTGGACGTGGATGTCGTGGTTCGAGATGTCCTCCCCCGTGTACTTCTTGATGAGGGCGGCGACGTTCTCGACCGCCTCCTTGGCGATCTCCCCGAGGCGCCCCGTGGCGATGATGCGCCCGCCCTGGCGCGTCTGGGCCGGCGTCACCTCGGCCGCGATGGGCAGGACGATCCCGCTGAACTCCGCGAGGGCGCTGTCCCCCACGAGGACCGCGAGGCCGTTCACCATGCCCACGCCCGTGCCGTGGGTCGTGATCATCTGGTACTCCTTGCCCCGCTCGATCATCCGGTCCGCGACCTGCTGCTCGAGGGAGCGGGCGATGCGCTTCGCGTCCAGGACGTGCTTCGCGCTCACGAGGGGCGCGGCCTGCTCCTGGGCGATGTCTCCCGCGACGCGGATGAGGCCGCCGAGCTCGCGCAGTCGCAGGGTGAGCTGTCCCCGCCGTCCGGCGCGGCGCTGGGCCTCCCGGAGAATCTCCGTGACGGCCTGCTTGTCGAAATGGGGGATCTTCTTGTCCTTGGAGACTTCTTGGGCGACGAAGCGCACGAGCTTGAGGCGGTTCTCCTCCGTGTCCGGCATCGTGCTTTTCATGTAGATTTCGTAGCCGTACCCGCGGATGCGCGAGCGCAGGGCGGGGTGCATGCCCTGGACGGCGTCCAGGTTGCCCGCGGCCACGAGGACGAAATCGCAGGGCACGGCCTCGGTCTTGACCATGGCGCCGCTGGACCGCTCGCTCTGCCCGACGATGGAGAACTTCCTCTCCTGCATGGCCGTGAGCATGCTCTGCTGGCTCTCCATGCGGAGCACGTTGATCTCGTCGACGAACAGGACGCCCTTGTGGGCCTTGTGGATCGAGCCCGCCTCCACGCGCTCGTGGGCCGGCGTCTCGAGGCCGCCGCTCTGGAAGGGGTCGTGCTTCACGTCCCCCAGGAGGGCGCCCGCATGGCTGCCCGTGGCATCGATGAAGGGCGGCATCTCGTCGGGCGAGTGGGACACGAGGAGCTTCGGGACCATCAGGTTCTCCTGGCGGTGCCCCGTGTAGCGCGTCGCGATGTAGATGATCGCCGCCACGAGGATGCCGAAGAGGATCGTCGTTGCTGCGTCGCTGCGGAACCCTCCCCTCGCCCAGTCGTAGGACATAATCACGCTGAGCCCGATGATGAAGAACACGATCGTCATGATCATGGAGGCCTTCTGCTCGCGGCGTTGCATGGCCTCCGCCTTCTGAGCGTTCACGATGTCGCGGCCCTTGCCCGCGGGCACGACGCGGATCTTCGGCTCGTTCGGGTCCTCGGGGTTGTGGTAGACGATGATGTCCTGGAGATCGTCGCGGGGCAGGAGCTCCGTCATGGACCGCGCGAGCATCGACTTCCCCGTACCGGGGTCGCCGATCAACATGACGTGCCGCTTCTGATCCGCGGCCTTGCGGATGACCTCGACCGCGCGCTCCTGTCCGATGACCTGGTCCACGAGCCGCTCGGGGATCTTGACCTCCGCAGTGCTCTGGAAATCCAGTTTATGAATCCACGTGTCCACGGGGGCCAGTTCTGCCTCGACTTCCCCCGGTGCATCTGCCATTGTGAGACAAACCCCTTCGGTGGGTGAGACCGCGTTTGAATACACGAGCCTCGTACTTAAAATCTTTGACCCTAGTGATAGGAGCTTGAGCACCGCGCGGTGGAAATCGACTCGGAGAAATCGGATGAGGATTAGTGCGCGACGGCCTTCGCGGTGATCATCTTCGCGAGCTCGGCAAAGGCTTGCTCGACGTTCTCGCCCGTCTTTGCGGACGTGAACAGGAACGGTGCGCCGTGGGACCCCGCAGCCTTCGCGATGTCCGACTCCTTCACGACCTGCTGGTCCTTCAGGTCGGCCTTGTTCGCGAGGAACTCCACCGGCACCCGGCCCGTGACCTTGACGACGGCCGCGACCCATTCATCCAGGTCTTCGAGGCTCTCCTTGCGCGTGATGTCGCACACGGCGAGGACTCCCTGGGCTCCGTGGAAGTAGGCCTCCTTGAGGAGCTCGCGGAAGCCCTTCTCGCCCATGATGTCCCAGATCGTCATGTCGATGGCGATCGAGCCGTCGGTCCCGTCGACGACAATCTCCTTCTTGGAGACCTTCGCGCCCAGGGTCGAGATGTAGCGGTCGTCGAACTGGTCGTGGATGAACCGCCGGATCAGGCACGTCTTTCCGACGGCGCCTTCGCCCACGAGGCAGATCTTGACCTTCATCTTCTCCGGTTCCATATCGCACCTCATCCGGGTTGCGATTCGCGCACGAGCCTTGGATTATAAAGGAATTCCCACGCCGTTATCCCCTTGGATAACGGGGTGCGCTCCATGGGGGCTCTTGGCTCCTCACCCGCGGACCGCTCAGGCCTCGCCGCGGTGGCCGATCGCGTCCGCCAGGGCCTGGAAGGCCTCGTTGACGCCCTGCCCGGTCTTCGCGGACGCGAGGAAGTGCTTCGCATTGTGGATCGCGCCCATCCGGGCGAGTTCCTCCTCGTTCACGGCGATGCGCTCGGTCAGGTCGGCCTTGTTCCCCAGGAAGACCACGGGCACGTCGCCGACCTGCTTGCGGACCATCTGGACCCAATTGTCCAGGTCGTAGAACGTGTCCTTCCTCGTGAGGTCGCACACCGCCAGGACGCCGTGGGTGCCTTCGAAGTAGGCGTCGCGCAGGAGGACCCGGAAGCCCTTCTCGCCCATGATGTCCCAGACCATCAGGTCGACCGTCGCAGGCTGGCCCTTCCAGGTGGACGTGAGGGTCTTCTTCGTGACCTTCGTGCCCACGGTGGCCACGTAGCGGTCGTCGAAGCTCTCCAGGACGAAGCGCTTGATCAGGGAAGTCTTGCCCACGGCCACGTCGCCCACGAGGCAGACTTTGGCCTTCACGTGCTTCTGGGTCGTCGTAGCGGGCGCGGACATCGGGGTCACGCATCGAGGAGGTGGATATCTAGCATGAGGCCGCGAATATCGAGTCTGATAATTCTTCACCCATCGGGCACGAGCTTCCGCGCGTAACGCTCCTTGGCGACGCGCTCCGCGAGGGACTGGAAAGCGACCTCGACGTTCACGCCAACCTTCGCGGAAGTGAAGTGGAAGGGGCTGTCGTAGGCCTTCGCGGCCTGAACCATGTCGTCCTCCTGGACCTCGGTCATCTCCTTGAGGTCGACCTTGTTCGCGAGGAACTCGATCGGGACCTTTCCGGTGACGGAATACACGCCCTCGATCCAGTCGTCCAGGTCCTCGAGGGTCTTCTTGCGCGTGACGTCGCAGACCGCGAGGATTCCCTTGGCCCCGTAGAAGTACGCTTCCTTCAGGAGTTCCCGGAAGCCCTTCTGGCCCATGATGTCCCAGATCGTCATGTCGATCTTGAGATCGCCCGAGACCTCGGGGCCCTGCACAACCATCTCCTTCTTGGAGACCTTTGTGCCGAGGGTCTGGATGTACTTGTCGTCGAAGTTGTCGAGCACAAACCGGCGGATGAGAGACGTCTTCCCGACGGCCGCTTCGCCAACGAGGCAAACCTTCACTTTCATCCGCTTGGCTTCCATGAAACTCCGCCCGGTGTGCGGCCATACCCGGGGTGGCGAATTTAACCGTTGTGGAAATGTTATCAAACCCGATACGTCATCGGAGTCGGGCGACGGTCCCGAGCGGCTGGCCCAGTCCACTCGCCCCGACTGAGGAATCCCAAAGAGGCCTATACTCACCGTTCCTTGTCTCCTCGAGGCGAAGCGATGTGCGACGAATACGATGACGAGCGCATGAAGGCGTTCTGGCGCATGCTCGCGGAAGGGGAGGCCCTCGTGACCCTGAACGTCGTCGGGTCGGAGACCGAAGACCCTGTCTTGAAATCGATTGGACTGGAACCCGCAGCGAACCGGAAACCGAATTCCCTCGCCCGATGACGTTTGCGTCCCTCCCGTGGAGCGCGTCGGGAACCGCGCCCTCGTCTGCCTCTGCAAATTCCCCCGCTTCCAAACCGTTAAATAGACCCCGTTCATAGGGAACGGCCGTCGCGTCGACCAGACGCCCTCCGGGCAATCCCCGCGGATCCCGGAAATGCGGACCCCATCTTCTGGGCCCGCAGGCAGCGTCACGGTGACGCACGCAAGCGCCCCGCGTACGATCGCACGCGTGGAGAGGTAACCCTCTCGAGAGGAGTAGCCGATGCCCAAGGAACACAGACCCCGCCGCGGCTCGATGGGCTTCTCGCCCCGCAAGCGCAGCGAAAGCCCGATCCCGCACTTCTCGAGCTGGCCCGACATCGACGGCACACCGAAGGTCCAGGGCTTCGCCGGCTACAAGGCCGGGATGACCCACGCCATAATCGTCGACTATCGGCCCACGTCGACCACCTCGGGGCAGGAAGTCCGGGTGCCCGTGACCGTGGTCGAGGTTCCACCGATGAAGGTCGCGGCGATCCGATTCTACAAGCAGACCCACGAGGGCCTCAAGACCGCGGGGGAGGTCTGGGCCCCGCGGCTCGAGAAGGAGCTGAAGCGGGTGTTCCCGATCCCCAAGGATTACGACGTCGAGGAGGCCTGGAAGAAGGTCGACCCCACGCAGGTGGACGAGATCCGCCTCGTGACGCACACACAGCCCACCCTCGTCACCGGCGTCCCGAAGAAGAAGCCCGACCTCATGGAGAACCGCGTGGGCGGAGGCACGATCGAGGAGCGCCTGGCGTATGCGAAGGGCCTCCTGGGGAAGGAGATCCCCGTCACCGAATTCTGTCGCGAAGGGTCCATGGTGGACGTCGCGGCGATCACGAAGGGCAAGGGCTGGCAGGGCCACCACACGCGATGGGGCACGCGCCTGCTGAGCCACAAGAATTCCAAGCATCGACGGAACATCGGCACCCTGGGAAACTTCCAGCCCGGGTACGTCCGCCCGACCGTGCCCCAGGCGGGCCAGTTCGGGTATCATCAACGTACGGAATACAACAAGAGGATTCTCAAGATCGGCGAGAAGGGCGAGGAGATCACGCCCGACGGCGGCTTCCTGAACTACGGGGTCGTCCGGAATCCCTACGTGATCCTGCACGGCTCAATCCCCGGGCCCACGAAGCGGCTCATCCGCCTCCGGGACTCGGCCCGCGGCGGGTTCGTGAAGCTCGAGAAGTCGCCCGAGGTCACCTTCATCTCGCGGCAGTCCAAGCAGGGGGCCTGAGGATGGCGGAAGAGGAGAAGGCCTCCAAGGAACCCGAAGCGGAAGAGGCGCCGGAGGCCGAGGAGGTCCCCAAGAAGCGCCGCACGCGGCGCGCGGCCCGGGCGGAGAAGGCCGTCAACGAGGAGAAGCCCAAGAAGAAGGAGGTGGCGCCGCTGAAGCCCGGCCAGGTCCGGGTGTACTCCGTCGACGGCGAGCCGGTGAAGTCCGTCGAGCTCCCCCTCGTCTTCCGATCCGAGATCCGCGTCGACCTGATCCGCCGCGCGGTCACGGCCTTCCGTGCGAACCGGCGGCAGGCCTACGGTCCCGCTCCCCGGGCGGGCATGCGGCACTCGGTCCGGTGGTCCGGGAAGGGCAAGGGCGTCTCGCGGGTCCCGCGCATCCGGGGCACGATGACGGGCGCGCAGGCCCCCGGCACCGTCGGCGGCCGGCGGGCCCACCCGCCCCGACCGGAGAAGGTCTGGGCCAAGAAGGTCAACCTCCATGAGCGGCACCTCGCGCGCAACGCGGCCCTCGCGGCCCTGCGCGACGCCGACCTGGTGGCGGCGCGAGGACACCGCTTCAACGAGGAGCTCAGCCTCCCCGTGGTCATCGAGGACAAGCTCGAGTCCCTGGAGCCCGAGACGGGCGCGGCCCGGGAAGGGTTCGCAATCCTGCGGCGGCTCGGCCTCGATTCCGACGTGGTCCGGGCCAAGGAGGGCCGGCACATCCGCGCGGGCCGCGGCAAGATGCGCGACCGCCGGTACCGCCAGCCCAAGAGCCTCCTCGTGGTCGTCAAGGCGCCCGAGAAGGTGCGCCGTCTCTTCGGAAACCTGCCTGGCGTCGAAGTCATCACCCCGGCCGCGCTAAACGCGGAGATCCTCGCCCCCGGCGGCGACCCCGGCCGGCTCGCGGTCTTCAGCGAAGGGGCCCTCGAGGTCCTGCGGAGTTGGCAGCCATGAAACCCCACGATATCCTCTTGCACCCCTATGTCACAGAGAAGACCCTCAACATGCTCCAAGGCACGCCCGCACAGGAGCTGAAGGATGGCAACCGCCTGGAGTTCCTCGTGCACCGCGAGGCGACGAAGACGGACATCAAGAAGGCGTTCGAGGAACTCTTCGAGGCCAAGGTCGTCCGCGTGAACACGTTCATCCGGAACGACGGGAAGCACGCGATCATCAAACTCAAGGAAGGGTACTCTGCGGAGGAAATCGGCATGCGGATTGGGGTGTTCTGATGGGGGTTCTGTCACCACGCTTTGCACGGGATGACTCCTCTCCGGTCGGCTCAGCCCTTACGCCTTTCCCGCACGGGTCAGGACGCAGCGAGGCCTCACGGCGTCATTCCGGAGGGCACCGGGGTGGAACCGCACACCCCTTGCCCTCGGGTGAGGGCGGTCGCGTGGCGAAACGGGGAACCAGTGCCCGTCTCTGCCTTCCTGCGCAGCGAGTGCGCGTTCCCCAAGGGGCGCACAGTGCGAAATCCGCTGCGGCCGGTCAGTGTAACCTCCAGGATGTTACGGAGATGCATTTCGAGGGGATCACCTTACTCGGGAGAGGTGCCCGAACGTACTCACGTTCGCCTCGATGCGCTGTGTGGAAGGAGGCGAGCTGA
>Ga0265292_1003093_pt1 | contig 10585 bp, 6 predicted proteins | sample Munlanlewell296A_FD_189080 | JGI IMG/M metagenome (GOLD analysis project Ga0265292, IMG submission 189080) | Leachate microbial communities from a municipal landfill in Southern Ontario, Canada - Leachate well 296A | ecosystem: Engineered > Solid waste > Landfill > Unclassified | place: Canada... | reverse complement strand
AAAATTAGTCAAAGTTGCTTGATAAGTTCCTAAAATAGTTGATAATCTAACTTTTCTTTTCAAATCTTCAACTGTGTCCTGTGGACGAACAACAATAGAAGTAAGGTTACAAAACTGTTTTGAACGCAAAGTTATTTCTCCACATGGATTTGAACCCGGCAAACCAACAATCACATTTTGATCATCAATAATCCCAGCTTTTTTCCAATTATCAATCCTGCGTTTTGGAAGTTGAGTCATAAGTCCGCCTCTATTGAAAATTCCTCTCTCACCTGTTCCAGACTTTATAAGTTCTACCCATTCATTTAAAAATTCTGCTGCAGAAGGTTTTTGATTATATACTGCTGAGTTATTTGCCATTGAACGCTGGCCATTATCAACCCAAAACTGTCCCTGCTTTGATTTGCGCATTGATTCATCGTCAATATCCGAAAGAGAAATCAGAGCGCTACGGCGAACTCCTCCAGCCACTACAATAAGTCCAATCTGACAAATGATATCGTGAAGATCAATATTCGTTAAACGTTTCCCTTGTCTCGCTAAAATTTTTGCTTTTGTAAAATTAACTAAATCAATAAGAGGTTGAGGTCCTGATGCGCGACCACCGGCAACTTTCAAACGAGCACCGGCGGGACGAACTTTTGAATAATCTAATTCAACATCATACCCATCAGCCCAAGCATTACAAGCAAGAACGTAAGCGTCTGCCCAACCTTCTTTGCTATCTTCCACAAAATGCTTTGCTAATTTTTTTCCAGTCTGTCTTCTAATCTGTGGAAATTTTTGAACTGTTTCTGATTCAACAGAAAAACCTAAACCAGCTCCACACATTAAAATATACATTATCTCTCCAAGATCTTGCCATGCCGATGGAGCAACGAAAGAACAATTGTAAGCCCAAACATTTGTTTTTTTACAAGCTTCTCCCGAAGACCAAAGTAATCTCATGGAAGGACAAATATCTTGTCTCAAAATTCCTTCACGAACTTCTGAATAATCTTTTTCAGAAAGTTTTTTGCCAAGATTTTCTTTCATGTATGCCATGAAGCGATCAATAGTTTCTATCCAAGTTTCACGTCTCCCTAAATTGTCCTGCCACTTTGAATAAGTTCTATAAAAAATAAATTCTTCATATGGGCTAACAAAGTACGAACTTGATTCATCAAATATTTTTTTATTTTCAGCTGGGATAATACCGACTTCTTTTCTCAATTCTGCTCTTTTTGATCTATAAAGAATATAAGACTTAGCAGTTTGGGGAAAATTCAAGTTCATAAGCTCTGCTTCCACTAAATCTTGCACTAATTCTACTGTAGGAATAAATTTTTTATCTCCATTTTCTGTTTTTATATGAGTTAATTTATGAAAAATCTTTTTAGCAACATTCTTTGCTTCATTTTCTCCTCCTTCACTGGTAGTAATGAATGCTTTATAGACTGCATCGGTAATTTTATTCAAATCAAAAACTATTACTTCCCCTTCACGGTTTCTAATACTCTTAATTTTACTTAGTTCTTGCTTGCCTAAAATTTTATTCTTATCCATAACAGTCATTCTACTCTAAAAAAATAATTTACGCTAGTAAAAACAAGAAAAAACAACAAACGAAATAATTTAGGTATCTTGTAAAACTACCTTTCAAAAAAGCTTAATTCTAAACGTTTTTTAAGGCAAAAATTCGATCCTATCTCTTTCCTTCAAATTATTCTTTTCGGAAAAACCTGCAACAACCTCTAAAACATATCTGGATTTTTTAGTAGACCCAAAAGTCTCTGGAAACGATTCTGGTTGCGCATTTTTTTTCACATAGATCACTTGTAAATTTTCATCAATCCAAATCATATCTATCGGAAAATTCATATCCTTCATCCAAAAATAATACAAAGCAGATTTTTCAAAAATAAAAAGCATTCCTTCATCTTCTTTTAAAATATTTCTTCCCGAAAGGCCCAAACTTTGAGTTTCTGGAGTCAAAGCAAGATCAACTTTCAATACTTGTCCAGCAATTTTCACATATTTAATATTATTTACTTCTAAATTACTTGCGTGATCTTGTTTACCACGGAAAAGAAACACAAAAGCAATTATAAATATAATTACTAAACCCCATTTTAAAAGATTCTTTTTATTTTTAAAAATTTTCATTAAATTAAATTTATTGGCTTACTATTTAAATAAGCTTCAATATTATCGATCATCATTTTGTTAGCTTTCCTACGTTCAACATCAGTATTATAAGCAATGTGTGGAGTAGCTAAAATTTTTGGATGTTCTATCATTTTAATATAAAAAGGATCTTGCACATTTCCAACTTGGATAGAACCACAATCAGTAGCTACTCCTGCTAAAATATTTTTTTCAAGCGCCTCTAACATTGCTTCTGTATCATATATTTCTAAAGCAGTAATAGTTACAAAATAAGAATCTTTTTTTAGAAAATTAAAAAATTTTTTATCCAATAAACCAATGGTGCTCTGATTTAGACTTAAAGTATTAACAATTACATCAGCATCTTTTATTGATTCCATTAAATTATCTCCACGCATAAAATATTTAACATTCATTTCAAATTTTTCGGCAATCATTCCAACCCTAGAACCAATATGGCCTTTCCCTAAAATAGAAATATTTTTTCCACTTAAACTTTTATTTATTTTTGATTCTTCGAACTTTGAATTCAAATTATTAATATATTTTGGCAATTGTAATAATAAATTTAAAATCATAGCCATGATCCATTCACTTACCGCTTCAGTATTACAACCGGGAGAATTTGAAATTTTAATATTTCTACTTTTTAATTTATCTAAATCCAAAAATCCTACTCCCACAAAAGGTAAGGAAATAAAAATATTTTCCAATTCATAAACCTTTTGCTTTAAACCAAATATTCCCGTACAAATAATGTCTGCACCTTCACATCTTTTTAGCCATTCTTCTGGAGTTTTAGCCAAATCATTATAATACTCAACTTTTCCAAGCTTATTTAGCCTTTCTTTTTCCTCTGGGCTTAAATTTAAATCTTTAGTAACAACAATTTTTTTCATAAAAAATTACTTATGGTCTCCGTTCCAACCAAAAAGTTTTCCAATAGTATCTGCTGTTTCACGCTTGCGAGCAATTTTAATGTTTCCATCCTGAGCAATCAATTTCACAGGCGAAGATAATAAACAATGATGAGACGCCAAGGCATCTTGGTAAGCACCAGTATCAAATACAACAAGATATTGTTCTTCTCCTTCTCTCAACTTAGGCATAAGAACATAAGTTCCTCCGGCAGTATATTTATCATCCGAGTCACAAGAAGATCCTGCAAGCCAAACACTTTTAAGAGCGCTGGTATTAGCATTATTCATGGGAACAACATGCCATTTTTGGTGAATAGCCCACGTGTCCATGAGATCGTTCATAAAGCTACCGTCAATCACGTACCATGATTTTGCATTTCCTTTCGGAATTGGTTTTTCCGCAATAATGTTATAGATAGTAATCTGAGCAGGAGCAACAATATATCTGCCCCATTCCACTACTAGATTTGGATGTTTAATTTCAGCTTTATCACTCATCTTTTTTAAAAGTTTAATAATTTTTTCTGAAACTCCTTTTGCATTATAAAAATGTTTTTTTTCATAAGGTATTCCAAAACCTCCACCGATATCTAAGGTATCAAGATTAGACTGATTTTTTACAAGCTTAACATAAAGCTCCATCGCTTCCTTAGCAGAATTTAAAACACTGGATGCTGTTATCATTTGTGAACCAATATGATAATGCAATAATTTCAAATTCCTCATTTTCGGCAAATCTAAAATTTCTTTTGCTGTAAACCCAAAACGATCTACTTTTTTATCCCAATGAGTATCGGCTTTAGTATCAAGATTAACTCGAATACCAACATCCCCTTTATATTTAGCCAATTTTTCTAATTCATGTTCATCCTCAATAATAGGGATAATCGCTAAATTTTTTATTCGTAATTCATCAATTAATTTTAAATAATCATCAGATTTAGGACCATTACATAATACTCTAAGCCTTGAGTTAAATTTATCTTCTTCCCAAAGTTTCTTTACAAGCCAAAGCTCATTCACAGATCCAACTTCCATATGAGCCCCTTCTGAAATAAGTGGCATAATAAATTCTTTATTTTGATTAACTTTCATTGGATAATGATAAAAAAACTTACCTTTATATCCTTGAATTTTCATATAAGCATGAAAATAATCTTGCAAATCTTCTAAGCGTTCTTCTAAAATAAAAGGAAAGACAACTTCTGTAGGCGTTCCATATTTTTTTACAATATCACTTAAGTTATAAATATAATTTCCTTCCTGAACAATGATTTCTCCATTTTTAGTAATATTAAAATACTGAGTATTGAATTCATCTACTCCTAACTTCCAAAACTTCCGCCAATTTTTTCCGTTCTTTTTTTTCAATTTTTTCTTTTTTGCCTTTTTCTTGTCCATTTATATCTTGTTTATTACTTTATAAACTTTATAACTTTATAACTTTATAACTTTATAAACTTTTTACTTACCAATTAGTATAGCAACCTGTCAAAAAATGTAAAGATAAATTTGCACCTTTTTACTTTTCATAGTTCCTTAGAAACTCCTCTTTGAACTCGTAAAAATTATCGTCTAAAATTGACTGACGAATTTTCTTTACTAAGTTTACTATAAAATATAAATTGTGAATTGAAGCTAATGTCCCAGCCAACATTTCCTTTCCATGAAAAAGATGCGCAACGTAAGATTTAATATAGTTTTTGCATGTATAACATTCACAATCTTTTTCAATCGGTTCATAGTCATTTCTGAATTTTGTATTGGTAATACTTATTTTCCCATTTTTTGTATAAAGAGTTCCATTTCGTCCGAGTCGAGTTGGAGCAACACAATCAAAAAGATCTACGCCATTTTCAATTCCCATAAATAAATCTTCCGGCTCCCCTATTCCAAGTAAGTGTCTTGGCTTTTCTTCTGGTAAAATTTCATTCACCCATTTTACAACACTCGACATATCCTCTTTCGCAAAACTTCCACCAATTCCAAAACCATCAAACCCAGCCCCTCCCTCCGCCCTCCCCAAAGGTGAGGGAACTCTCATTTCAGAAATAATTTTCGCAGATTTTTTTCGCAAACTTTCTTCTCGCCCACCTTGCACGATACCAAAAAGTGCTTGAGGAAAATTCCCCTCTTGAGGGGTGGCTCGCTTGCGAGACGGGGTGGAAAATTCATCCACCTCCCCCTTCGGGTACTCCTCAAGAGGAGAATTAAATTGTTTCAAATTCTCTAATTTAATGTGTTCTTTTAAACTCCTCTCTGCCCAGCGATGCGTTCGCTCGAGTGCTTCTTCTTGATATTTCAAATCCTCTGCCGGACTGGTGCATTCATCAAAAGCAAAAATAATGTCTGCGCCAAGGTTATGTTGAATCTGAATTGATTTCTCTGGAGTAATATAATGAATGGAGCCATCTAGATGCGACTTAAAAGAAACTCCATCCTGCCCTATTTTCGCCAATCTTGGCGCATCAGAATCGTCAAATCGTTCTGGAATTAAGAGTGAAGGATCTGTGATTTTTGTAATTTTTGAAATATCTTTTCCATAAGCCACCCCTAAAGAAAAAACTTGAAAACCACCAGAATCCGTCATAGTCGGCCCACTCCAATTCATAAATTTCCCAATTCCCCCAGCATCACGCACAATTTCATCTCCCGGCTGTAAATATAAATGATAAGTATTTACGAGCACAACCTGCGTGCCAGTATCTCGCACTTGCTCTGGATTTAAAGATTTAATTGTTGCCTTCGTCCCGACAGCTACAAAAGCCGGCGTCTCAATAATCCCATGCGAAGTTTCCAAAACCCCCACTCTCCCTAAACTATTTTTAAGTTTTTTTTGAATTTTAAAATGCATTTATTTATCTTTCAGTTTATCAGGCTTCTTTAAACTTTTTGCATTTTCAGATTTAATTTTCCTTTCAATTTTTTTAATATCTTCTTCAGCTGGTAAACTTTCTGGACGAATACCACGAGTAAGTAAAGTTTTTCTGACACTTCTATTGTTTACAATATGTTCTTCTGAAATTGATTGCTCTGATTTTAAATTTTTTGCTTTAGTATTAAAAATTGTAATTTCCGTAGCAAAATCTTTTGCTTTCAATAAGATTGTTGGTTGAAAATCAGCCAAGGCACGACTATCAGGAATACCTAATTTGTATTTCATTTCTCCCGTTGTGTATCCAAACAATGCTTTGTCACCCTTACTTCTTATCAGAGCAAAATTTTTATCATTTCTTGTTTGCTGAAAAATAATACTTGAAAGTTCTTTCTCGGTTTCAGTTAATTTATGTCGAGCCCTAACTCTTTCAAATTCTTGAATCCTTTTTTGAATAACTTCAAATTTTCTTGTCTGTACTGCAAAATAATTTTGGGCAAAAGCAATTTCTTCTTTTCTAGAATCTCCATTTTGAGCAATAAGATAGCAAGCGTATCTAGTTAACATAAAATCTTCTATTTCACGATTTGCACCAGATCCAGTCAAGACCATTTTCCCGACGTCGGCAAAATGATCGGAAGCTTTATGACCCGTTATTTCACAAGCTGTTTTCGCTTTTGAGATAACAGCTAAAAAATTGTCCCATTTTGTGTAGCCAAGAAGCTGTTGTAAATCTCTAGCCAACCAAAATTCTATTCCTTCGTCAGTTTTACGAGCATAAGATTCAAAATTATTTACCAGTGATTTTATCATTTCAGTTTTCATAAATATATTATACCCCCTTGTTCAACTTTAACAAAAGTTATTTTTTAGTTTTTTTTGAATTTGAAAAGAAAACATATATTAATAAAAATAGATTGGTTAGCAAATATTTTAAAATCTTAAATAGTTTTTCCACGAAGATATATTTCTATATCATCATCAAATTGTTCCATGCTTTTTTTAATAAGTTCGTCAAAATCCCCCGCTACATTTGTATGATCATCTCCAAATATTTCCCCAAGGGCATAACGTTCTTGTTCACTACCAAGCAAAATAGCTGAAAGCATATGATCGCCAAAACCATGTTCCTTATCCTTCTCTTCTAAAAATCTTTTTATATTTTGGCTGTTTCCTTGAGTATCTCCTCCATCACCAATGAAATAAAAAGAAGAAGCATAATCTGGATTATCATATGTTTGTTTGGAAAGAGCTTGAGCTGCTCTTTTTATCGGATCAAGCATATCAGTACCACCTTGTGTATTTATATGCTTCATTAAACGCACTTTAATTGTCGACTTCGTCCCGTCCGCATGTTTATACGCTTGAGGTGAATCATAATCCTGATCATAAGTTTTAATTTCCTGCATTGAATCAGAAAAAGTATTAATAGCAAAATTAATATAACCAAACTGCTCTTTTATTTTGGTAAATAGTTCCGAGTAAAAAATAAGTAATTTACGAGCATTTTCAATTTTGTTTCCACCCATCGAACCGCTAACATCAACCATAATTGAAGCTAAGAAAAGTGGCTTTACTGATGAATCAATCACTCTTGGATTTTTAATCGTACCGAATATAAGATTTCTAGGACGTTTTATTGACCTTCGATCAAATGACCCCCGCCTAGATAAGGAATCTTCGTCCAAAGAAACTTCCTGCTGTCTTGGCAATTTATCTATAAAATATTCAAACCATTGGTCAACAAGTGGCTCAATTTCAGCTTTTATCCTCTCGTATTCTAGGTAAAGCTTATTGTCTTCTTCAATTTGTCTTTGCAATTCATCCAGCTTTTGCCCTGTTTCTTCCTCTAATTGTTCTAACATTTTTTTTAGTTCATCTTCTTCCAAAAAACCATCCTCGGACATTTTATCAAGACGATCTTTTAGTTCTTCTTTCATCGTCTCTTCTTTGGCATCCATGGCATTTTCAAGAGCATCTTTCATTTCATCAAATAAATCTTTTTCTTCCAATTCTTTTTTTAATTCTTCGAGATCTTTGAATTTTTCAGTATTTTCAATCTTTTCCATAAGCTCTTGTTTTTCTTTTTCTGCTTGTTGTATTTTGTCTTGCGCCTCTTTTATTTTATTTTCTCCATTAGAAACATCGCTATCAGAAGCTTCCCCTGTTTGTTGAGATTCGTTAGGCTTTTCACTTTTTTTATCACTTTTTTCTCCTTCACCTTTTTCTTGGTTTTGCTGTGGAGAATCTACTCCTCCATCGTTTGCCTCTGGAGCATTTTCTTGTTTTTGATTTTTATCTTCATCTTTCTTTTTATCTTCCGGTTTGGCCGGCGGAGTAGCATCAAAACGGCGCCAGCTTCGGCCATCCCAAATTTCAGACCAAGCATGACCATTTTGATCAGTAATATAAGATTTTCCTTTTTCAGCTCCTTGAATATGATTTCCAACCACTAATCTAGCCGCTACTCCCAATCTGCGCATAAGAGCAACAAATTTTGTATTAGCAGAATAACATTCTAAATATTCAGATGCGTCAATATTTTGAAGATAATTATCTCCGGTAGATTCTTTTCGAAGTTTAGATTGTAATTTTTGAGCAAGTTCTAAATCTCCTCCCCCTGGATAAAAGTGGTTTGCTAAAATAAATTGACGAACCCTTTCCGCTTTTTCAAGCGGACCCCCTGATACTTTCGATAAAAAATTCTCCGTTTTAGCAGAAAGGCTTCCACGATAAATCATCTGTTTATCTTCCCCGATTGGGTTACTTTCAAATGGCTGAGTCTCTTTACCAAAAGACATCGAAAATTGACCGGTACTATCAGTTTTTATATAGAAGCACCCATTTTGATCTCTCAAAATTTCTAAATCCTTGCCACTATACTTAACTGAACTATTTTCTACCGCATAACCAGCCGGTAAGGGCAAAGAAATAATACCGCCCTTAGTAAAACCTTTTATATTATGAACAGATTTTTTTTCAAGAGAAGTTCCAGTAAAAGCAGAAAGTTGTTTCTTTTTACTCCATACTTTCCTATCCACATCAAAATAACTTTTCCGCCCACTGGCATAGTATCCAGAAAGAGGCGGTTCAATTTCAAAATAATAAGACCCTGGGCCCTTCTCCTTGTTTTTTCCAAAATTTTGAGGATCTGGCGTATGGTACTCATCACTATCTTCTGGCGGAATAGCAGGATCTTTTTCAGTGCCTGGAAGTCCTTGGTCTTCCATTTCGTCCAGTTCTTTTTCTAACTCATCCATGCTTTCACTTCCTCCTTCAGTCACAGGACGCTCAAGTTTCGGCAAGCCATCTTTAAATTTATTAATCATATTCTCATAAGCTTTGCCGTCCCCGTTCTTAACAAAATTCTGATATTCTTCTTTCATTTCATTAAAGATTTTGCGCTCTTCTCCTGAAAGTTCAGAAATAGCCCGATCCCGAGCAGCACTATCAATAATTTTTTCTTCACACATCCAGTCTAATTTCAAAGCTTCCAACACTTTAGTGGTTCGCTCCGTTTCCTTTAAATTATTCAAAATCATTTCTGATTCTTGGACAAGAGAATTATCCAATGACTTTTTCCCAGACTGGCTAAGAGCATCTCGTAGACTTTTTTGAGTTCTACTTTTTGTAAGCTCGTTATACATTGCATTTGCTTTTTCAGGAGTGATAGAAAGACCCTTCAGGCCATTCATAAAATCTGCATACTTTTTATAATCATAGTAAGCAAGCTGAGAAGTTTCATTCATTATCCGCGCCGAAACAGCCTCCAACCCTTTGGTTTCAAGCTCACGAGCATCATAGATAAAAGCATCGGGTTTTAAATAATCTTCAACTTGTGAAGCATCATATTTCCCTGCCAACAATCCTCCCAGCATGGCTTGCCGTTCTTCTGGAGTTTTTTTATAGTGATAAGCCCAAGATATTCCAGGAAGCACTTTTATTCCACTAGCGCCTGCTCGCTCCGCTAAAAAAATCATCTCTTTTAATTGAGGAGTTAGTTTCGTTTTCTTATTGTCTGGTTTTGAAAAAAAACCTTCATTCATAAAAAATTATAAAACTCTATTTTTAGAGTTCATCATTTTAAGAGCATTTTCTATCTTATTCCTGTCGTCAGTTTCAAAAATATTACTTAAGAAAAGTTCTCTCAAAAGAAAACGGGCAGTTTCATCACTATCTTTTGACAATTTTTCCTCATCTGTCATTTCAGAAAGTTCATAGGCACAACGACGCATTTCGCGGAGTGTTATAGGTTGAAAAACTGGCAAGGTTTTTAAATTTTTGTCTTTCGTTTTATCAAAATTTATTTTAAAATCTTTTCTTAAATTATCAGCAAATTGAACAAGTGCACGAACCACATTAAGATCAAATTCCTGTGATTTACTAATAGGTAGTGCATCATTATTAATTCCATTTACTTGCTTATCCCATATCTTAACAAATTCATTTCTATCCATATTAAGTTCATAGGTAAAATCAACCAACGACTTTACTCCGCGAGCTACCCGAAGGGCTTCAGAAGAATTATAGGGAGCTTCTTTGCCAGCTGGTTCTCCTTCTTTTATTTCTCGGCGAAGCGGGGGATAATCTACCTGAATGGACACCATGCGACTTTTAGTCGCAAACTGTGGTTTGAATGTTC
>Ga0265292_1003092_pt1 | contig 10593 bp, 10 predicted proteins | sample Munlanlewell296A_FD_189080 | JGI IMG/M metagenome (GOLD analysis project Ga0265292, IMG submission 189080) | Leachate microbial communities from a municipal landfill in Southern Ontario, Canada - Leachate well 296A | ecosystem: Engineered > Solid waste > Landfill > Unclassified | place: Canada... | reverse complement strand
AAAAATAAAGGCAGTTTTTAAAATTCCTCCCGGTAATAATTTATTCATTGCAACTCAATGTATATCTTTTCTGTAACCACTGTTTTTATTTTTTGTGTTGTTGTACTATACCGTTGATATCGTTACGATTTTATTTTTTCAGCTTTGTGTTGAGCAGTGTTTATGCGCTTCATAATATCAACAATCTTGCCACCTTTGATTACATAGCATGGCGTTTGAGTTTTTTCTGCCACTTCCCTTGCATGCCTTGCAGCCCGTTTCAATGCTTTGCCCACATTTGCCAGATCTTTATCTTTTGGTAACAGTGTCTTTGCTCTCATGCTCATATCTTTTCGCCCCAATCAAGCATTACAGGAACAGTACCTGAGTTATCATATAAAATCCATGCATTAACAAGTGATTTATAAATAAACTCAAAATTTTTCTGTCCTGCATCAAACCTGCGACGGACTGTATCATCTGGAACATTATGACCTCCCTGAGCGACTCTTGATGCAATCCTTGCCAATGCTATTTCAACATTAGGCAGGCTGAGAAATATTAGTTTCACATGATAGCCCAGTTTCTGCCATTGCTTAATCCTACTAATATAATTTTTACCACTTAATGTTGTCTCAAAGGCAAAGTTATCATGCCGTTTTACACATTCATTAATTTCCCTAAGCATTAGTCTACCTGCACGAATCGCTGCAGCTTCAGGATTAAAAGGTGAAATTCCTGCCGCTATAAGATCAGCATTTATAAACTCTGGACAGTCTGCCTCTTTCGGAAGAAATTCTCGCGCAAAAGTCGTTTTTCCTGAACCATTCGGTCCAGCGATAATAACAATTTTCTTTTCTTTGTTCACTTTGCACTATGTGAGTTGAATTTTTTAACTTACTACATTTTTTTATAATATATTTTAGTAGCATTGATTTGGAAATAAATATTTTTTACTAATCATTTTTAACATTGCTGGTATGGAATTGAATGTGAAGAGTAACATATCAAGAGTTAAGAAGCCTACATTACTTAAATCTGTTGTTAGCTCTCATTTACAAACAGACACAAACTCTCCTATAACTTGGAAATCAGCTGCTTCGGATGGTGGAATAATTATTGGTTTAAAGTCTACATTTAAAGGTTCTAGTAATATTTCCTCATGTTCCCATGTTCCATCTGTTTCAAATCTTTTCTCACTCGAGTATTTTTTGACTGTGTAGCTGCCTCCTGTTTCAACATCAGCTATGCTTTGGTGTTGGACTAAGACAATTTTGCCTTGTCTACTGCCCCCCATATACTTGCGGAATACGCAATAACTCCCGTTCGGAATAAGCGGTTCCATAGAATAGCCTACTGCTCTAACCACAAACATCTGTTTGCTCAACTTTCTGCCTATGTCTACTTTAATCCATCCCTCTTCCTCGACATTCATACCCTCTCCAAACTTCCCGGCAGCAGCTTTTAAAGAATATACCGGTAAATAATCCTCATATTTTTTCTTCTCTTCAATTTCAGATAAGATTTGAGCAGAGTAATACAGCAAGTTATCTTTTTTAGATTTATCCTTAATCAATTGATCCACTTTTTCAATTCGTGATTTAAAAAATCTTTCCGTATCTTTGTCAATAAAGTACACATAGCAGCCTTTTTGTCCGCGTGTCATGAGTGTGCGATAGGTGTTTTTAATAATAGAATCAAGTCGAGCACTGGTAACTTCTGGTTCTTCTTTAAACAGTGATTTCCAGCCGTGGATTGATTTATCCGTGGAAGCTCGTTCTTTAGGTTGTGTAATTATTTTGCCATCTCGAACTATCAAGTCAGGGCCAATTATTACGCCAACGTAATCTAATTCTAAGCCTTGACAAGTGTGTATACAGCCAACTTCGCTGACTGAATCTGGTTTGATAATCCAAGCTTGCCCGTCGGTATCGAGGTTCCAAGTCGCTTCGTAACGATCTATAATAATATCTTTGAGTGTTGGCTTTTTCTTGCTGACCCATTTCCAACAGTAGCCTGCAACCATTCGAGCTTTGTTTTTTTCTTTGTTCTTCTCACGGATTAAATTATGTAATTCAGTTGGGCTATCTACAATGCGGAAATCATAATCATTAGCATTAAGCGTGTTGTTTGCCGTTTCTCTAATTTGTAGTGTATTGTCAAGCCAGGCAAGATACCCGTCTGAACCATTACACCGAAATTGTGACTCAAGTTTGAGTTCGGTAACTTGTGCTTTTAGTTTGGCTGCAAAGCATCGGATCTCTTCCTTGTCGCCGATGTCCTTTAATGTCACTTTTTGGTCTTCGTCGATAAAAAATATACTTAGCTTACTGGCTCTGATTATCTCCTTAATCTGGTTTTCACCAAGATGGTTAAACATTCCTGATTTTGCGTTGAGCCTGTGCGCTTCATCTACAATCAAACAATCAAAGCTGTTTGCCTCAACTGAATGATAAGAGCCTGATCCGCTGAACATATTTGAAATATGCGATTTTTTAAACGAGCCGGTAAGTTTAGCTTCGTACACAACGCGGGGGGCTGAGTTGCGCGTCACATATTGCGCAACAAAATCCCTGTTTGTAAGTGCAACCAACAGATTAATTGCCACTACTGACTTTCCAGTGCCCGGTCCGCCTTCAACAATCAACACATTTTTGTTTTTCGTGGATGATTCTTTAGCTTGTTTGATGGCCGTTTCATAAACTATCTTCTGGTCATCAATCATAATGAATTCTTCGTTACCTTGAAGCATGGACGCAAGTTGATCAGCAAGATTCTTTGATGGCTTTATCTTGCCATGATCAATGCGATACATAATTTGATCTTTGTCACCGTATTTAACATTAGTTTTAATAAACTCGCGCAGTTTTAGAGCATCGCTCTTAAGAAAGACTGGAGCTTTTAGAATATAGTCTTTATAAAACTCGTTGGTAATAACATCATCTCGTTCATAATTATGTAGATATGCACAAGGATAAAGCTGAATCTTTTCTCCTTGTACGATCTGGTTGAAGTCTTCCAGAAGACATTTGTATGACCACGCTTGGTATGACGGGTGAGGTGTCTGTTGTTCTCCATGTCTAAACCGAGTAATGACTATTGCATCGCTTGCTGTCAACTTTGCTTGCTGCCATTGCTTAAGCTCTATAAGAATCGCTGCTTCTCGATTTTGGCTATCTTTGCCGGTCAGTATAAAATCTATGCGCTTTGACGATTGCGGAAGGTGATATTCTATCGCTACACCTGCATCATTCGGGATATCGTTGTCGGTTAAAACGCGACCCATGAATGGAAGTGAGTTTTTCCAAGAATCTTTCTCTGATTGGCTTGTGCTTCGTCCCGTTGCCGCTTTGAAGGCATCGTCAATAATATTTTCAATATCATTCGTCATGATATCTTCTTGAAATCTTAGCTTAGTAGAAGAGTAGACAATCACTAGCTTAGCTCTGTGTATTTTTTGTGGCTGCCCTTTGCCTTCTCCACCGGATACTTCGCTTTATTAACAGCGATCTTATTTTCGACCTCCTTCAGTAAGTCAATTTTATATTCCTCGCACAGATAGATGAGAAAAATAAATATGTCAGCGATTTCATGTTTAACGTTGGAACGTTCTTTTTCGGTGAGATTTTTTGATTGCTCTATGGTCTTCCAGAGAAAGTTTTCAAGCAGTTCCCCTGCTTCGATGGAGATCGCTACCGCCAGATCCTTTGAGTTATGAAATTGTTTCCAGTTTCTTTCATCTCTGAACCTGATCAGCAAATCTGTTATTTTTTCTATTTTAGTTTTTCCCTTTTTCATGGATTTCCTTTGCAGATTGAAACTCATGCTTGAAATTCAAACCAGTATCCAAGCCGGGGTCTATAAATTGAAATGCCACATACATGTAAGCAAGCAACTGTAAACCGGTGAATTCTTTACCCTGAATGCTTTTTAACATGTATTTCTTGTCATGATTGGATGGGTCAATCCCATGCCTGCCTAACTGCCCAATTTCGAACCCGACCCTCTGAATTTCTGAACGGGCCATGCCTTCAAAATGCTGTAATGCACTCAGACAATACATGGTCACCGTTGCCTGACCCGCGGGTTCATTCGAATAGTCAACTTGGGATTTATTGGCAAGTTCAGGTTCAGCTTTAATCAAGTGATTAGGTTCGTGAACAATGTTTTCAACATTTAATCGGGATGCATGGTATTCATTCTCTTCAATAAGACTGAAGTAATTATCTATCCTAAGTTTTTTTGCCCACTTCTGAATAAGATGGTGTGCTTCAATGGCCTTATCATTTTTTTGATACTTCAAATAATCGTCATAGAATTCTTTTGCGAAGCTTAATTGGGAAGATGCCGCTTTAAAGAGATAACTCATATCATAGCCGAACAGATCCCGGAACTGAAAGCTATGGATAAGGCTCAAAATAATATTCGCATTTCTAATTGACAATGGTGTGTACTCAGCAACTTTTTTGCTCTTTGCTGCATCAATATATTCTTTGAGTAAGGAGTGGAGCGAAAGAAATTGGAAAGGCCGCAGAGAAGGGTATGATTGATACAAAAAATCCTCAATAAATAAATCAATCGGTGTATTATAAATCTGGCTGTTGATTCCGTTGAAAAGAGCGTTCATATAATCTGAGATAGTATTGTCGTTAAGTCCTTCCCTGTTGAGGCGCTGAATTATCGGTTCGTTATTTCTGATAAACTGTTCTTTGTGCCCTTTGGTCGCTACGAAAAGGAAATTTGTATTCTTTCTGCGACACTGCACGGTCAAGTCGAGATGTACAAGTTCGTGCATCATCAAATGGGGTATAGCCAATCTATCTTTTTTGAATCTGATGATATGTCTGTCCCGTGCGTGATTTTCCGCAATCTCAAGTTTTGCAGGGGTAGGCACCGTGTTGTCCTGTATGACATCTATTATCTTCCCTGATTCAATAGCTAACTTCTGTGAATACTGATTGAACATCTCTGTCGTATCTATGAGTTTTATTTCTTTTAAGCTCACCTGATTCGCAAGTTCAAAGGCATTGTTATAGACTGGGTTTTCAGGTTTGCATTTTTTAAGAGCCTCTATCGCGTACCCGAATGCTTTAAGATGGTATCCTTTGAGGTTATTTACCATTGCAAGCCCATAAAGCGTGTTGGGATAGCTGCTGTTTATAGAAAATGCCTTTTCAAAATACAGTTCTGCGTCATTTACTCTGCCTAATTGCATGAGATTGGCACCGATGTTGTTCATCGCTATGGAATCATTAGGATTTACAGTAAGAACTCGCTCATAATAAAATAACGAAGTTGTGATATCCTTTTTATTACGCGCAAAGATATTTCCCATCATGGTCAAGGCATAAGTATTGTTAGGATCCCAACGCAAGGCATCAAGAAGGCAATTTGTAGCTTCTTCCTGTCTGCCTTCTTCAGAGTAAATTTGTCCCAGTATCCTGTAGTATTCTGATATAGTGGGATTGTTCCTGATGAGTTTTTCTAAAATTGGTTTTGCTTTTTGAAACTTTCCTGATTCGCAATACTTGACAACGGCGTTATAGTCTGCCTTCTGGCTAGTTATTGCTGAGGTATCAATCTCTACTTTTACCAGATCATCTTCTATTTCAACCTTCGGTTTGTAAGTTCCAAACGAGTAATAATTGGTGATTTGTTCTTTTAAAAAATTATTAAGGTCAGTATGTCCTTCCTTCCTTCCTTCCTTCCTTCCTGTGCAGCCGGGAAGAGATAAAATAAGAAGTCATCAATTTTATGGATTATAATCATCACTATGCTTTCTTAAAGTTCATTTAATGGTGCTACGCAACTTATTGCGTTCCTAGATTTAAACCAGTTATTATATAATATCAATTTAATATTTAAATCATTACCCAATAGACGGTTATTATTTTTCTTGAATTTTAACTTCATTTCAGGTTTGTCATAGGAACATGAAATCTGATGAAAAAAAGGAAGAGTTTAAACTCATAGGAATAGTTTCAAAGATAAAAACATCTTCTCGGCGTAAATCTGGCAGTCTCGGATTCCTTTGCCTTAACTTTCTAATTTATAGGATAACGCTTACCGTCACCTGCTGTTGCTTTGTTGGCCAAGTTTATCACCTTGTTCTGTTCCAGCAGATTTTCTTTTATGAAAACGAATTCATAGTACTTAAGGCCGGTAGTGTTGTTGTATTTTTTGACAAGTTTGAACTCTTTAAACCGTGGATCAGAAATAATGGCATTTGCTTCCGGTCCATGATTGACTTGATCCCATTCATATGTTGTAAACACCACAGCGCCCGGTTTCTTAGAAAAGAAGTAGTTCACGCGATCCTCAATTGATGCCTTTTTATTGTGTGCCAAGAACTCATCGTTCAGACCGCCAAAGTCAATGGTCTTAAGCTCCGAGTAATATGGAATCACTCCTGCATCATTATGAACAATCAGCCACTCTGAATCGGGTAATTGCTTTTTGATATACCTTCCCACTACATGATGCATCTCTGCCAAGCGTGTTTTGTAATTTAATGCAAAGGGCATTTCCTTACTGAGCAACCAATTCATATGGAAAGCAACCTGTATTAATAACGTTACACAAAGTCCGAGTATAATAGCAATATGCAGCAATGGCTTGCTTTGGCGGATCAGTCGCGCAGTCTCATAAGATGCTGATAAGATCCAACCAAAAAGCACAAGTGCAATCGGATAGAGAGGTGCATAGAAGCGATAGGAGTAGTCCATACCCAAGTTTGAACGCAAATATTGTACAACAATGATTATACCAAATAATATAAGAGAACCAAGCGTAAGAAGATCATTTGTTTTCAGGAACTGTTGTTTCTGTTGGTGCTTAGCTATTGTCTTATCACGGTAAACCATGCATGTAGAGACTACAAAGACCGCTGGAAGAAACAGATACTCTTTACAGAAAAACTTGAGGTCAGAAAAACTTCTGTAAACGAATGAAGCATCTTGTTTGGCATAGAAAGTGTTCGGCAATAGATAACCGTAGTATTGCCATCGCCATACAAAATAAAAGATTCCGGGAAGTATCAGAAAAAATAAGCTGGAAATAACAAATTTTCGCCGTGATGTGATACGAAGCAATGCTGTACCACTTAGAATGCACATTACAATAATAGTATATATTGCGCCCTCGGGACGACAAAGGGATAATGCAAACAATGATAATGCAATAGCTGAATAATGGACGAAGGAAGACGAGCGCAAACTAATTATAGTATGTAATTGAAGTGAAGATACTAACAGTAAAGCGATAAAAGGTAATGTTTCTAGACCGCTAAAGACATGTGTGTAGATAAAAGGTGCTGTAACAAAAAGAAACAGCATAGAAAGGTAAATGAAAGATCTTGAGCAAAAACGAGTCAGGATATTGTGGAGAGTGATAAGCACAACTAAGAAGGATAGAATACCTATTAAATGGGACATCAGTTTCGGGGTAATGCCTAAATTCAGACCTAGTGCAATTCCCAGAGGCATGAGTATGCCGGTATATCCTTCAACCGGGTTTTCTCAAATATTGTAGGTGAATTCTCCATAATTGATAAAATTGTATGCGTATCGAAAGGAGATAAAGGCATCATCAACTACCCACTTGGGGAATATCGCCAGTATAAGTAGGACAATAATGGCGACAGCAACGTATACAACATGATGCTTCTTCATAAAGTACTCTTCCTCTATTTATTAAGCTACATTTAAAGAAGTGAGTTACTAATGGGTAAGCTGGAATTTATAATCTGCAACCCCTTCATGCATAGCAGTTAGTTATTTCTATTCTGTAATCGTAAAGCCATATAGGTACTTTCTGCTTAATAACCATTTGAAATAAAAGCAAATCGTATGCCATGTTTTTTAATATATGATTAACTTATTGATATTTAATTTCTTTTAATGATTTTCTTATATTGAAAGAAAATTTGGATCAGCAATAGTGTCTAATTTTTCGACATATTTATCTAATTATTTTTATAACATATTGAAATATAAAGATATAGGTATGTACATAAACCCGACATTGATTTATTTTATTATTATTGGCTCTTTATATATTATTTTAGATAATAAAAACCTTAACTCTTTATTTAGTATTGCCATTACTGCTGGAGAGAAAACGATAATATAAATTTTCATAACATTAAAAATTTAAATCAATTCTAGAGACTGCTATTATTTTTGTTGAATTTTAACTTCATTTCAGGTTTATCATAGCAACATGAAATCTGATGATAAAAATGAAGAGTTCAAAGCAATAGGAATAGTTTCAAAGCCCCTTAAAGATAAAAACATCTCTGTCTTAAATGCCCTGATAAAATGGCTTGAAGAAAAGGGGAAAAAAGTTTTCCTCGACAAGGACACCGCCTCGTTTGCTGAGAACTTCAAGGGGACTGTATGCCGCAAGTCAGACCTGCCGAATCACGTTGAATTAATCATAGTGCTTGGAGGGGATGGGACATTTCTCAGCGTTGCCCGCATAGTCATAAAAAAGAACATCCCGATTCTAGGTGTAAACCTAGGCAGCCTCGGATTCCTTACAGAGACTCCGCTTGACAACATGTACAATTCCCTTGATGCAGTGTTTACCGGACAATATAAGACAGACCAGAGACTGATGCTGCGCGCCCATGTCCACAGGCAGGGAGAGCGGATTGCAGAATATACAGCATTAAATGACATAGTCATCAACAAGGGAGCCATAGCCCGCATAATCACCATGTCAACCTATGTTGACCATAAATTCGTTACCACATACAGGGCTGACGGCCTGATAATATCAAGCCCCACAGGTTCGACCGCTTATTCACTTGCAGCAGGCGGACCAATAATCTATCCTGATCTTGATGTTATAGTCGTATCACCAATATGCCCTCATTCACTGGGGAACCGAAGCATAGTCATTCCCGCTTCGTGCTCGATTGAAATAACTCTTGAATCCCAGACCGAGGATGTATTCCTCACGCTTGACGGGCAGGTGGGTTTTACGTTAAGGGCAAACGATGTGGTAGAAATAAAAAAGGCTGATACTACCATAAAGCTGATACAGAACCTTGACAGGAATTATTTTGAAATTTTAAGAACTAAACTCGGCTGGGGAGACTCATAAGAGCAGAGAGGGACTCATGCTTGCCGAACTCGCAATCAAGAATTTTGCCATAATCGAAGACCTTACTATTTCGTTTAAGTCCGGCCTTAATATCCTTACAGGGGAAACAGGGGCCGGGAAATCCATAATAATAGATGCCCTCATGTTTGTCTTAGGGAGCCGCGCTTCGCAGGACTTCATAAGGACAGGAGCTGACTCCCTTACTGTTGAAGCCGCATTTGATATTGGCAGTGCTCATCCTCTGCTCTCAGTACTTTCTGAATCAGGCGTTGAAAGCTCTCCGGGAGAGCCGCTTTTTATAAAAAGGGATTTCTCGTCCAATGGGAAAAGCTCAATATTCATCAACAACCAGCGCTGTACTCTTTCTGTTCTCACAAAGATAGGGGAGATGCTCGTTGACATTCACGGTCAGAACACACACCAGCAGATATTAAGGCAGGACCGCCAGCTTGAAGTGATTGATTCCTACGGAGCACTCCAGAATGAGCGGGGTGAAGTGGAAAAAACATACAGGGAACTCGCAAAAATAAAAAAAGAGATAGAAGAGCTCGAGGCTGATCTTGCAATAAGAAAGGAGAAGGAAGAGCTCTTAAGGTTTCAGGTTGACGAGATAGCGAAATCCGATTTAAAGCCAGGCGAAGAAGCGGAGCTTGAAGCTGAAAGGCTTATCCTCAAGAATGCCCTTTCTATAGTTGACGCTGCCTCAAAATCAGCGGCAGTCCTTTATGAAGTTGACGGCTCTGCATTCTCAAACATAGGAGAGTGCATAGCGCTTTTAAAACAGCAGGCAGGATTTGACCAGAGGCTTGCTCCATTGATATCAAGGCTTTCCGGTGCTTCGGCCGAGATAGATGACATCGCCCGCGAGCTTAAAGGTTATGCTGAGTCAATAAACTTTGATGAAGCGCGGCTTGAAGAAATAGATGAAAGGATTGCAGCTCTCCAGAAGCTCAAAAGAAAATATAATGCCGGGATAGACGAGATACTTGCGATGAAGGATGCAAAGGAAAGTGAAATAGGGAAGCTTGCATTCGATACTACTAAACTTCACGAGCTCACTGATGCTGAAAAAACTGCTGAGAAAAAGTTGAGAGAGCTTTCGCTTTCTCTTTCTAAAAAAAGGAAATCAGTTGCTTCAGGGATTGAGAAAAAAATATGTGAAGAACTTTCATTTCTCAAGATGAGCAAGGCGCAGTTTAAGATTGCCTTTAACGGAGATGAAAACTCATTTTCAGGGAAAGGGATTGATTCCGTAAATTTCCTCATCTCGCCAAATCAGGGGGAGGAATTAAAATCTCTCGCGAGCATTGCATCAGGGGGGGAGATTTCAAGGTTCATGCTTGCCGTGCGCTCCATACTTGCCAAATCCTATGACATACCTGTAGTTGTCTTTGACGAGATAGATGCAGGGATAGGAGGCGCAGTTGCAGAAAAAGTCGGGGAGAAATTAAAGAGTGTCGCAAAAGAGCGGCAGGTCCTATGTATTACGCACTTTCCGCAGATAGC
>Ga0265292_1003091_pt1 | contig 10595 bp, 6 predicted proteins | sample Munlanlewell296A_FD_189080 | JGI IMG/M metagenome (GOLD analysis project Ga0265292, IMG submission 189080) | Leachate microbial communities from a municipal landfill in Southern Ontario, Canada - Leachate well 296A | ecosystem: Engineered > Solid waste > Landfill > Unclassified | place: Canada... | reverse complement strand
TCCAGCGCCCATTGTAACGCTTCCTGCTTTCAGCGATGTCTGTATTACAGCGCTTCCTTTTACATTGAGCGGTGGTTCGCCTTCGGGGGGTATTTATTCAGGAACCGGAGTCAGCAGCGGAATGTTTTATGCTGACAGCGCCGGGCTTGGCACATTTACCATCACTTATTTTTATACCGATAGTTTGGGATGTTCAGGCATGGCAACACAGCCACTCACCGTGGACAGTGGGATTACAGTGATCTTATCAGCTTTTCCTGATGTATGTCTTAACTCACCGGCTTATGCGCTTTCAGGTGGCAACCCTGCAGGCGGTGTGTATTCGGGCGCAGGTGTGAGCAACGGCATATTTAACCCGGCTGTTGCCGGAGCGGGGAGCCACGTTATTGCATATAATTTTACCAATACAAACGGCTGCACCGGCTCCGCTTCCAATGTCATCACTGTTAAGCCGCTGCCGGCTGTAATTTTTACACCGGTAAATCAGGTATGCCCCAACGACCCGCCATTTCTGCTTACGCAGGGGATTCCTGCGGGAGGCAATTATGCCGGAACCGGGGTGTTTAACAACATCTTTTATCCTTCTCTTGCGGGGAGCGGGATACACACTGTAAGCTATTTATACACCGATACTACCACCGGATGCTCCAATACTGCATTACAGAATGTTACTGTTCTGAATACACAAGCTCCTTCTGTTACCATAAGCGGCGCAACAGAGATATGCGCGGGAGAATCCACCACGCTTACTGTTAGTGCTGTAGACGCTACCGCTTATTTGTGGAGCACAGGAGAAACAACTGCCGCCATAATTGTTTCACCGCAGCTAACATCGGTATATAGTGTAATTGTTACAGGTTATTGTGGTGCAACATCTATTGCTTATACTATTGTAACAGTAAATAAACCGCCATACATAAATGCGGGGATGGACACAACAATATATTCAGGAACAACTGCCTTTTTACATGCAACCGGAGGCGTTTCATACAACTGGAGCCCGGCTTCAGGTGTGAGTTGTGCAAGCTGCGCTTCTGTCTCAACAAGTCCGTTACAAACCACAACATACATTGTTACCGGCACTGATGAAAATGGATGCGAAAATTCCGACTCTGTAACCGTATTTGTAGATACTGAACATTCCATTTACATTGCCAACGTCTTTTCTCCCAACAATGACGGGCAGAATGATGTATTTTTTATACAGGGAAAAGGAATACAAACATTGAATTTTAAAATATATAACCGGTGGGGAGAGCTTGTGTTTGAAACCAATGATGTAAGCGAAGGTTGGGATGGAACCTATAAAGGGCAACTGCTCAACCCGAATGTTTTTGTTTATTATCTTAATGTTGCCTTTTATGGCGACAAAAAAGCGGTGATACAAAAAGGAGATATATCATTAGTAAGATAGTCATTGGTCATTAGTCATTTGTTTGTAGTTTTAATAACAAACAAAAAACTTTTAAATATGAAACAAAAAACTTTAATTTCCGCAGTAATTGTAAATATTACATTTTACATCTTACATCTTACATCATTTGCGCAAGATATTCATTTCTCACAATTTTATTCATCCCCCTTATATTTAAATCCGGCAATGACAGGTGTGTTTGATGGAAATTACAGGGTTGCTACCAGTTACAGAGGACAATGGGCGAGCATAGCAAATCCTTATAAAACATTCAGCGCTTCTTTGGATATGGGCTTGCTCAGGGGAGAAAAGAAGAATGGTTTAGGCACAGGAATTTATTTTTACAACGACAAAGCAGGCGCATCTGCTATGGGAAAAACATTAGTTGGTTTATCCGTTGCCTATAATGCAGAACTAAATCAGGAAAATCTTTTATCCGCTGGAATTATGACGGCTTATGTTCAAAGGTTCATTTCATCTGATAATTTGAAATGGGTAAATCAATTTGACGGTGTTAATTATAATCAGAACATACCTTCCGGTGAACAGAATCTGATAAATAATATTACTTATTACGATTTAGGAGGCGGCTTCTTATGGACTTACATGCCTTCTGCAAATCCAAATATAAAAGGCAATGCGGGCTTTGCTTTTTTCCACCTTAATAGACCGAACGAGTCTTATTATATTAGTGCATCCAATCCGTTAAGTCCGAAGTATATACTTCACGGAGAAATACAAAATACATTGAAAAATACTAACGTCACTGTAATTCCCAGATTTTTTGCGGCATTCCAAAAACCCTCAAAAGAAATTATTGCTGGCTTGTTAATAAAACACGAACTTGGAATGACATCAAAATACACAGGATTTCTTAGTTCTTCTGCTATTTATTTTGGTGGATTCTACAGGTGGAATGATGCTTTTATATTGAATTTTGCTGTTGATTGTAAAAAGAATTTATCTATCGGAATAAGCTACGACATAAACATTTCTACTCTGAGTATTGCAAGTTATGGAAGAGGGGGAGGTGAAATATCATTAATATATAAAGGATTCTTCTAAAAGCTGGGAATGAAAGTTAAGACGTCAATAGACGGTACATGCGAATGAGGAAAAAAATTGTCTTCAATTCTGATCAGATAGTTTTCATCTTCTCCCACAGCCTTGTCCCTTGCTCCCTCGAAAATTCGAGGATTTTTTTTTCATTCACAGTAATAACTTCTCTGTCCTTTACAATCAATTTGCCCTGTGAAACAACATGTTGCACATGTTTTGATTCCAGCCCGAAAAGGAAGTGCCCCAAAAAATTATTTTGGTTTATTTCTGTGGGTGTGTCATAGTCCATGATCACAAGGTTATTTTCGCCATCTCCCGAAAAGTCATTTGACTTAAGGTATGTATGGACATTTCTAAAACGCTTGTAAATACCCTGATAATTGATGCTGTCAAAGCCTTGTCCCACATAGAAGGCTGCTTTAGCGCTTCGTAACATATCGCTGTGCATACCATCAGTACCAAGCATTATGTTATTTCCAAGTCCACGTGAATTAAAATAGCCGACATTATTATTCAGGTTGCTTTCACTGTTTTGGACTACCCATACAGGTGAATTGTTTATGAGATTTTTTTCAGTTTCATTCAAATGAAGGCAATGTCCGAGAATTGTTTTTGAGAAATTCAATACTCCCGCATCATTCAATCTTTCTACAACTCTTTTGTTGAAATTTTCTACACAAAATTCCTGATCGTATTTGTCTTCTGCAACATGAATATGTAACCCTGAATTATATTTTTTTGAAAGATTTACTGCTTTTCCCAATGTATCATCAGAAATAGTGAAAGAAGCATGAAGCCCGACCAAACCCTGATGGTTTTGTAAATATGATGCGGTTTCAGATAAGCCTTTTTCTGCAATATCAAGACCATCACGATCGGATATTTCATAACACAGAAGATGAGAGAGTCCCACTTTTTCAAAGGCATTGGCAATTGTTTCAAGAGAGCCGTCAATTGTAAAAGGCGAAGCATGATGGTCGATAACAAAACTTACCCCGTTTTTTGCACAGGCAATAGCAGTAACAAGCGCACTGGCTTCGATCATATCTTTATCCAAGCATTTGTCAAGAGTCCACCAGATATATTTCAGCACTTCATAAAAATTTTCCGGTTGCTTCTTTGGAGCGCCCATGCCTCTTGATAACGCAGAATACACATGATGATGTCCGCAAGCAAAGGATTTCGTGACAAGTTTACCGGTGCAATCAATTACCTGGATGTTATTATCGTGCGGAATTTCCCGTATGAATTCAATGCCGCCACCTGTTCCGCTGTTGATTTTTATTGATGTGTTCCTGAATTCGAGAGTTTGCCAATCAATGAATGATGCATTTTTAAGGAATAAATTCATAGTTATAGTATAAAAAATATTCCATAAAATTAAGTATAATTCTGAAGTAAAAAAAAATCACAAAACAGATTATACTGCAAACGGTTAAAAATTTACCTTTTATTGAAATAAATTGTTAAATTGTTATATTGCTAAATTGTTGTAAATAAATCCTACCTACCGGACAGGCAGGCATTAACAGCATAGGCAATAAATAAAATAACAATTAAACAATCAAACAATTAAGCCATTTAGAGTATAATTAATTATCTTTGAATTAAATATTCTTGAATATGAATACACGAGAAAGCTTGATAACAAGATTGAAAAAGATTGATCTTTCATCATTATCCGATGAGCAGGTTGATGCCATACAGCACTTGCTTGATAATCCGGAAAATATAAAGGGAGAAACAAAAATTAAGAAAGATATTATTTCCGGACAAAACGCGATCAACCTGTTAAATAATACTATCGAAGCATTACAAAGAAGCGAGGAGAAATACCGTGAATTATTTGAAAACACAAATGATGTGGTTTTTACAATGGATTTCAACGGTAACTTTACTTCTATAAATCCGGTGGTTGAAAAACTTGCAGGATATAAGTTTGAAGAGCTTGCCGATCATAATATGAATAAATACCTCACTCCTAAATCGGCAGAGAGGGCATTTGATAATATTGTAAAAAAACTGAAAGGCGAAAAAGAACATACCGTATACGAAGTGGATTTTGTGAACAAGGATGGCTCTTTAACATTTTTTGAAGTAAACAGTATGCTGAGGTATAAGGATGATAAACCTTACGAAGTTTTGGGCATTGCCAGGGATATTACCGAAAGGAAAAGAAATGAAAAAATACTTCGTGAAAGTGAAGAAAAATATCGTTTAATTATCGAAAACATTGATGATGTAATTTACTCATACAATACTGATGGAACCATTCTTTTTGTAAGCACTAACTGTTATAATCTTTTTGGTTTTACTTCAGCAGAAATTATTGGTAAAAACCTGATTGATTTTGTTTATGAAGAAGATAAAGAAATTGCAATTACTGAACTTAAAAAAACTATTCTTAATAAAGAATCACATCCTTTTGTTTGTCGCCTGATGACGAAAAATGGCACCATATTATTTATTGAAGAAAGAGGAAAAGTTATTCTTGATGAAAACGGTGAAATTATCATGTTTACAGGTATTATCAGAAATATTACCGAACATCATCGTATTGAAGAACAAATTAAAACCGCACTCGCGGAAAAAGAAGTCTTGCTCAAAGAAATTCACCACAGGGTGAAGAACAATATGCAAATCATAATATCTCTTATGAACATGCAAATGCAAGACAGCAGGGATCCGATAATGGTTGAAAAAATCAAAGGGCTTCAACAAAGAATCCGTGCCATGTCCATCATTCACGAAGACCTGTATATGTCGGGCGACCTTTCACGGATTAACTTTGAGAAATATTTACACAAGCTTTCAACCAATCTCATGCAAATTTATTCACATAAATTTGAGATCGACTTGAAGTTAAAAGTTGCCGATTTCAAAATGGAAATTGACACCGCCATTCCCTGCGGGTTGATTGTAAATGAGCTTCTCAGCAATTCGCTGAAATATGCTTTTCCTGAAAACTGGATGGTTAATAATAAAAAAGAATATCAGATTTACGTGGAGTTTACTTCAGAAGCCGATAAATTTCTGTTGGTTGTAGGAGATAATGGTATAGGTATTCCTGAAAATATTGAAGAAATTAAGACCAAAACATTAGGGCTATTACTTGTGGAAATCCTGGCAAATCAGTTGAAAGGTTCGCTTTCCGTGTCCAACCATGATGGGGTGCGCTATGAAATTGCAATAGAAAAAGAGGAAAAGAAAAATTAAATAGTGTCTGTATATAAAGTCGTCATTGCGAATCCCGTTCCGCACCTGCGGAATGCGGGATGAAGCAATCTAACATTGTGTGTCAATAGATTGCTTCGGTCGTCCCTTCCTCGCAATGACGTTTTGTATTGACATTATGGACAGACACTAAATATGCCCAGTAAGATTATAATTTATTGCAAAGTGGCTGCTCTCACTGCATTTAAAATTGGGATGTAGCCTGTGCACCTGCATAAATTTCCTTCAAGGGCTTCTTTAATCTCATCTTCTGTTGGGTGAGGATTTGCATTTAGCAGGGCTTTGGCGCTCATCAGCATCCCCGGAGTGCAGAATCCGCATTGTATTGCACCGTGCTCCAAAAACAATTGCTGTAAGCGTGAAAGAGTGTCGTTCTGCTCAATATTTTCAATTGTTTCAATTTTCGCACCGTTCAGTTGTCCGGCAAGTATCATGCATGAACAAACCGCTTCTCCATTAAGGATCACGGTGCATGCTCCGCATTCGCCGATACCGCAGCCTTCTTTCGTCCCTGTCAGACCAAGTTTATCTCTTAATAAATCCACCAATCGTATGGAATCATCAACATCAAGTTGAACATGTTTGTTATTTACAATGATATTTAGATTTGCCATGGTAATTCATGTTTTAGCGGTTGTTATTCGGTGGCGTTTTTTACCATTTCACTTTTAGGCAACCACTGCCTTCTAATTAATTACTTCACTGTCCAACAAACACCACACCGCCACCTTGTTATGGGCTGTAAATTCTTATTCTTTCACAAATTTTATTACTTTTGTCTTCTCAACGCCAGATATCTTTATTAAATAAATCCCCTTTACAAGACCACTTATATCAAGTTCCGTTTTTTCTTGTTTTAAAAGTTGTTGCAGAAGTAATTTCCCTTTTAAGTCATATATAGAAAGAAAGGGATTGTATAAAATCGCTGTTTGCTTTGTTGTTATAGTAATTAAATTCTTAGCAGGGTTAGGATAAACTGTTATTGAAGGCTTAACTTCATTTATTGCAATACCGACAGTTCCCACATGAAAGCCATTATACAACGAAAGGTAGCCGTCAGTGTAATTATATACATAAACATCGTAATATCCTGTGTATGTATTTGAAGGAACGGTAATATTGGCTAAAATAGAAGTGTTGCTTACAATATTTAAGGAATTAACCACAGTAGTTCCGCTTCCCTGATTAAAACCAAAATCAATAATAGTCCCACTCCCTTGGCTAAAATTAGTATTTGCTCCAGTAATAGTAACATTTAGCGTTTGACCTGCATTTGCATTATTGGGGCTTATGGAAACCAAAGAAGGCGGGGTAAGCCCATTAACATGAAAACCATTATTTATCGAAAGGTATCCATCAATAGAGTTGTAAGCATATACATCGTAATATCCTGTGTATGTATTTGAAGGAACGGTAATATTGGCTAAAATAGAAGTGTTGCTTACAATATTTAAGGAATTAACCACAGTAGTTCCGCTTCCCTGGTTAAAGCCAAAATCAATAGAAGTCCCACTCCCTTGACTAAAGTGAGTATTATTTCCGGTAATTGTAACATTTAATGTTTGACCTGCATTTGCATTATCGGGGCTTATGGAAACCAAAGAAGGTGGGGTAAGCCCATTAACATAAAAACCATTATACAACGAAAGGTAGCCGTCAGTGTAATTATATACATAAACATCGTAATATCCTGTGTATGTATTTGAAGGAACGGTAATATTGGCTAAAATAGAAGTGTTGCTTACAATATTTAAGGAATTAACCACAGTAGTTCCGCTTCCCTGATTAAAACCAAAATCAATAGAAGTCCCACTCCCTTGACTAAAGTGAGTATTATTTCCGGTAATTGTAACATTTAATGTTTGACCTGCATTTGCGATAGCTGGATTTATTGAAACCAAATTTTGCGAAAACACAAACATCGGTAATAATGCCTGAAACAGAATTGCAATAGCTTTCATGGGATTTTTTTATTTTATTACATTTTAATTAAATACTCTGCAAAGTTAATTTTATTTCTTTTTGAGTCAAGATATGATTTTAAAATTTTGTCTTTTGTGTTTTTAATCTTAATTATTTTTTTTATAATTATAGTGTCTTTTTGTTTTTTTAAAATTTCATCTATTTTAGAATCTAATATCACAGGCAAAAATGATTGATATTTTATATCAGTAGAATTTATGCTGCATTTATCAATCATTTCAAAAGCTTTTTCATAATCCCCAATATTATAATATACAGCGCTTAAATTCAAGCGAGCTTCTTCAAACTCTGAAGAAATAGAGAGTGCTTTAAGATAGAATTCTTCTGCTTTTTTATGTTCTTTTAAGGTTTCGTAACAACTGGCCAGATTATTTAGCACATGAATATTATATGGATGTATGGAATATGCTTGTTCAAAGCATGTTTTAGCAACACTGATGTTTCCTGAAGAAAACAAAGCTACTCCTTTATACCATTCAATTGGAGCTGACATTGGATCCATAAAATAACAAAAATTAATTGCTTTATCTGCTTCCTTTATCATCAGATCCCAATTGGCTTTTTTGTGTGCATTATATAACTTATGAGTATGGTATTCACCTGAATATCTGCTAATGCTGACAAATAATGAAAATAATACCGACAAGAAAAGCAGAATTATTGAAAGAGAAAGTTTTACTATTGTATTTTTTGCTGGCTTGCAAATAGTAATTTCATTATAATAATTAGCAGTTATTACTGAAAATATTAAGTATAACAAAATCTGATGTTCTATCCGTTCTAATGGAAAATCTACAAAAGCTATTATTAAATAACCAATGATTGCTGCAAAAAAAGAAGAATACAACCAATTATCTTCCCGTTCTTTGAATTTTTGAATTAGCTTGAATAAATAATATAATATTATAATAAAAATGGAAATGTATGCTAATATCCCGATAATTCCCATTTCACAAAAAACCCACAAAAAATCATTATGCGGTCTTTGATATGTAATTATTCCCATTCTTTCTTCAGCATCTAAATTATTCAGGCCGTATTTAGGAAAATGAATTTGCCAGTTACCTGCACCAACTCCAAAAACCCAATTATCTTTTATCATATAAACCGAGTTTTCCCATAATAAAAATCTTGAAGTTGCTGAATGCTTATTTGTCAGATGTGAGAATTCCTGTGAGTTTTGTTTAGAAATAAAGATGCTGAATATTATGATTGAAACTGAAGTAACAAAGATGAGTTTCAGGAAAAGTTTTTTAGTAATACTTTTTCGGTTCCTTACATAAAAAAGAAAAAATATAAAAAAGAAAAGAAAAAACGCAATGATAACCGCTTTGGTTTGAATCAACCAGAGTAATATCAGTATTATTAAATACAAGATCAACGATAAAAATTTCCATCGTTTAGAAAAATTAAATGAACAAAACAAAAAAGGAAATGTCAGAAACAATATGGATGATAATAAGTTTTTATTGGCAAATGTGGATTTTATCATACTTACACTGCTGAAAAAAGTGTTTTCTGAAAAATACAAAGCAAGTATTTGATAAATTGTAATTACAACAGAAATAATACTAAAAATAATTATTGATTTAATTAGATACTCGATGTCTAATTTTTTTTGAATTATCAAATAGGTGGTAATAACAAAAAATAATATTTCTATCATTACTTTCGATAAAACGTAAATGCTTTCTGTAATGGCTATAGATTGAGTAAACGAAATGATATTGATTATTAAAAACGCAAGAAATAATAACGGTAGCGAGAGCTTTAGAAAGGAAAAATCGGTAATTAGTTTTTTTTCATGTATCTTATAACAAATTATTAAACCAACTAAGAAAATAAAAAGGGTAAGATATATTTGTCTTGGAATCAGGACAGGGTCAATTATTTCACCTGAATAAACGAAAGGTAAAAGTAGAAAAAAACAAAAATATATTTTATTAAATATATTCGGTTTGATACTTTTAATTTTTGTTTTAGTTAGCATTGCAATCGATAATTCTCTCCAATGTTTGTGTAAAAGAAAAATGTTTTATCATTGATTCATTTTATAGCCCATAATATTTTTCAAAACATCCTTGCAAAGATTGATGAACACAGGCGTTTTATATTCCGACGACCAGCGTGTTCCTATGGCTGTGTCAACGATTTTTTGTAACGGGATTTCTATTTCATTAATTAATGTTTCTGTTAAAATTTTTCCTGTTAACATTTCCTCTATTTCTGCAATTCTTTGAGGGCGGTCGAACAAAGAACCTGCAGCGATGCGACAATCTTCAATTTGTTTGTTATTGTTAAACGAGATCATCGCTCCTACACTCATGCGTGTAATGTTCACGGCATTTCTTCTGCCTAACTGATAATAGTTGTGATAAAATTTCTTTTGAGGAATGGGAATGACAATAGCTGTCAGTATTTCATCAGGTCTGATCTGTGTCTGATAATTCTTTATGACAAAATCTTTAACCGGCACTTCACGTAAACCATTTCCGGACTGTACAATAACCCGGGCATCATACATAATCAACGGAGGTACTGAATCCGCGCATGGCGCCGCATTCACAATATTTCCGCCGAGAGTTGCCCTGTTCCGTATCTGCTTAGAGCCAATAAGGGAGCATGCCTCAACTAAAAGAGGTAAATGTTTTTTTATTGCTTTATGAGAAATAATATTGGTAACTGAAGCAGCGCCGCCTATAAAAATCTCACCTTTGGATTTTCCGATCTTTTTTAATTCCGTCAATTGAGAAATGTTCAGCAATTTTTCAGGTTCATTTCTTTTTCTTAATTCAATGATTACATCTGTTCCTCCGGAAATGATCTTGTACTCCTTTGATAACAGAACAAGAGCCTTCTTTAATGTTTTTGGTGTAACCATTGTTACTTCGGAAACATGTGGCGC
>Ga0265292_1003090_pt1 | contig 10597 bp, 7 predicted proteins | sample Munlanlewell296A_FD_189080 | JGI IMG/M metagenome (GOLD analysis project Ga0265292, IMG submission 189080) | Leachate microbial communities from a municipal landfill in Southern Ontario, Canada - Leachate well 296A | ecosystem: Engineered > Solid waste > Landfill > Unclassified | place: Canada... | reverse complement strand
CGCTTAACCTATCAGCGAATTAAAAGTGGTGGGCCGGGAAGGATTCGAACCTACGTAGGCATAAGCCGGCAGATTTACAGTCTGCTCCCTTTGGCCGCTTGGGTACCGACCCACGGACTAGAACCTTAGCGGGTGAGTAAACTTTTCCAATGCCAAGTTTCGATGTTGTGTCAGAAGTCGATCGTCAAGAACTTCGCAACGCAATCGACCAAGCGCAACGAGAACTCGCCACACGTTTTGATTTTAAAAACACCGATTCTTCAATAGAGCAAGCTGAACTCGTGCTAACACTTCGCACCTCGAGTGAAGATCGGTTGCGCGCGCTGAAAACTTTGCTCGAGGAACGACTGGTCAAACGAAATGTGTCGTTGAAGGGTCTCGATTGGGGCAAGATCGAACAGGCAAGCGGTGAGAGTGTCCGACAAATTGTCACGGTCAAGGTTGGCATCTCCTCTGACAAGGCACGCGAGATCAACAAAATGATCAAGGAGAAGGGACCGAAAGGGACTAGTAGTCAGACTCAAGGTGAACAGATTCGAGTCTCAAGCAAAAAGCGTGACGATCTCCAGACAGTCATCGCACTGCTCAAGGGAGCAGATCTGGGAATACCGATTCAGTACAACAATTTCCGTGACTAGTCGCAGCGACTATTAATCTTCGAGGACTGATTCTGCGGCTCGCCTCTGCAGTTCGCTAACTACGGATGCATCGGCGAGCGTCGTCGTGTCTCCCAGATTGCGCCCCTCCGCGACATCGCGAAGTAGTCGGCGCATGATCTTTCCGCTTCGTGTCTTTGGTAAATCGGGAGTGAAGTAAATCGTTTTGGGCTTGACGATTGCACCGATCTCGGTCGCCACATGATTTCGCAACACCTGTTCGTCAACGAGCGACCCACCGCGCAAAGTTACATAGGCAATGATTGCCTGACCCGTCATCGCGTCACTGACACCGACGACTGCGGCCTCGGCAACACTCGGATGCGAGACCAGAGCCGATTCAACTTCCGTCGTAGAAATCCGGTGACCCGATACATTCATCACATCATCGACACGACCGAGTAGCCATAGGTAACCGTCATCGTCGACCTTTGCCCCATCGCCGGCGAAGTACCGGCCGGAAAATCGCTTCCAGTACGTGTCCCGATATCGCTGCTGATCGCCCCAAATTCCGCGCAGCATTCCGGGCCACGGTTTGGTCAACGTGAGATAGCCACCGCCCTTTGTCACCTGCGTGCCCTTTTCATCGACTACCTCTGCGCTGATTCCCGGCAATGGAAACGTTGCCGAACCCGGTTTGGTTGTTGTTACACCCGGAAGCGGAGAGATCATTATTCCGCCTGTCTCGGTTTGCCACCATGTGTCGACAATCGGGCAACGACCTCCGCCAATGAATTCGTGGTACCACATCCACGCCTCTGGATTGATTGGTTCACCAACCGTGCCGATGAGTCGAAGCGAGGCCAAGTCATGTTTCGCCGGCTCGTTCGCTCCCCACTTCATGTATGTCCGGATCGCCGTTGGCGCGGTATAGAAAATCGTCGCCTTGTACTTCTCGATGATCGACCACATACGATCGTTGGCTGGATAATTCGGCACGCCTTCATACATGATTTGCGTTGCGCCGTTAGCCAACGGACCATAAACGATGTAGCTGTGACCGGTCACCCAGCCCACGTCGGCGGTGCACCAAAAGATGTCCGTTTCGGGTTTGTGGTCGAACACGTATTTAAAGGTGTAAGCAACGTGAGTTAGATAACCCGCACTCGTATGCACAATTCCCTTTGGTTTTCCGGTACTACCCGATGTGTAAAGGAGAAACAGCAGATGTTCCGCTTCCATCGGTTCGGCTACGCACACTTGATCGGCCATGACTATCAGATCGTGATACCAGTGATCCCTACCTGAAATCATTTCTATTTCGTTATTGCCTCGCTTGACTACGACAACATGTTCGATACTTTGTGTTGACTTGAGTGCTTCGTCTGCCTGTGGTTTGAGGGGAAATACTTCACCACGACGCCAACCACCATCTGCGGTGATCAGACACTTTGCCTGCGCATCATTGATTCGATCGGCGAGCGCCTGCGAGGAAAACCCGCCGAATACAACGCTGTGAACCGCGCCGATCCGGGCGCAGGCCAACATCGCCACCGCCGCTTCGGGAATCATCGGCATGTAAATATTGACGCGATCACCCTTTTCCACGCCAAGACTTTTCAGGGCATTGGCAAATCGCTGCACTTCGTCGAGTAACTGCGCGTAGGTCACCACTCGAGAGTCGCCGGGTTCGCCTTCCCAGTAGAAGGCAACCTTGTCGCCTTTTCCCGCCAAGACGTGACGATCCAAGCAGTTGAACGAGACATTCAATTTTCCGTCGGCGAACCACTCCGCATATGGTGGATCCCACTCGCATACTTGAGAAAACGGTGTTGACCAGATGAGCAATTCGCGAGCCTGTCGAGCCCAAAATACTTCGCCATCGCGCTTGGCCTCGTCGTAGAGTGTCTCGTCATTGGCTGATGCGTGAGCGACGAATGACGGCGACGGGGGAAACTTGCGCTGCTCGTACGACAGCGCGTCTATTGCTTGTTGCCCATCGCTCATTTCGCAACCGTTCCCATTCGCCTGACAATCCGCTCAAATGCGAGACTAGCCAACCCTTATGAGTAGTCGAGAGTCAAAATCAGTTGACACGCACCTACATTTTGGTCTCCTTGAGTGGTCACTATCTATCGGACTCGCCCTCGCTTGGGGTTCGTCATTTCTACTGATCAATTTGTCAATCCGACACTTTGACTCGACGGTCGTACCGTTCGCTCGCACGGCATTTGGAGCGCTGGCCCTCGTATTTCTTCCCGGAGCGCGGCAGAAAATCGCTCGCCGAGATTGGCCCTTGGTTTGGTTCCTCGGTTTGGTATGGATGGCGGCACCATTCTTGCTTTATCCGATTGCCGAACAAACCGTGTCCACCAGCATCACGGGAATGATGAATGGAAGTCTTCCCGTTGTCGTCGCAGTTGTAACAGCGATTTGGAGTCGATCGCTACCGAGTAAACAGCGGATGATTGCAGTTGTCGTGGGATGCGTCGGCATCCTGCTCATTGCCCTGCCATCGATTGCCGACGAATCGTCCGCCGATATTCGAGGAATCCTGTTCCTCGTGCTCGCCCTGCTGTGTTACGCGGTTGCCGTCAATGCGTCTCGCCCATTGAATGTTAGATACAACCCGGTTGCACTCATGCTGCGAGTGGAACTTGTCGCATGTGTTATCTCGGCACCACTAGGAATTCACGGGATAACAAAATCTGAATTTTCATGGGTTTCCCTCGCCGCTGTCGCGGCCCTTGGCGCAATTGGCACCGGTATCGCATTTGCGTTATTTGGAACTCTCGCCGTTCGAACTGGCCCCGTGCGGGCCATGATTCCGACCTATTTCACCCCAATTGTCGGAACGTTTCTCGGTGTCGTCGTTAATGACGAAACACTGATCGGACTCTCGTTGCTAGGAATGGTCGTCGTGATTATCGGCGCCGGTCTCACAAGTCGACCGGAAAAAGGTGCTTCTTCGAAACTGATTCTGAACACTCCAACTGCCACTTAACTAGGCTCGTGTTCTACATGATGATTGCGACCAGGTAATGGAAGTTCGATCGACAGATTCGTACTTTCGTCCTGAGATTCAAGGATTGCGAGGAGTTGCCGTACTTCTCGTGGTTCTGTATCACTCCAAGGTTGGGTTCTCCGGTGGATATGTAGGCGTTGATGTTTTCTTTGTTATTTCCGGGTACGTCATCACCCTTTTGCTACTTCGTGAGTTTGGAAGCGGAAAACCTCATGCGATACGCCGGTTCTATAAGAGACGGATTCAACGTTTGTTTCCGGCCGCTGCCGTTGCCGTCGCTTCGGTTGTCATTTTTTCGCTGCTCGCACTATCCCCGACATATGAGGTAAAGCAAGTTACCGATCTCGCTCGCTCCACAGCAAAGTTTGTGGCCAACTTCAAATTGCTTGAAGAACCGAGTTATTTCACACTTCAAAATCCACTCCAGCACATGTGGTCACTCGCCGTTGAGGAACAATTTTATCTAATTTTTCCAATCGGTCTACTTCTCCTGTTGAAAATCTTCAAGAGAAGTTCGCGCTCGACCACGTACGTTCTTGCCTCTTTAATGACGGTCGGTTTCTTTTCATTCCTTGGTTGTGTTGCTCTATCAAATGGCCGTGGTTCAGAATTCATTGCCGACAAATTTCACACGACGTCCGAAAATTTTGCTTTCTACATGATGCCATCGCGAATGTGGGAGTTTTGTGTTGGCGCATGCCTCGCGCTTGTGCCTCAGCGTGGTTCAAGTCGATCTAGCAAACTACAGAATCTTGTGGCCATTGTTGGTGCCTTGGCCGTACTCTTTGCCGCCATCACGTTTGACTCTAAAACTCGATTTCCCGGGCTTGCGGCAGTCTTTCCCGTCCTAGGTACCGCGGCAATCATCAGATCGGTTCGTTTTTCGTCCTTCATGTATGCCTTTCTCTGCACACGCCTCATGCGCTTTATCGGTGACATTTCATATAGTTGGTATCTCTGGCATTGGCCGGCGATTGTCTTTGCGGCCGTACTGGTTCCGAACAACTCGTTCATTTTGATTGTTGGAGCCTGTGTATCACTCGTTCCGGCAATATTGTCCTATCGATTCGTCGAAAATCGGTATCGACGCCGGGCAACATTTTCGAGCCTCAAATTTGTCGCATTTTGTTCGGCGTTGATCCTTGCGCCTATTGTCACCGCAAACCTGGTTGACGCCGCATCACCTCACCTGGAAAATCGAACTCCCGATATGTTTGCGATCAAGGATCGGCGATTCAGCGTGGTCAATGGATGTCATGGTGCTGGATTTCCACTCTCTGAGCGTTGTTACATCAAGCAATCGGGAGCTTTGGCGACGGCAGTTTTGTTTGGCGATTCTCACGCGGCGTCCGCCAGTGACGGCGTGGTCAACGCAGCCAAATCTTCAGGTCTCAATATCGGAGTTTCAACCTCTGACGGATGTCCTCCATTCCTACTCGATCCGGGAGGTGTCGGGTGTCCAGGAGTTCGCATTATCTATGAACAAATTATGGAGCAATTGGATCCGCAAATTGTGATTCTCGTTAGCTCGCTTCAGCACTACGCGCCGACCGACCTACCTTCGGTTGGAGTAACTGCGACATTCATTGCTGAGTCCGAAATTAACTATGTTCGCTCTCTCGTTGCAGGCGGACGTCACGTGATTGTGGTGCTCGAGGTGCCGGAAATGGACATCGAAGGTCAGCCATCGCTTCTTCGGCCCCGCGTGAGGACTTCAACGACTCAACTTTCCGAACAAGTGTGGCGTAACTGGCTTAATTCTCAGATCCGAATTGGGCTCGAAGACTTATCGGCAGTGACGATCGTTGAAACCGACGGTATATATTGCCCGAACAGTTTGTGTAACCCACGGGAAAACGGGGTTCTTCTGTATCGAGATGGTGGACACCTGAACCCGGAAGGAAGTGCGAAATTGGTGGGGCCAATAAGGGATGCAATTCGGGTTCAACTTAGTGTTGCCACTGCAACACCTTGAACGTACCGAGTCCGTTTTCATCGAGCAGGGCCTCGGCCTCGCTCACTCGGCTACGCATCTTCATAGCGATTAGATCGGGTGCGCCTTTTTGAGCAGACCAATATCGCCGACCTTCGTCGACCAGATCTTCAATGCCCCATTGGCCAAGAATCTCGGCCTGCGAATTCACGGACGTGGGTTGAGGTAGTTGCTCAATCACGATCTGGCTGGTGATGTCCTGTTCGCCCGGCGCAAGCAAGTAGTGAACGCCCCTTTCGTGCTGTCGAAATGTGCGTAGCCATTCGCGCCAAGGGCGAGCGACGAGTTCCGCATTCGTGGCTGTGCAATAGTCGAAAACGACAAGCCGTCCGCGACCGATGAGCGCACGCGTGTTGCTTACCCATTGATTGGCTGCTGTTTGAATCGGAACCCGCGCTCCGTGTGTTGCAGTCTTTGGAAGCGACTTCGGCACATCTGCTTGACGCAAGACTTCCATAAAGCGACCATCGTCACCTTCTTCGACAAACGCTTGCTTCCACTGACCGTCAAAAATGAAAAGTTCAAACGGCAGGTTGTCCAACAACTCATTGGCCACTACCACGCCGACAAATGATTGGTCTGGCATCGTCGAGCGGGATTCAATTCCCTGGGGATGCGACTTGCGCTGTACGGGCGAAGATTCAACTGCGATGTAACGCAACGAATCCAGACACGCCGGATTAGCGGCCAAGACGCTTCGCGCCAATGTGCCCGGTCCCGCGCCGGCATCTACAAAGGTGAACTCCGACGGCTCGCCGAGTTCGTGCCACCAGGCATCGAGGGCCCGTGCAAGCACCGCGCCAAACAGTGGTCCAACTTCCGGCGACGTGATGAAGTCGCCGCGACGGCCGGCGCGACCGGACTGCGAATAAAACCCACTCTCGCCGTACAACGCCAGGCGCATGAATTCGCTAAATGGAATCGCTCCCTCCGCGGCGTGTATTGCCGCGGTGATTTGATCAGCCGCCGAAGGCACCGGTAATGCGTGCAATGTCTCCAAAGTGCAACGCGACTCCTGGAATAATGCCGAAGGCAAGAGTGGCAACGGTAGTGATACCAAGGGCGAGTGACAGAGAACCGTGAGTACGAATCGGAGTAACATCGCCGTCCGGCACAGGCCGCATCCAAATTTCGCGCATGATGTTGCCGTAGTAACCAAAGGCGATAACCGAGTTCACGGCACCAATAACCGCCAGGGAGTATCCCCATCCAGACCCTGCACTGATTAAGGATTGGAATGCGGCAAACTTGGCAATCCAACCACCTAGCGGTGGAATGCCAGCGAGCGATGCCAAGAAAATCGTGGCCAGCACTCCAAGAGCGGGCGCGTATGAAAACAATCCGCCCCAGCTTGTGATCTCTCCACTGCGAGTCTTATGCGACACCGCAATGATCACGGCGAACAAGCCAAGGTTCGTGGCGGCATAGACAATCATGTACACGATGACGGCGCGCAGCGCGGAGTCCAACGATCCGGAATAAGCCGCTATAGCCAGCGGCATCAGCACAAAACCGCCCTGGCTTATCGATGAATAGGCGATCATGCGCACGATATTTGTTTGTCGCAGCGCAATGACGTTACCCACAGTCATTGTCAAGGCGGAGAGTACCCAGATGAACGGCTGCCACACATCTCCGGCTTGGGGGAACGCAACGTAGAGCATCGTAACCAGAGCCACGAACCCCGCCGCCTTTGATCCGACGGAAAGAAACGCGGTCACCGGCGTCGGGGCGCCCTCGTATGTGTCGGGCGCCCATGTGTGAAATGGAACGGCGGAAATCTTGAATCCAAAGCCAACGACAACGAACACAATTCCCAGTGCGTGAAGCGAGCTGAATCCGCCATTGACAGTGACACTCCGACCTAAGTCAACTAGCAACGTGCTGTTGGCGGCTCCATACAACAGCGACATTCCGTACAACATCACTGCCGAAGCAAACACTCCAAGTAGGAAGTATTTGACGCCGGCCTCGTTGCTCTTGAGATCACGCTTGCGCCACGCGGCAAGCATGTAGGCCGGCAATGACAGAAATTCATAGGCAACGAAGACGGAGACGAGGTCGCGGGCAGACGAGATCATCACCATGCCCAAGATGCTGGTCAGCAAGAGGAACCAAAACTCGCCGCGCCAGTAATCCCCTTCCTCGACGTGCGCAGACGACAACAGCACCACGACATAACCGGAGAGCAAAAAGAGACCTTTGACCACGAGACTAAAATTGTCGACGACATATCGACCGTCGAACATTGACCACGAATCTTGATTGTTCAGTCCGACAATGACGAGCGGAAGCATCGCTCCCAGAAGAGTGAAGCCGGCGATTGACGACATCACCCACTTGAGGCGATCGGGTAGGAAGAGATCGGCGAGTAGTACGGCAACGATCCCCGCCGACAACACCAGTTCGGGGGCAATGGCGTAGTAGCTCACCGAAGGCGATGTCCATGGAATCATTGCCACTAGAGCACCAGGAATTAGCGACATGATTCTTAGCCCCCGAACGCGAGCAACACCTCGCGCACGGCGGGATCGATGACCTTGAACAGCAGATTTGGCAATACGCCAAAGACGAGGATCGCTACGAGCATTGGCGTCCAAGCAATCCACTCAACGGTGGTGACATCTTCGTAAGGATGATTGGCGAATTCGCCTTTCGCCTCACCAAATGCAACTCGCTGGAAGAGCCACAGAAGGTACGCGGCGGCGAACACGGTTCCAATTGCCGCTACGACCATGTACACCCGAAAAACGTTTTCGTTAAGTCCGGCGGCTGGGTTGTATGCCGACAGGATGGCCGGAAATTCGCCCCAGAAACCGGCAAGTCCCGGAAGCCCGAGTGAGGCCATGCTGGCAAAACCAAGTATCCATCCGAGATGAGGCATCTGCGTGAGCAGTCCTCCGAGCCGTGAAATCTCCAATGTGTGATATCGCTCCTTCACGCTTCCGGCGATGAAGAAGAGCATTCCGGTAATCAAGCCGTGGGCGACCATTCCGTACACCGCGGCATTGACGCCAAAACTCGTCAGCGTCGAGATACCCAGCATGACAAACCCCATGTGCGCGACGGACGAAAAGGCGATCAGCCGTTTCATGTCCGTTTGGGCCAAACAACCGAGCGCGCCATAGATAATTCCGATCACCGCCAGCGCACCGATGTACGGCGCCCACTGTTTGGCCGCGACTGGCAAGATTGGAATGGCGATGCGGACGAAGCCGTATGTTCCGAGTTTCAGCAAGATCGCGGCGAGGATCACCGAGCCTTGGGTTGGTGCCTCGGTATGGGCGTCGGGCAACCATGTGTGAAATGGGAACATCGGAACTTTGACGGCGAATCCGATGAACATCCCGGCGAAGATCCAAACCTGAACGTTTTTGGCAATTGCTCCACCATGCTCGACAAGATACGGAATCGAGAAACTCTCCGCACCGGTCTTGAAGAATATGGCCAGGAAGGCGACCAACATGAGCGCGGAACCGAACATCGTGTACAGGAAAAATTTCATCGACGCGTACTGACGATTCGGGCCGCCCCATACGCCGATCATGAAATACATCGGCAGAAGTACGAGCTCGAAAAACACGAAGAACAAAATGAGGTCTTGGGCGATAAACGTTCCGGCCATACCCGTCTGCAAGACCAACATGAGAATGAAGAATGCCTTCGGGTTACCCGGTGCAGGGATGTGATTCCAGCTATAGATGACGACGGCGAGCGTGACGACCATCGAAAGGAAGTACAGCGGAAGACTTATGCCGTCGATCCCGATGTAGTACGTGCTCTTAATGACCGAAATCCAATTGGTCTGGGCCACAAACTGCATTTGACCGGCCCGTTGATAGTTGAACTGGAAGAGCGTGTACACCCCCACCCCGACCGTGGCGATGGAGGTTGCCAACGCGACCAACTTGACTAATTTCTCGTCGGATTTTGGCACAATGAGCAATACGAGTACGCCAAGGATCGGTAAGAACGTGCCGACACTCAGTACCCAATTTTCGTCACGGAGCATTTCCATGGCGTATGTCTCCCTTACCTAGTCGTATCTATGTGTTGACAATGACAAGAACAAGTGCAGCAACTGCGGCCGCGCTAAATAGCAGCGCACCATACTGACTCACTCTTCCTGACTGAACGGGTTGCAACGCTCCACCGGCGCTTCGCGTCACGTTTCCCGAATTATTTACCGCACCATCGACCACCCTTTGATCGACGTTGCGATAGACCCAACCGGCCACCCACTTTCCGGCGAAAACAATTGAGTGCAGAATTCCATCCAAAATCTTTTGGTTGAACCAATAGGCGCCTCTTGCAATCGGACCGGTAATCGCCCGGATTATCACTCGTTCGTAAAAGACGTCCAAGTAGTACTTGCTGGTGAGAAACGTGTATCCGACTCGCAACGCCGGATTTCGTTGGGTGAGTCCGACCAGCCGGGGATCCTTGCGCGTGTACAAAGCGGCGCTCAACGTCCAACTCAGCAGAATTCCGGCGAGCACGATCGCCATGGACAGACCCGCCTTAGACCACTTGAACGGTGCCTGATGAAGTTCGGGTGCGAAGCAAACACCCTGCTCTGGCGCCGAGGTTCCACAAACCGATTCGCCTTGCGCTTCTACAACAACTGGAGCACTTGCCTCCGTCACCACCACGGGTCGTGGATCGACCCATTCGTTGAGTCGTTCCCACTTAGTGCCAAACGGTGAGGCGTTGAGTAATCCAGAGCCCAGAGCGAGCACGGCGAGCAAGACGAGCGGAACCGTGATCAGCCAATTGCTTTCGTGTGGTGCGCGAGCACCACCTTCATGAAGCCCGTGCGCGGACGCTCCGCGAGGCGAGCCAAAGAATGTTAAGTATGTTGCTCGGGTCATGTACGCGGCGGTCATGAATGCGCCTATCAGTCCGATAATCATGAACGTGTTGTAACCGTTGTGACCGACATTGTCGATGATCTCGTCTTTGGAGAAAAATCCGGAAAACGGA
>Ga0265292_1003089_pt1 | contig 10611 bp, 10 predicted proteins | sample Munlanlewell296A_FD_189080 | JGI IMG/M metagenome (GOLD analysis project Ga0265292, IMG submission 189080) | Leachate microbial communities from a municipal landfill in Southern Ontario, Canada - Leachate well 296A | ecosystem: Engineered > Solid waste > Landfill > Unclassified | place: Canada... | reverse complement strand
GGATTGACCTGACCGTGGTAGGACCCGAAGCCCCATTGGTCGCGGGGATTGTTGAAGCATTTGAGAGTAAGCATTTGCGCATTTTTGGGCCCCACCGCGGCGCCGCGTTTTTGGAAGGCAGCAAAATCTTTTCCAAAAACTTAATGAAAAAATACGGCATCCCCACCGCCGACTTCAAGGTTTTTACCGATTCGGCCGAGGCCATTGAATACATTGAGGAAAAAGGCGCACCGCAGGTAATTAAAGCCGATGGGCTGGCGGCGGGCAAAGGGGTGGTGGTGGCAAAAACTTCCGAACACGCCATTGAGGCCGTAAAAAATATGTTGGACGAGCGGATTTTTGGCTCTGCCGGAGATCAAATCATAATTGAAGATTGCCTGGTGGGCGAAGAAGCGTCGATTTTGGCGTTTTGCGACGGTAAAACTATTTTACCGATGGCGTCTGCGCAGGACCATAAGCGGATCAATGATAATGACGAAGGCCCAAATACCGGAGGCATGGGGGCTTACAGCCCGGCACCGGTCATTACCGATAAGTTGATGCGCCAAATTTACGAAACCATTTTAGTCCCCACAGTTGAAGGCATGAGAAAAGAAGGAGTTCCATATAAGGGCGTTCTTTATTGCGGTGTGATGGTTACAAAAAATGGTCCTTCGGTTTTAGAGTATAACGTGCGGTTTGGTGATCCCGAAACGCAAGCCATTTTGCCGCGGATGAAAACCGATATCATTGATTTATTTGATGCGGTGATTGACGGCAAATTAGCCCACCAAACAATTGAATGGGATGAGCGGGCTTGCGTTTGTGTGGTTTTGGCGGCAGGTGGTTATCCTGAAAAATACGAAAAAGGCAAAGTAATCCGTGGTTTGGATGCGGCGGCAAAAACAAAAGATGCGGTGGTGTTTCACGCGGGGACGGCGTTGGACAGTGATAAAGTGGTGACGGCGGGGGGCCGGGTTTTAGGGGTGGTGGCGTTGGGGGAGGGGATCAAGGGCGCCATTGACGGCGCGTACAGCGCGGTCTCAAAAATCCATTTTGACGGGATGCATTACCGAAAAGATATTGGGAAAAGAGCGCTCCAGCGCTAAACGGTTCAGGTTTGCTTTTTGAGGACAATTTCTTCATGGCGAAATTTATCTTAGCTACACAGAACCGCCACAAAGTTAAAGAAATATTAAAAATTTTAGGCGCGCATTTTGGCGGCAAGCGTCGGCGTGCTGGCTGGCGCGGGCGCAAAATTAAATTATTATCCCTCCTCGATTTTGCCAACCCGCCCAAAATTATTGAAAATGGCCGTACCTTTGAAGCCAACGCTCTAAAAAAAGCACGTGCAGTGGTAAAAAAATATCGTCTGCCTTCTGTTGCCGATGATTCCGGCCTGATGGTTGGTTGTTTGGATGGTGCTCCTGGAATAAAATCGGCGCGGTACGCCGGTCCCAACCCTACCAAAGAAAGATTGTGCCGGAAATTAATCCGTGAAATCGAAAAAGTTTGCGGCTTCCCCAGGGCACGCGCCAGATTTGTCTGCTGCATCGCAATCGTTTGGCCGGATGGCAGAGAAAAAGTAATCCGCGGCGAGGTTCAGGGCCATATTATTAATGAAATGTGCGGCGAAAACGGTTTTGGCTACGACCCGGTTTTTGTGCCGCGCGGCTATAACAAAACTTTTGCACAGATGCAGCCCGCTTTTAAGAACCGCATCAGCCACCGGGCACGGGCGTTGAAAAAGCTTGCCAATATTTTGGCCTAAAATATTTTTGTCTTTTCTTGAAATTTTTCTCCGATTTTCCAGATAAACCAACATGGAAGCAGTCCGCCATATTTCTCAATTATTCAGGCCCACGCCTCCTGGCGGCAGTGTACCGCAGGTTACGGTTTCGGTTCGGAATGGCGTTGCGGCCCCTGCCGGGCGCGCCAAAATTTTATTGATTACCCGCACTGGGGAAAGCGCTTTTGTTGCGACCCACATCAACGTACAGCATATTCCTGCCGGCCAGACAGCAGAAATTAATGTAGTGGGGCACGGCAGTTTGCGGCTGGAAAACTTTGGGGATGGGCGGGCCAGAATTGTGAATAATTTGGGCCAGGCAGAGGATAGAATAATTGAGGTAGAGGAGGGTACCGGCCATCGTCTAATAAATATTGCCACGCTGGGGCTGGGAGGCAGAGACATTGATTTGTCAACGCGGGAAAGCTTGAAACTTATGTTGTTTGTCCAGTCCGGATCCAGGATTCGCTTTGAATTTATGCTAATACCGGAAGCCAATGCTTTGTCGCCGGATGAAGTTGATGCCAGCGATTGCAATGCTAACCCGTTGCCTTTTGCAACGCGCCCGCCAGTTTTAGTGGTTCCGCTGGAAAAACTGATGCCGGGCTTGAGTAACGATGAAGCGACCAGCGCAAAGTTTGTGTCTATGGTGATAAAAATTAGGCGTCTGGCCTTCCATTCTGAGCAGCGTCAACCAACTGATGCAATCTGGCATCGTCGGTTATTCAATTTATCTGTTTTTGTAGCCGCCGGGAGTATTACTCTGATGGCTGCCGTGGCCGGAGGCGGGATTTATTACTCTGCTTTATTATTTTTGCTTCCCTCACTGCTTCAAATTAGCGGAATTGCGCTGCTGTTAGCTATGCTGGTCCGCTCTGATCCCGATAACCCAAAGCAAATACGCGATGATCTGGAAATAACCAAAGATGAGTTTTATAGATTAGTTGATACAATGGACACAGAACAAATTTCTTATGCTATGCGTGGGATTAATTCTCAACCTCTGGCGGCCTATGCCAGCAGTTTGTTAATTCAGGCACGGAAAACTATTAATTAATCAACCGCGGTTTTTTGATTGAGTTTCTTCTTTCATGATTTATGCTAAAATTACCCCAACGTGCCTAAGTTTTACATTACCACTCCAATTTACTACGTTAACGACGTGCCCCATATCGGCCACGCCTACACCACCATCGCGGCGGACGTTTTAGCGCGCTACCGTCGCCTCAAAGGTGACGATGTTTTTTACCTCACTGGATTAGACGAGCACGGCCAAAAAATTATGGAAGCCGCGGAGAAAAAAGGGGTGGCGGTACAAACCCACGTTGACCAGATGGCCGCCGGGTTTAAAAAAGCCTGGGCCGCATTAAATATCAGCAACGATGATTTTATCCGCACCACGGAGCCCCGCCACGAAAAAGTGGTCCAGGAATTTTTCCGCCGGATGAAGGAAAACGGCGATGTTTACAAGGGTGAATACGAGGGCTGGTATTGCGTGCCGTGTGAAACGTATTGGACGGAAACGCAGTTGAGGGAAAATCCTAAGTCCCAAGTCTCCCGCGAAGCCGGGCCAAATCCCACCGCAGAATATGTATGCCCGGATTGCGGCCGCGAGGTTCATAAAGTTAAAGAAGAGACCTACTTTTTCCGGCTTTCGAAATATCAGGACCGGCTGCTCAAGCATTTTGCGGAAAATCCTGACTTTTTATTGCCCGTATCGCGGCGCAATGAGATTTTGAGCTTTATCCATCAGGGCTTGAAAGACCTTTCCATCAGCCGCACCACGTTTAACTGGGGAGTGCCAATTCCCGGCGACCCAGCCCACGTCATTTACGTTTGGTTTGATGCGCTGATCAATTATGTTTCGGCGCTGGGAGATTTACAAGAAAAATTCTGGCCGGCGGATGTACATGTCATGGGCAAGGAAATTATCCGTTTTCATGCGGTAATTTGGCCGTGCATGCTGATGTCGGTGGGTTTGCCGCTGCCCAAGAAAATTTTCGGGCACGGGTGGTGGACGGTGGAAGGTAAAAAAATGAGCAAGTCGGCGGGCAATGTGGTTGATCCGGTGGCGCTGGCAAACGAATTTGGGGTAGATGCCGTACGCTATTTTTTATTGCGCGAGGTCCCGTTTGGATCGGACGGTGATTTTTCCCGCGAGTCATTTATCAACCGGTTTAACGCTGACCTGGCCAATGATATCGGCAATTTGCTGCATCGTTCGCTTACCATGTGCGAAAAATATTTCAACGGGGTAATTCCTGACCCCAAAAACCATAAATTTGATGATTTAAGCAAGGAATTGGTGCATTTGGCCGAGGCCACGATTGGCGATGTGGACAAGGCTCTTAATCAATTAGCTTTTTCGGACGCACTGGCGCATATTTGGAAGTTAATCAACCTGGCCAATACGTATATCGAAAAAGAAGCCCCCTGGAAAGTGTCCAAGGCCGGCGAAACCGAAAAACTTGCAGCCATCATCTTTAACCTGCTGGAGGTCCTGCGAATTGTAGCGATTCTCATCACACCGTATATGCCTTCGACAGGGGAGAAGATGCTGACGCAGTTAAATACGCTTGATTTGCGCGACCTGGCCATTGGCAAAAAAATTGCTAATAGGAAGATTGCCAAAGGCCAGCCGTTATTCCCCCGGCTTGAGACCAAATAACCTGCGGGAGAAGACCATGCTGGTTGATACCCATGCCCATTTAAATTTGCCCGAGTATTTTGATTTGGCGGATGTTTTGGCGCGCGCGCAGGAAAGAGGCGTCAAATACATTATTGATGTTGGGATCGACCTGGATTCAATCCGGCGATCCCTCGATCTGTCGGCGCGCGTGGAAGAAATTTATTCGGCGGTGGGGATCCATCCGCAGGATACCGGCGATTTTTCTGCCGATACCTTGGCGGCTTTGCGCAGGGTTTTGGGCTCGGCCACCGCCGCGCCTAAATTTGCCAGCCGTAAAATAGTTGCCATTGGTGAAGTGGGGCTGGATTATTTTAAAGAATATGCGCCACGCGAGAATCAGCGCCTGGCGCTGGTTGCGCAGATCAAATTGGCCAATGAGTTTGGTTTGCCGCTGATTATCCATTCGCGCGCCAGCGAAGACGAAACGCTGACAATTTTGCGCGAAAACATGTCACCGGATACGGTGGGGGTGTTCCATTGTTTTGCCGGCAATGTTGACCAGGCGCGCAAAGTGCTGGACCTGGGATTTTATATTTCGGTAACCGGCATCGTTACCTTTCCCAAGGCGCAAAATATTGTGGAAGTGGTAAAAATCATCCCACTCGATAAGTTGATGCTGGAAACCGATTGCCCGTTTCTTTCGCCCGAACCGTTGAGAGGAAAAAGAAATGAACCGGCCAATGTTTATCATATTGCCCAAAAAATATCTGCAATCCTCGCTGTTCCGTTTGAGGAAGTGGCGCGAAAAACTTCCGACAACGCCTGCCGCCTTTTTAATTTGCCTTAATTCCGCCGTAATTTTTTCGCCTAAAATTTCCGTTTCAGCCAGCGCGCGTTTTTTTAAGAAATTGGCCTATTTGCTGCAAGCCGGAATCAGCTTACAACAATCACTTAAAGTAGCGGGGCAAAGCGGTTCGGTCCAAATGCAAAAGGAGGTGATGAAGATCCGGGAAAAATTATTGAACGGAGAAAGTGCGGCGGCGGCGCTGGAGGGATTCCCCCATGTCTCAGCTGAGATTTTATGCCTGGTGAAGGTGGGAGAAAGTACCGCCGGGTTGGACCGGTCGTTTTTGGAAATCAGCCGGTATTTTGACGAAAAACTGCGCCTGCAGTCAAAAATCTGGCGCGCGCTTTCTTACCCTTTGTTTATCCTTGCCGCCGGGATATTTTCTTTTTTGGCCATCATCATTTTTTTACTGCCGGGTTTTACGGGGCTGTTTTCCTCCAGCGGGATAAAAATTCCGGCCATCACGTGTTTTTTTATCAACCTGGGAGTATTTTTGCGCACGTATGGCGCGGGGCTTATGCTGCTGGTGATTGTTTTTGTTTTATGCTGCCGTGCGGTGCTCAACCGCCCGGGGCCAAACCGTGTTTTACAAATTTGGATTTTAAGATTGCCTTATTTGTCATCCGCGGTTAGCTGTTATTTGCATCTGCGGGTAGTAAAAATATTATTAACTTTGCTCTCCTCCCAGGTGCCGCTGTTAAGTGCCCTGCATTACGTGAAAAGCGCGGTCCCCAATCCGGTGTTTGACCGGGCTTTTTCTTGTATAATAAACCACGTTGAAGCCGGCCAAAGCTTGGTCCAAGCCGCGGCCGGGCAGCGGGTTTTTTCGCCGCTGTTTTTGGAGGCCTTGCAGGTAGGCGAAGAAACCGGCAGTTTGCCGCACATTCTTAAAGGGCTGGCGCCGGTGTTTGAGGACGAGCTGGATGGGCAGCTTAAAAAATTAACCATGTTTTTGGAGCCGGCGGCAACCATTGCGGTCGGCGCATTTGTGGCGCTGATCGCTGTTTCGCTGTTGTATCCGATGACAGAGTTGATGAATGGGATTAGATAAGACTGAAAACTGTAGGATTTAATCTGTAATCTTAATACCAGGAGGATATTAATATGAATAAAAAAGGTTTTACATTATTAGAATTGTTAGTGGTCATTGCAATTATCGGCTTGCTGTTGTTTTTTCTGGTGCCCAATTTACTGGGTGTGCAGGACCGCGGCAAGGAAGCCGCCGTTAAAGGGGTTATGCATAATGTGCAGCTGGCGATTGAGGCCTACAATATGGAAAACATGACCTATCCAATCGGGGCAGATATCCCGTTGTCTAGCCTGTGCAACAATTATTTGATTGCGGGCGGCTACCTGACGGCGGTGCCCAATAACCCGTTTACCGGAGTGGCCTATACCGATTCCGATTCTTCCGGTCAAATAAAATACAGCTACGATGATTCAACCGGCAAATATACTTTGATTGGATACAAACGGGGCGGCGTTTTTACAATCCAGACATTGAGTAATATGTGAAAAATCACGGCTTAAAATTTATTGTTTGCGTGATTTTGCTGTTCTTTTGTTTTGGCTGCGTAAACCAGGTAAAGCTAAAAGCCGAAAAGCAATCTCCCCGTTTACCGTCTCTGGCCAATGCCGATCTCAACGGTACGCTTAATCTTGCGCTGGGCGGCGAGGTTTCAATCTTAAATCCTATTCTTTCCTCTGATTCAACTTCTTCCGCAATCGAAGGCGTGATTTTTTCGGGGATGCTGCGGTTTGATAAGTACCTGCAACCCAAGCCCGATCTGGCCGAGCGCTGGACAACCTCACCGGACGGCAAAATTTGGACTTTTTATCTTAAAAAAAATGTTTTCTGGCACGATGGCCATGCTTTTGATGCCCAGGATGTCAAGTTTACGTTTGATGCCATTTTGAACCCAAAGGTAAACTCTGTCCGCCGGAGTGATTATATTATTGACGGGGTGCCGATTAAGTTTGAGGTGGTGGATCAATCTACCCTGCGGGCGATATTACCCAAGCCCTTTGCGCCGTTTTTGCCGAATGCCGCGATGGGCATCCTGCCGGAGCATTTGCTTGCAGGTAAAGACTTGAACCGCGCGGATTTTAACCGGAATCCGATTGGCACGGGCCCTTTTAAGCTGCAAGAATGGCGGCCCGGCAATTTTGTAGTGGTAGAAAGAAATGATCAATATTTTGGGAAGCGGCCGCGGCTGAAAAAAATCATTTATAAAATTATCCCTGATGAAAACAGCCGCCTGGTAGTGTATGCGGCCGGTGAAATTGATGCGGTGGATATCCCGCCAAAAGATTATGGGCGGGCACTAACTTTGCCGTGCACCAATGTTTTTGAATATGAAACCCTCCTGTATACATATTTAGGATTAAATCTAGCCAACCCGATTTTTTCTGACATCAATGTGCGGCGCGCTCTCTCGCACGCTGTCAATAAAGCGCAATTGGTTGCTCTGGTCCTAAAGGGGCAGGGGCTGCCGGCTAATTCGCCCAACGCTCCGGTTTCGTGGGCGTATTCAAATGCGGTCGTAAAATATGCTTACGATCCGGCCCAGTCCCGCCGTCTCCTTGAAAAATCGGAATATAAAATTGGAACGGACGGCTATTATGCAAAAAACGGGAAGCGGCTTGAGTTTACGGTTGTAATTAACCAGGGCAACAAGGAACGCCAGCAGGCCGCCATCATTTTACAACAGCAATTTAAGCAAGTTGGCGTCAAAATGAATATCCAGGTGCTGGAATGGAGCGCGCTTTTACGCATAGTAAATGCGCCGGCCGACCCCAAGAATTTTGACGCGGTCTTGATGGGGTGGTCGTTGGGGATTGACCCGGATAGTTATAGCCTTTGGCACTCCAGCCAGTACCCGCGCGGGTTGAATTTTATAAAATACAGAAATCCACAAGCAGATAAATTGCTGGAAGCCGGCCGCACCGAATTAAGTCAGGCTAAGCGCAGAGCAATTTATGCCAAACTTTACCGCCAAATCACAGATGATGCCCCGTATATTTTCCTCTGGTATCCAACCGTGGTTTCAGCCGTGTCGCAAAGGGTGGGGGGGATCGATCCTAACCCTGGACCGGCGGGAGTTTTCCTGGATGTGGAGGATGTGTTTGTTGTAAAATAGGCCTGTTGATTGGAAAGGAGCCAGCTTTCATGCCCGAACCCTATAATAAAACCGTGATGGATCATTTTATGCACCCGCGCAACATGGGGGAAATGGAAAATCCCGACGGCATTGGCCGGATGGGAAATCCCCAGTGTGGCGATATCATGGAAATGTATATCCGCGTGAAGAACAATGTGATTGAAGATGTAAAATTCAAAACGTTTGGCTGCGGTGCCGCCATTGCTTCCAGCTCAATGGTAACCGAACTGGTTAAAGGCAAAACCATTGATGAGGCCTTGAAAATTACCAATAAACAAGTAATTGAATCACTGGGTGGATTGCCGGCGATCAAGCACCACTGCTCGGTTTTAGGTGAAGATGCGCTGAAAGCGGCAATTGATGATTATTTGAAAAAGAAAACCGGCAAAGGGCTGGAGGGCTGGAAACCGCGCAACGACGAAGATGAGCACGGGCACGAGGCCGGAGCGCAGAAACAAGGTTAACCATGAGTGCTGATGCTACCCGTTTGGTTTACTTAGACCACGTAGCTTCTTCCCCGGTTGACAGACGAGTGGCCGAAACTATTTGCACCGTTATAAAAAATAATTTTGGCAACCCGCTTAATGTGCATACCCCCGGACAGGCGGCGCAGGAAATAATTGAAACCGCCCGTCAAAACGTTGCGGCACTGATCAATGCCGATCCCAAAGAAATAATTTTTACTTCCTGCGGTACCGAATCCAATAATTTTGCACTGTACGGTCTGGCGCAGGCGGCGGTCGGTAAGGGTAAACACATAATTACTTCTCAACTTGAACATTTTTCGATTTTGCATGCTTTAAAAAACCTTGAACAACAGGGGTTTGAGGTAACTTATCTGCCCGTCGATAAATTTGGCTTTGTTTCTCCCGAACAGGTTGCATCGGCCATCCGCAACGATACAATTTTGGTATCCCTTACCCACGCCAGCAACGAAATTGGGACCATTGAGCCGATTGCCGAAATCGGCAAAAAAGCAAAAGAAAAGGGCGTGCTTTTTCATGTGGATGCGGTGCAGTGCGCCGGGATTATTCCGGTGGATGTCAAAACCCTAGGCGTGGACGCGCTGACGCTGGCTTCAAATACTTTTTACGGCCCAACCGGCGTAGCGGCGCTGTATTTGAAAAAAGGCACCCGTATTCTTCCATATTTGGTTGGCGGGACGCAGGAAGAGGGCAGGCGGGCGGGGACGCACAACCTGGCGGGGATTGCGGGGATGGGTGAAGCCGCTAAAATTGCCAAAGCCGAAATGGCTGGAAACAGTGAAAAATTAATCAAACTGCGCGATAAGCTGGCGCAGGGTTTAGTACAAAAAATCCCTGAATTTTTTCTTACCGGGCATCCAACTGGGCGCCTTCCGGGTCACGTCAGCGGCGTTGTAAAATATATTGAAGGTGAATCAATGTCGATGCTTTTGGATATGGAAGGGATTGCGGTCTCCACCGGTTCGGCCTGCGTATCCAAGGCCCTCAAGGCCTCGCACGTGGTTTTAGCGATCGGGGTTTCGCCTGAAGACGCGCACGGGTCGCTGGTGTTTTCCATGGGTAAAGATAATACTGATGCCGACGTAGATCATGTTTTAGAGAAATTGCCGCCCATTGTTGAACGCTTGCGGCAAATGTCGCCGTTGTATAAGAAATAATTATGACTACTAAAGAAAAATTCAATATTGTTGTCTTTTCCGGCGATTTGGATAAAGTTTTAGCGGCCTTTATTTTATCAACCACGGCGGCGGCGATGGGAATGGAAGTAAAAATGTTTTTCACGTTTTGGGGGTTGAATGTTATTCGCAAGAAAAAGATGTTTAGCGGCCGAAATTTATTGCAAAAAATGATGAGTTTACTTAATCGGGGTGGGGCGGATCGCCTGCCGCTTTCAAAATTCAATATGCTGGGGATGGGCCCAGCCATGATGAAAGTTATGATGGGACAGTCGCGGGTCCCGACGATTCCCGAATTTATCAAAATCGCAAAGGACTTGGGCATTAAACTGGTGGCCTGTAATACCACTTTCCAGTTCATGGGTTTTAGTAAAGAAGATTTTATTGATGAGGTTGACGAAGTAGCCGGCGCCGCGACATTTTTAAACGATGTGCGCCAGGGCAAAATCAGTTATTTTATATGATACCAGCAAACGTTAAACTAGATTGTTTTGGCCTTTTGTGTCCGATGCCAATTATCCAAACCGCCCAAAAAATTAAAGAGAT
>Ga0265292_1003088_pt1 | contig 10611 bp, 11 predicted proteins | sample Munlanlewell296A_FD_189080 | JGI IMG/M metagenome (GOLD analysis project Ga0265292, IMG submission 189080) | Leachate microbial communities from a municipal landfill in Southern Ontario, Canada - Leachate well 296A | ecosystem: Engineered > Solid waste > Landfill > Unclassified | place: Canada... | reverse complement strand
TCAGTAAATGGTCATTAGTCATCATTGTCATTGTCACGAAACGTGCAAAGATAAATAAAAAACAAAATTGCAATAGACAAAGAGCAACAACAGTTTAAACAATTTGTTAACATGCACTGTTTCAATGAATGAATGAATGAATGAATGAATGAATGAATGAAGACCGACTAAAGTTTCAAAACAAAAGCCATGTGAATTGTCTTGTAATGAAAAATACCTGATTCCTAAATTCAAGTAATTAATGCAACTTTTCACGAGGGAAACAAGTCAATATTAAAATATTTAACACTAAATGAATATTTTTTTAATAAATTTGTCAAATCAAAATTTGTCCCGAATGTTCGGGATGACTTTAATTCAGCTTTGATTAATCATTTATATTGCAAAATAAGTGGAAAGTAAGCAGTTAAACAAGCGAAAAATATTTAATGACCCAGTGTACGGGTTTATTTCTGTCAAAGATGATTTTATCTTCGATATTATTGAGCATCCTTATTTTCAAAGGCTGCGACGGATCAAACAGCTTGGGCTAACCCACATGGTTTATCCCGGAGCATTGCATACACGTTTTCATCATGCCATGGGCGCCATGTTTCTGATGAATGAGGCTATTGAAGTACTCCGATCCAAAGGTCATGTTATTACCGAAGAAGAAGCCCAAGCGGTAATTGCAGCTATTCTCCTGCATGACATTGGCCACGGACCATTCTCGCATGCTTTAGAAAACTGCATCGTGTATGACTTTTCACATGAATATCTTTCCAACCTTTTCATGGAAAGGCTCAATATGAAATTAAACGGAAAACTACAGCTTGCTATTGATATTTTCCGAAATAAATACCATAAGAAATTCCTGCATCAGCTTGTTTCAAGCCAGCTTGATGTGGATCGTCTCGATTATCTGAAACGCGATAGCTTTTTCACAGGTGTTTCCGAAGGCGTTATTAGCACAGAACGCATCATTAAGATGATGGATGTTGTCAACGATAATCTGGTAATCGAAGCAAAAGGGATCTATTCAATCGAAAAATTCATTATTGCACGACGTCTCATGTACTGGCAGGTATATCTTCACAAAACCGTGCTTGCAGCAGAATACCTGCTGATAAAAATTCTTCAGCGGGCTAAATTTCTTGCAGAAAAAGGAAACGATCTTTTTGCCACCCCCGCTTTGAAAGAATTTTTATATCACAGACACAATAAATCTGATTTTGAAAACCAACCTCATTTGCTTGATGCTTTTTCCCTGCTCGATGACTTTGATATCTATGCTTCTGTTAAAGTGTGGTGTCATGACAAAGATACCATCCTTTCAATTTTATGTTCCAAAATGATAAACAGGCAATTGTTCCACGTTGAATTACAAAATCAACCATTTGAAGAAAAGTATATTGAAGCGATCAAACAAGGGCTTGCAAAGTTATACAATAAATTGAATGACAAGGAATTTGCATATTTTGTTTTTACGGATAAAGTGGAAAACAATGCATATAATTCGCAAAACCATAAAATAAATATACTTTTTAAGGACGGAAGTATTTCTGATATTGCCGAAGCGTCTGATCAACTGAATATTTTGGTGTTATCGCAAACCGTCACTAAATATTTTCTGTGTTTTCCAAAAGAATGTAAAAATAATTGTTAATATATTGCAACCGGTTAAAAATTTACCTTTTATTGAAATAAATTGTTAAATTGTTATATTGCTAAATTGTTGTAAATAAATTATTAACAGCACAGGCAATAAATAAATAACAATTAAACAATTAAACAATTAAGCCATTTAGAGTAAATATTAATATCTTGTGCTGTTTTTTAAACCATGAAACTGATGAAATTTTCCGCTAAACAGATATCTGAACTGCTAAATGGGGAAATTGAAGGGAATCCAGGAGTGGAAGTAAGCAAGCTTTCCAAGATAGAGGAAGGGACTCCTGGATCTTTGACCTTTCTTGCTAATTTGAAGTATTCACAATATATTTATTCCACGGAGGCATCCGCTACTATTGTCAACAAAGATTTCGTTCCGGAACAACCTATCACAACTACCCTTATTCGTGTAGACAACGCCTATCAAGCTTTCGCAAAGCTGCTCGATATTTACAACAAGATAAAACTCAGCAAAGCCGGCATCTCGGAACAGGCATTTATTGCAAAAAGTGCAGTAATAGGGAAAAATGTTTACATCGGAGAGTTTGCTTTTATTGGAGAAAATGCCGAGATCGCTGATAACGTAAAAATTTATCCTCAAACCTATATTGGAGATAACACTTCAATCGGAGAAAATACAATACTGTATGCAGGTGTGAAGGTCTATTCTGATAATGTAATTGGAAAAGACTGTACTCTTCATTCAGGGGTAATCATCGGCGCTGATGGCTTTGGGTTTGCCCGGAAATGCGACAACGACTATATTAAAGTAGCTCAAATAGGAGATGTAGTAATAGAAGATAACGTGGAAATTGGCGCTAATACAACCATCGACCGTGCCACACTCGGATCAACGATTATCCGTAAAGGAGTAAAACTCGACAACCTGATTCAGATTGCCCACAATGTTGAGATCGGTGAAAATACAGTAATCATCTCTCAAACAGGCATTGCCGGGTCTACCAAAATTGGGAAAAACTGTATGATCGGCGGGCAGGTAGGCATTGTAGGCCATCTGAAAATTGCCAATAATGTTAAAATAGCTGCCCAATCAGGTATTCAGAAAAGCATTCTTGAAGACGGTACTATTGTTCAGGGATCGCCTGCATACAAACAACGTAACTTTCAAAAGTCATTTATTTACTTCCGAAAACTGCCTTCTCTTTTTAAGCGGCTTGAAGATATTGAAAAGAAACTAAAAGATAACCGGTAAACTTTTTTTATACATTTCCGCTGTTATGATTAAAAGACAGAAAACGATAAAAGAACCCATAACAATCTCAGGTGTGGGTTTGCACTCAGGAGAGGAAGTAAATATTTCTTTTTTACCCGCTCCTGAAAATCACGGATACAAATTTCGCAGAACCGATCTGGAAGGGAAACCCGTGGTGGATGCAGATATTTTCAATGTAATAGATACTTCGAGAGGCACTACCATTGAACAAGATGGAGTACGCATACAAACAGTTGAACACACATTGGCTGCCCTTGCCGGACTTGAGATCGACAATATTCTTATAGATATTAACCGTTCCGAACCCCCAATTCTTGATGGCAGTTCGAAAATATTTGTGGAAGCTTTGATCAAAGCGGGTATTGTAGAACAGAATGCTGAAAAACATTTTTTTGAAATCACACAGAATATTTGTTACAGCGATCCCAAAAATAAAGTTGAGATTATTGCTATCCCTTCTGACGAATTTAAGGTGTCAGTAATGATCGATTTTGAAACGGACGTTCTTGGTACACAAAATGCCACGCTTAAAAACATTGAGAAATTTAAAGAAGAAATTTCATCCTGCCGTACCTTTGTTTTTTTGCATGAATTAGAGTACCTTATCAACAATAATTTGATAAAGGGTGGTGATCTGAACAATGCTATTGTCTTTGTAAACCGGCTGATTTCTGATGAAGAGCTTTATAGGCTGGCAGGAATATTTAAAAGAAAAAAAGTAGCAGTTTTGAAAGAAGGCATACTAAACAATCTTGAACTACGCTTTAACAATGAACCGGCTCGTCATAAACTTCTCGATGTAATTGGCGACTTAGCGCTTATTGGGATGCCACTGAAAGCCCACATTATTGCCAGCAGGCCCGGACATTATTCTAACATTGAATTCGCCAGAAAAATTAAGCAATTTATCAGACAAACGCGCAATAAAAAGGAAGCTTTTCACTATGACATAAATGCAAAGCCAATTTACGACATTAACCAGATAAAAAAAATAATCCCTCATCGCTATCCTTTTCTCCTTGTAGACAAAATCCTTGACATTTCAGACACACGCATTGTTGGTTTAAAAAACGTTACGATGAATGAAGGATTTTTCATTGGACATTTTCCTTCCGAACCTGTAATGCCTGGTGTATTACAAGTGGAAGCGATGGCGCAAACAGGGGGCATCTTCTTCCTGCATGCCAAACCTGACCCTGAAAATTACGACACATACTTCCTGAAAATCGATAATGTAAAATTCAGACATAAAGTGATCCCAGGCGACACACTTATCTTTGATCTAAAACTTATTGCACCTATCAGAAGAGGAATCTGTCAAATGCAAGGAGCAGCCTTTGTTGGCAACACGGTAGTAATGGAAGCAGAATTAACAGCTAAAATCATAAAAACAAAGAATCTATGAATCAGCCCTTAGCATACGTCCATCCGCAAGCTAAAATCGCCAACAACGTAGTGATCGAACCATTTGTTACTATTCATAAAAATGTAGAAATTGGCGAAGGAACATGGATAGGTTCGAATGTTACCATTATGGAAGGCGCCCACATCGGAAAAAATTGCAGAATATTTCCAGGCGCAGTCATTTCTGCCATTCCACAAGATAAGAAATTCAACGGAGAAGACACCATAGTAAAAATTGGCGACAATGTAACAATCCGTGAATTCGTAACAGTGAACAGAGGGACAAAGGCTAGTTTTGAAACAGTTATTGGCGATAACACCCTGCTAATGGCCAGCGCCCATATTGCACACGATTGTGTAATCGGGAAAAATTGCATCATTGCAAATGCAGCTTTACTGGCAGGACATATCAACGTGGATGACTTTGCGATTGTTGGCGGAATGACAGCCATTCACCAGTTCTGTAATATTGGCGCACATGTGTTGATTTCAGGCGGATCACTTATAAGAAAAGATGTGCCACCTTACACCAAGGCAGCAAGAGAACCCCTTTCTTTTGTTGGAATCAATTCGATCGGATTGAGAAGAAGAGGCTTTTCTTCGGAAAAGATCAAAGAAATACAGGACATATACAGAATCATATACCAAAAAAACTATAATGTCAGTCAGGCATTGGCAATCATCGAAGCTGAAATGCCGGCTACTTCCGAAAGAGACGAGATCGTTTCTTTTATTAACAATTCCAGCCGTGGTATCATGAAAGGTTATTCCAGGCTGAACTTTGAAAGGTAATTTCTTTTAGACTTTCCAAGTCTTTGAAACTTGGAAAATCTTATTAACTGATGTTACGCAAACGGAATACGTCATAAACAGGGCGGTTACCGAATACGTCATTGCGAAGGAGGTACGACTGAAGCAATCTAATAAAAATGATTGGTGAGATTGCTTTGGGTTGCTTAGGGCAACACTCGCAATGACGAGCAAATAACAAGCAAAATGTGTTTCTGCGTAACATGAGTTATTAAAATGAAAATAGCCCTCAAAAACATAGGCAAGCAATACAAGGAAGATTGGGTGTTCCGAAATGTAAACTATGAATTTTTTTCCGGCGAATCCTATGCAATCATAGGACCAAACGGTTCCGGAAAGTCCACTTTGATCAATATCATCTCCACTCATCTGATGCCCACCATTGGAAATATTATTTATTCTAATACAAAGGACTTAAGGCAGGAAGATATATTCCGGAATATTTCAATTTGCTCACCCTATCTTGAACTTATCGAAGAATTTACACTGGCTGAAAATTTCGATTTTTTCTTTCACTTCAAAAAACTTCTAAAATGCACGACAATAAAGGATTTTGTTAATATCACCGATCTCCATAATTTTGAAAATAAAACAATCGGGCAGTTTTCTTCCGGTATGAAACAACGGGTAAAGCTCGCCCTTGCAATATTAGCTGATGTGCCCGTAGTTCTTCTTGATGAACCCTGCACCAATCTGGATGTAAATGGAATATCATGGTACAATCAACTTGTTTCTGAATACTTGAATAATCGCCTCATCATTGTCAGTTCCAATGATCAAAAGCATGAATTAAAATTTTGCACGAAAGAGTTTAGCCTAATCAATTTTAAATAATTCTTATTTTTTTTCATCATTTTTACCGAACTATGATTTGTGATTTAGCAGAATTGATTTAACTTTGCCGACCTGAATTTAAACAGATATTTATATTTTATGGCTACAACAGCAGATATCAGAAACGGTTTGGTCATTAATTTCAACAATGAACTTTGTACGATCGTAGAATTCCAGCATGTAAAACCCGGCAAGGGCGGAGCTTTTGTAAGAACCAAACTTAAAAATATCAAAACAGGGAAAGTTTTACAGAATACTTTTATATCCGGTGCAAAAATTGACATCCAACGCGTGGAAAGAAGGCCTTATCAGTTTCTTTATAAAGATGATGCCGGTTTCAATTTTATGCATGTCGAAACATTCGAACAGGTGAATATTCCTAAAGAAATTATTAATGCCCCACAATTCCTTAAAGAAGCACAGAATGTAGAAATTGTTTTTCATGCAGAAACTGAAACTCCACTCTATTGTGAACTTCCGGCATTTGTAGAACTCAGTATCACCTATACCGAACCCGGACTGAAAGGCGACACAGCTACTAATGCAATGAAACAGGCTACTGTTGAAACAGGTGCCACTGTAAATGTTCCACTCTTCATCAATTCCGGTGAAAAGATAAAAGTAGATACCCGCACGAATACATACTCAGAAAGAGTAAAATAAATACATTTCATATTTGTAACTATTCAGTCAGCAGCAAAAATAAAACGCCACAGATTACACAGATTAAATTATGAAAGAATTCAAATGCCACAGATTACACAGATTAAATTATGAAAGAATTCATATACAAAGACGAAACATATATACTGCAAACGGGATAAATTTGTACATTTTTTTAGAAGGTTTTAGGTTTATGGTCAATAGCTGCCTGTTTGGTTTTAGGTTAATGGTCTTGGGTTAGTACCATTAACCATTGACTTTTAACCAAACCAGCTGCCCCAAACCAAAAACAACAGACTAATTTTATAATCTGTGTAATCTGTGGCTGTATTTAATATTAATACTTTATGAAATTTGATCCCATTCTTAAACTGAAAGATATAGCAGAGATGCTTCATGTTGAATTTATTGGGGATCCCGAATTTGTCGTTAGCGGAATTAATGAAATTCACAAAGTTGAAAAAGGTGACCTGACTTTTGTCGACCATCCCAAATATTACAACAAAGCGCTAAACTCAAACGCCACCACGATCATCATCAATAAACAGTTGCCCTGCCCTCCTGGTAAGGCGCTAATTTTTTCTGATGATCCATTTCGCGATTATGTTGTCCTCGTAAAAAAATTCAGACCCTTCGAGGTATCAAATAAAATAATCAGCGATACTGCTGAAATAGGTGAAGGTACGGTTTTACAGCCAAATGTTTTTATTGGCAACCATGTTATAATCGGGAAGAATTGTGTCATCCACCCAAATGTAAGCATCTACGACTATTGCATTATTGGCGACAACGTGATCATCCATAGCAATTCAGTGATTGGCGCAGATGCATATTACTATAAAAGAAGGCAAGGAGGATACGACAAACTCGAATCATGCGGAAGGGTAATATTAGAGGATAATGTGGAAATAGGTGCACTTTGCTCAATTGACAAAGGTGTTTCAGGCGATACTATTATTGGTAAAGGAACAAAACTTGACAATCATGTACAAGTTGGTCATGATACGATTGTCGGCAGAAATGTTTTGATTGGAGGACATACAGCTATTGCAGGTGTTACTGAAATTCAGGACGATGTGATTATATGGGGCAGAGTTTCCATAAGCAAAGATATTGTTATTGGCAAAGGCGCTGTAATCCTTGCCACTTCTGGTGTTGACAAATCTCTGGAAGGCGGAAAAACATATTTCGGCATACCTGCCGATGAGGCGCGTAAAAAATGGAAAGAAATAGCCATGATCCGTAAGCTGCCCGAATTTGAAGAGAGATTGAATGCTTTTGATTCTGAATAAAAAAAACCACAGAGACACAGAGACACAGAGACCACAGAGAAACACGGAAATGATTACTCAAAAATACATAAATGAAATTTCATACAAGATAATTGGTTGTGCTATTGAAGTGCACAAACATCTGGGACCAGGATTGCTCGAATCGGTTTATGAGCCGTGTTTTATTGATGAAATGGGAAGCGATGGATTGTTTGTAAAGTCGCAAATATATGTTCCGTACACTATAAAGGAAAAGATTTGGGCGGAAGTTTAAAACTTGATTTACTCGTAAACGATTTAATCATTGTTGAAGAGAAAGCAGTAGAACAGATGATTCCGTTGTACAAAGCACAACTTTTATCGTATTTGAAACTTACAGGGAAACCAAAAGGATTGCTGATAAATTTTCATTGTGAAAACATAACAGAACAATTAGTATCGCTTGTTACAGAGGAGTTTGCAAAGTTGCCCAAAGATTAATCTCTGTGAATCTCCGTGATCTCTGTGCCTCTGTGGTGAGTAGTTACGAAATTTATTCGTTCTCAGTAGTTGTTTCTACTTCTCCGGTTTTTATTTTTTCACCGTGATACACATCAAGGGCAACTATTAACCCTATCAATCCCCAAAAAGGTACGGAAGCTTTATCAGTATCAAGGAAATTATTTAACAAGCCGTGCACAAAATAAGTGAAAAGCGAAATAAGAGCCATAAGCACAAGAAATTTCACATCCTTAGAATCTGCCCGTTTATATAGTTTTACAGCAGTATAGGAAACCAGAATTACGATGGCAAACACTGTAAGCATGCCAAGCACCCCCGATTCTGCAAACGGCCCGATATATTCGCTATGCGCATTCCCTCTATCCCCTGCATTTGTACTGATGGTAGTTTTTTCTTGTGAGTGTTGAAATGGAGCATATTTGAACTGGTATGTTCCCGGCCCCCAACCAAATATCGGACGCTCATTAAACATTCGGAATGCACACTGCCACCGGTTAATGCGTTCCAGATTAGATGCATCCGACGTAATATTCGATATGGATTGAATATGTTCAATATAACTCTTTGAGGAATCCTGCCTGTTCTTTTCGAGTTTCATAAAAATCTCAAAACTGTACAAAAAATAAAACCCAACAAGTAAAATTATACCGGCAATCACAAATCTGTAATTAATTTTAAGCTTGATGATAAGAAATACTATAAATGCTACCGCAAGGCTTATCCATGCCGCACGACTGTAAGAAAGCGCGACTGCAATAAGATACAGGGCAAAAAGAAAAAAAGAAAAAATTCGTTGTATTTTAGACAGTTTACTGTCAAATGAAAAACCAAGTGTAAAAGGGATAAACATAGCAAGCAAAGCGCCATACACTGTATGATCATTATAAAAAGGGGTCATCACCCAGTGAGCTGTTTGCTCATCAAATCCAAAAGCAGAATGTGTATTAACGGTATATATAATCACAATCATAAAGGAGATTAAATACATCCAGACAAACCTGCGAATATTTCTGTACTGTTTAAAAAGTTGCGTTCCCAGAAAATAAAATGGTATAATAAACCACAATTTTGCAATTAAAAACTTTATGGAAACTATGGGTAAAGAACTTGTGATCGATGTAACCAGAAGCCAAACGAGATATGCAATAATCGCAATACTAACCGGATGCCTGGTAATCTTTCTATCAAACCGTCCTTCGTATATCACCCGGATTATAAAAAGCACCATAACCCCGAAAAGCATAGGTTCTGTTGGAAGATTAACTCCTATGTTCAATTCAAAATTGCTTAAATTAACCGAAAGTGGAGTTAGAAATACGATCAGCAGAAGCAGGAAGTCGAGTGAAAAAACAAAAAGCAGGATGACAAGCAAAAGCACCGGCAGTAAGGAAAACCAAAAGAATCCATTGACAATAAAAATACCGTTCAGCACAATGAAAATTGCACAGATCCCATAAATCCATTTTATTTTCAATTTGTCAAGCACTTGTGGTATTGTTATTACTCACCAGCCAAAAACAGAACGCTGATGACGCTGATTGTTATGATTAAATAAGATTTTCTAGTTTGAAAAAACTTTGCGTTTAAACTCTGGCTTCTTTCCGAAATTTAAGAGCAAACCAACTTCAATTTCTGTTGCTTTTAGATAATTGATTAATTGAAATTCGTGTTCTTCACATAAGGTTTCTGCTGCTTTTAATTCAACAATTACACATCCTTCAACAATTAAGTCTGCAAAATATTCTCCAACTTCTTTGCCTTCGTAATAAACTTTTATCTGTTCTTGTTTTTCAACGAACAAACCCATTGCGACAAGTTCAATGAACAATGCATTCTCATAAACTTTTTCCAAAAATCCATATCCTAAAGTATTGTAAACTTTGTAGAATGCCTTAATAATTTTTTCAGTAATTTCTGAATATTTATAATTATCTGTGTTCATCATATTCATCTGCGTTATCTGCGTTCCATTGTATTTGATGGTACTGAGTAGTTTACAATTATTCAAAATCAGGATACAGCAGATATTTTTTTCTGATTTTTTTGAACTTATCAGTATCGCTTTGCCATGATTTGCGGATATCATCTTCACTTGTTCCTGAGATAATCTGTTGGCGAAGCTTTGCAGTTCCCGCAAGCTGATCGAAATAGGAGTTGAAGAAATTCGCTTTATCAGGGACATCCTTATATGTAGCGGTAAGCCAGAAAAGATATATCTGGCGAAGATTTTTTATATAAAAATCT
>Ga0265292_1003087_pt1 | contig 10612 bp, 10 predicted proteins | sample Munlanlewell296A_FD_189080 | JGI IMG/M metagenome (GOLD analysis project Ga0265292, IMG submission 189080) | Leachate microbial communities from a municipal landfill in Southern Ontario, Canada - Leachate well 296A | ecosystem: Engineered > Solid waste > Landfill > Unclassified | place: Canada... | reverse complement strand
TGCTAACAAATCGTAGGCAAACTCATGAAAATAACCGATCCCTCCGATTTTAGCCGCTCCAGCAATCAAATAATCACAATCTTTGAGTAAATTGATTAACATTGCAGAATTTTTTACGTCGCCTTTTACAAATTTATAGTTTGGATTATTATCATAACTCTTAGAAACAGCTCCATATTTTGAATAGTTATCAATTCCAATCACAAAATGGCCTTGCTTTAAAAATTCTTCAACTAAATATCCGCCAATAAAACCGGCTGCTCCCGTAATCAAAATCTTTGCCATGACAATATTTTATACTACTATTTATATTTATGGTTGATAGAATTCAATATGGACTTCAAAAATAAAATCGGCTTTTTATTATTAAGTTTTTTCCTATCTTCAGCGATATTTGTAACCGGCCAAAAATATTTAGCCAATCTAATAAATAATGATATAAAAACTTATGGCATAGCTATCTTATCCATTGGCATTATTCCTTTAATCATTTATTTTATTTGGCCAAAAATGAATAAAAAATTATTGACATTCTTTTATATTATTTGTTTTTTATTTATTATTTCGACACTGTTTCAAACAGACTTTACTTTTCTAAAAGTTTTTTTTACTGCGAATATTAGATCAATTGTCAATATTTTTTTTCTCTCATTAATTATTAGCATCCTTTTAAAAGTTAATTTTAAAAATCAATGGTTTAGTAAAGCAAAAATGATTATTGTGAGCTTTACAAATACGAATTTTGTCAAATTCTTAGCTAATTTATCAGTTTTTCTGCTCATATTTTTTTTAATTTACAATCCTAAATATAAATATTCTTTTGAAAAATTAAGTTTTTTTGGCTACGAATCTTTTCATCAATTTCATCATGTTACTTTTTTTGCTATACCTATTCATGAAATTATAAACGGAAAAACTCTTTTAATTAATGTTTCCAGTCTTTACGGTATTCTTTTAACTTATTTTAATAGTTTTGTTTTTAAAATTATTGGACTGACTTATTCAAGGTTTGTTTTATATTCCACACTTTTGGCTATTATTTATACATACTTTTTTTTCATTGTCTTAAAAAAAATTACTAAAAATTTTTGGTGGGCTCTTATTGGCACTTTAGCCTATATCAGACTGATTTTTTTTAGGGAATATGCTCCGGATGTAGAAGTTTTTATTCTTCCATCGACAACGCCTATTCGCTATTTTTTTGATTTAATTGTCGTCTTCCAGATTTTTGAATATTTTCGCCGTCCGGCCAACTCAAAACGTTTGTTAATAATGACAGCTATTGTAATAACGGGCTTTTTTTTCAATTTTGATTTTGGTTTATTGATTCTTTTATCTTATATCACAACAGTATTATTTGATGTTTTTTTATCATTTGTTTATAAAGAAAAATGGGAAAAAATCGTTAGTAAATTGCTTCTCTATTCATCAACCCTGATAATAACATTTATTCTTTTTGGACTTTTTATTATTCTAGCCACTTATTTACGAAGCGGAATTTTACCAGATTTTGTTCAATATTTATTTCATATATCAACACAAGATACTCTAATGGCAATCCAAACTTTTAATACTATAAGTTGGCAATACTTACCTTTATCAATCTATTTGATTGGTTTTTATTTTATTTTTTACCAAACATTAATAAAAAAAGAGAAAAGTAACCAGTGGCTAGTATTTCCTTTAGTTTATGGGCTTTTTTCTTATATCTATTATATTAACTTGAACGAGCCTAATCATTTATTTGGGATTATCCACCCATCTATACTAGTATTTATCACCTTTTTTAGCGTAACAATAAATAAATTAATTCGATATAAAACTTCTAGTTCTTTTTTTATATTTTTTATTCCGATATTTTTTTTCACCTCTATATTTTGGGTCATCTTTACCTCTCCCGAGTTATTTACCAGTATGATTTCTGCCAAGATTGATTACCGCTACTCACCAATTAACAATAACTATCATTATTGGAATTATCCGGGCACTGATTTTTATCTTCAAGATAATAACGGAAAAGATTTTGAGTTTTCGGCTGAAAAAATAAAACAATACACTAAAAAAGGTCAAGAAGTAGTTATTATTTCAAGATACTCCGCACTATTACTCCTTATGTCAGGCAAAACAAGCTTAATTGATCATCCAAATATTGAATATGATATTTATTCTACTGAAGAATTTAATGAAGCTATTAATAAAATAAAAACTATTAAACCAAAATATATTTTTGTCTATTCAACAAAATACAATCAAATGTATGCTAATCCAAATTTCCTTCCTACATACCCACCTTCATATGATCAGTGGAAAAATAATACTATAATGGTTTTTTGGGAAAAAATCAAAAAAAAATATATTTTCAAAGAAAATGCCGGAACTGTCGACGTTTATGAATTAATAAAATAATTATTTATTTGAAAATTTTTCCACCTGACCGGCTTTAAAAATCATTTTATTAGTTTCAAAAATATTCCAAATATCACAGATATAAGTGTTTTTATCCAAATTTTTTATGATTTCTTTTTTCTTTTTTTCATAGACTTTATGACGGGTGGCAATTATGACTATTTGGGCGCCTTTAAGGGCTTTTTTAAGATCATAAATTATTTCCTGGTGGGGATAATCTTTGACATAGGGGTCGTGTAAAACCAATTGGGCTTGTTCGCGAATCAAAGCTTTTCTAATTTTAAAGCTTAACGACTCTCTAATATCATCAATTTCAGGTTTAAAGGCTAGCCCAAGTAAAGTTATTTTTTTATGACGAAGCTTAACTCTTTCATGAAGTTTTTTTAAGATAAAGAGTGGTAAAGCTTCGTTAATTTTCCAGCTGGCTGTAATTAAATCCAAATACGGATTATCGTTTATCAAGAAAAAACCATCTTTAAAAAGACAGGGTCCTCCTGTTAGACCAGGTAAAACCAAACCTCCCCGTTTATAATCTTTATTAACAAGATTAGTAATTTCATGGATACTGCGGTTAAAACTTTCGGCAATGACCATAAATTCATTAGCCATGGCAAAAGAAATATAACGATACATATTGGTAAAAAGCTTGGCTAGTTCGGCTGAAACTGCGTCCGATACAACACATTTAATTCCAATTCCTTCAAAAAATTCTTTGGCTTTTTGACCTGAAATTTTATCAATTCCGCCAATAATTTGAGGAATCTCTTTCGTTTCAATAATAGAATTTCCCTCGGCAATACGCTCCGGGCAAAATGCCAAAAAAATATTTTTACCAATTCTAAATTTTGTCTTTAACTCAATTTTTTCTTTAACATAGAATGTCGTTTTTGGGGAAATCGTACTTCTTAAAATAATCAACTGGTTTTTTTTGAAAAACGGCAACATTTGTTCAATCGACTCGTCTATTTGATCCAAAACCGGGTTCATGTTTTCGTCAACCGGAGTTCCTAAAGTTAAAATTATTATTTCCGATTCTTTAATTACTTTATAGTCAGTGGTAAAAAAAAGATTTTTATTGACGTATTTTTTAAGAAGTTTATCAGCGCCTTTTTCCATAAAGGGCATAATTTTTTGATTAAGAAATTTTATTTTTTCTTGATCCCTTCCAATTCCAAAGATCTTGAGTCCTTCATTAGCTAAAACTAAAGTAAGTGGTAGGCCGACCCGGCCAATTCCAACTACTGAAACAGTTATTCCCTTCATAATTGTTTTTTATTATACAATATGGGACTATGAATAAAGTCAATCTTTCAATTATTATTCCCACTCACAACAGCCAAAATACAATTGGACCATTATTAATGTCTATTAATAATTCACCGTCCGTTAATTTTAATAGATTGGAAGTAATTATTGTTGACGATAAATCAAAGGATGAGACAATTAAAATTATTAAAAGGATTAAAAAAACTCTTAACTTTCAACTCTTAATTCTTAACTGCAGAATCCATATTGGACCGGCAAAAGCCCGAAATTTAGGATCTAAAAAAGCTCAAGGAAAATATTTACTTTTTCTAGATGGAGATGTTGAACTAAAAACCCAAACACTTAGTAATGTTTTTAAAATAATCAGCAACGATCGAATCAAAGCTTTTACCGGAATCTGGGACTATCATCAAAAAACTAATAATTTCTTTCCTCAATTCAAAGCTCTTCGGGACTGGTCATACTGGTTTGCCGAACGTGAGGAATATAGTCATTATTATCTTTTCTCAACAAGAATTGCCGGAATCGAAAAAAAATTATTTCAAAAATTAAACGGTTTTATAGAAGATTATAAAGAACCGACTGTTGAAGATATTGAACTCACTTACCGTATTGAGAAACTGGCAAAAATAAAATTTGTTCCTAATATCATTGTTAATCATGAATTTGAGGGCTTTTTTATAATCGCGATAAAGTATTTTAAACGAAGTCGTGATTGGATAAAGCTTTATTTGAAACGATTTCGTTTTGATCCGGTTGCCACCTCTAAGCGCGAAGCCTTTAAGTCTATCTTGTGTTCAGTTTTAATATTTTTATTGTTATTGTCAATAATAATTAAGTTTTTAATAATTCCATTAATTATATTGTTCCTAATTTTTGCTTTTCTTGAATTTAAATTTTGGAGACTTATTTTTCAAAAAAAAGGATTTTTATTTCTTTTAAAGGCAATACCCACATCAATTATTCTTTATCAGTTTATAAATGTTGGGGCCGCTTGGGGATATGTAAGTTCAAAATTAAAAATTAAGAGTTGATAAACGTATTACAATTGTAAAAGTGGGACACTTAATTTTTTTCGACTTGGGAGTCCCCGAAAAGGGGAGGGTTCCCGCGGAGAAATAAAATTCAGTGTCACGCTTTAAATCAACAGGCTTTGAAAGTCTTTCTGTTCGAAAGGCCCGATGATGGCAAAGTTGAGTTTATTTTTGGTAAATATTTCCTTAGCTAGGTCAACTATTTCTTCTTTTTTTACGGACATTATTTTCTTAATAATCTCTTCAGGTGTTTCCATTTTATTTTCCAGTAATTTTTTATTTCCAAAAAAATGGGCAATATTAAAAGAGTCCTCCATGGAAATAAGTAATCTGCCCTTAAGCATTTCTTTAGCGCGATCGATATCGTCGTCACTAAATAAACCCTTGACCATATTTTCGTGTTCTACTAAAGTCGCTTTAACGGCCACTTTAACTTTTTCAACGTCCTTAGCGATACCTGCCTGAGTGACGATACTTCCCGTTTCTAAATATTGTTCCGCGCCTGTGCTGATGTAATAACAAAGTCCTTTTTTCTCCCGCACTTCCTGGAATAATTTTGAAGAAGCTCCCCCACCCAAAATTGTAATCAAAACACTTAAAATCCGGCGTCTTTTATCATTAATCCCGAAAGTTGGAAATCCCAGACAAAAATGAGCTTGTTCAGTTTTTTTGTGATGAACCAAAATTCTTGGCTTATCCTGTTTTTCTTTAACTTTAATAAAATCAGACTTAATCCCCGACTTCCAATTACCAAATTTTTTCTCAATAATATCCAAGTAATTTTTCTGTCCGTTTAATCCCCCCGCCACTACCAATACGGCGTTATTTGGATGATAAAGACTATTCATATAATTGAGAAAAGTATTTCTATCAAAAGATGTCACTGTTTTCTTATTTCCGGCGATATCAAATCCCAATGGACTATCTTTGTAAACAAGGCCCTCAAAGATTTCCCCAATCCGCCTTTGTGGTGTATCTTCATACATATTGATTTCTTCAACGATTACTCCTTTTTCTTTTTCTATTTCTTTATTATCAAACAAGGAGTTCAATAAAATATCGGAAAGAATGTCGATGATTTTAGGAAAGTGATCAGTGGCTGCCTTAATATAATAGCCAGTGTAGTCTTTAGAAGTAAAGGCGTTCCAATGGCCACCCATTCCTTCAATTATCTGGGAAATAATTTTTGGATTAGGATATTTTTTGCTTCCTTTATAAAACATGTGTTCTAAGAAGTGGGCAATACCGTTATTTTTTTCATTTTCATAGCGGCTCCCCGCCCCAACTAAAAGCAAGGTTGTCAATGTTGGAAAAATTTCTGTGTCAATGAATATCACCCGCAGACCGTTTTTTAATGTAAAAGTTTGAGGATTCATAGTTCAAAATTATACCATAGTCAATCCTGTTCTTTTTCTAAATTTATCTAAATAAATGAATAGAAAAATTTGAATCAAACTTAATATTAATGATCCGTAACGCAAAGCAGTAACATCGCTCACAGACAAGGCTAAAATCAAACAAATAACCGCCGATGAAGACCTGCCTATATTTAAAAATAATTCTCCATCTAAAATATAGCTGAATCTTTTTTCTTCATTATTGATGATTTCAACATCAATATTATTCATAATTAATGGGGCAGCAGTCAACCAAATAAAATTTATTATTAAACCATTGAGCAGAACATAAATAATAATTGTTAACCAATTAAAATATAAGGCTAAAATAACCGAAGATATTAAACCAAAAATTACACTGAAAATAAAATATTTTCGATGGTTTTTTGTCTCTGATTTTCTTCCATATATATAAACAAGTATCGCTGATAAAATCGAAGCTAAGGCCGTCAAAGTACCAAGAATTCCTTCATTTCCCAACATTGATAAAATAAGCAAACTTGGTAAAAAATAAGCCGATCCTTCAAATAAACCAATCCCTAAATGAATTAATCTTTTTATTTTCCATTTTTCACTTGGTTGAGAAATTGTTAATTTTCCAATTCTAGTTGCCTGATAATTGTTACTAAATACTTTTAATCCTGAAATAAAAAGTAAAATAAAAGCAAAGATCATTAAGGCTCCATACGATAAACCAAAAACTATCAACCAACCTGTAATGAAAGTAATAGTCAAAGCAATTATCGTCGTCAACGAAAAACTTAAACCTAAAAAATAATTACGACTGGTATGATCAGTTTCCTGTTGTGTTAAATAGTTGCGATTAGCCCAGTAAAAACCAAAGCCAACTCCATAAAGTCCACCTAAAATAAAATAATCAATTATTGAATTTAGTTTGAAAAAAACAACTGAGACTGCACTCAAGGCTAAAATCAGCGAACCAAAAAAATATAGCCAAATTACTTTATATTTTTTTAAAAGTAGACCATTAATAAAAAATATTAACGGTATTAAAACAAAATGACCCAACCTATAAATAGCTATGCTCGAAAAACTGTTATTACTGCGCCAAATATATGAATTAATATAGGTGTTTATGATTGGATAAGCCGCTCCATAAAAAAAATAAGAAACTATTAATCCCTGAGCTTTTTGAGATAAAGATTTGAAATGAAAAAATTCTTTTTTTATAAAATTCATATTATCTTAATAAGAATACACCGATAACTGCAATGATTCCGGCAATAATTTTTTTAAACAGATTATTTTTTTCTTTAAGTAAAAAAATTCCGGCAATAACTGTCATAATAGTCGATAATTGGATAACTGGTATAACTTTGGTTGCCTCAGCCAAAAGAAAGGCCTTTAAACCCAAATAAAAACCAACAAAATTAAAAAAAGCCAACAAAATAATCTTCCAAGAAAACTGCTTAAACTCAGCTTTAATTTCTTTAATTTTTATTCCTGGAAAATAAAGGACAAAAAAAGGAATCAGCCAAAGTAAAATATTGTACGTTTCTGGATTAAAAAATATCGCCCCTTTCTTATCTAAGCTCATGGCAATTCCTAAATAAATACTTGTGACTACTCCAAGAAATATCCCTTTAGAAGAAATTTTTGATTTTTTTAATTCAGAAACTAAGATAAGAGAAAAAAATATGAGAATTGATCCTAATAATTTAGTAACTGTTAATGACTCTTCATATAAAAAAAATGAGATAGAAAAAGCGATTATTATAGTTATGTTGCTGATGATTGAATAAATCGAGGCCTCGAGTATTTTTGATATTAAAAAACGAAATCTTTCATTTAAACCATAAAAAAAGAGGCAATTAATAAATATAACCAAGCGTCTATCCTTGTAGGTAGCGAAAATACTTTATACGATCCAACAACAATAAATAGAATCAACGACATGATAATACAAATAATATTAAAAACTATTGAGAAAGCTCTTGGGTTTTTTGAATCGACAGTAAGTATGCGCGATAAAACATTTAAAAATGCAAAACTAATTGCCGCTCCTAAAGATAAATATAACCAAGTCATAAACTCAATTTTAACAAATCAATTTGATATATAATAAACTGTGTTATTAATAAAAAGAGTTTTTGATTATTTAGTTTGGGTAATGTTTTTTGTACTACTTATACTTGGTGGAATTATTTTTGTTACCGACCGAACTTACCCAGGAGATAAATTATATTCTTTTAAGTTGAAATTTGAGGATTTTGCCTTAGTTACAAGTAAAATATTAAATAAACAGGTCGATTTTAATATTGCATTAGTTTCAAAAAGATCCAAGGAAATTGCTAAAATATTGACTCCAAAAAATAGCGGAGAAACTCTAAATCGATTAGATACACAGGTAGAATTAACTGCAGATTCTATTTCCCAAATAGAAAACCCCGTTGAAAAGAAAAAAGCCGCAACAAAATATATTGCAAAACTTACTGAAGTATCATCAACTCTAGCTGAAAAGAAAAAGGAATTTGTTGCAACACCAACTAACTCTGTAATTACTCCACAGGTTAATGTACCGCAAGTCCAAAATAATCCTACTTCACCACCGACACCGATACCGACACAAACACCTACAATATCACCCGAAGTAATAGAAGTATCTGAACAAATAGATAACACCCAAGAAACAATTGAGGAAACAATTGAAGAAATGACTGAAATTATAAATCAACCAACTATGCAAAATGTAGCTCCAGCACCACCTATAGGTACTACTCAACCCACAGATACTCCTACCCCAACCATTAACTCTAATTCTAATAATTACGATTCAGTATTGCAAAATAGTTCTGATCAAAAAACAGGTGCTCAAAAAGAAGATCAAGAGTCAACTCCAATACCGACTCAAGACAACACACCAATCCCAACTGAAATTCCTGTTAATAATTAAAGTGTGAGCCCACCGAGATGAGTTAATCTCGCCAACGGCGGAAACTCGGAACCAACAGCTTAAAAGTCCGCCTACGGCGGATCTGCCAGTTGAGATTTCTTTATTAACCAATCATTAAGATTATTTTTAATAAAATCACGTCCAACTCCAGTTTTTAACCATTTCTCTCTTTTAATTGCTTCTTGTCTATTATTGTAACTTTCAAAATAGATAAGTTTCCAAAGTCCTTTATTTTTAGAAGTAAATGAAGTTCGTTTATTTTTTAAAAAAACCATTGTGCCTTAGTAATCTTGTTTTAATATCCGAAGTATACCCAACATATGTTTTATTTTTGTTTATGTTATATATTACGTAAGTAGTAAAAAGTATATTTAGTATACTCTTCATGTGAGCCCACCGAGACTCGAACTCGGAACCAACAGCTTAAAAGGCTGCTGCTCTGCCAGTTGAGCTATAGGCCCTGGCGAATCAACTACCAATTTTATCAAGTTATTTCAATTATTTCACCTGATTATTTTCTTTATAAAGAATAACTTTGATATACTAAATAAAATGAAAAGTTCTTCATTAACAAAATTTGCTTGGCTTTCAATCTTTGCTGCTATTTTAACAATTACTTTAAAAACAGCTGCTTACTTATTAACTGGTTCTGTTGGGCTCCTTTCTGACGCAATTGAGTCCTTAGTTAATTTGGCTGCGGCAACAATTGCTCTCTTTATGCTTAAATTAGCCGAACAGCCGCCTGACGCCGAACATAGTTATGGTCACTCAAAAGCCGAATATTTTGCCAGCATCATGGAGGGATTATTTATTTTTATAGCTGCTCTGGCAATTATAGTGAGTGCTGTTGACAGGATTATTTATCCAAAAATAATTGAGCAGGCTTTTTTGGGATTAGGAATTTCAATAATTGCTTCAATTATTAATTATGTCGTTGCCAAAAAACTTTTGACCGTTGGAAAAAGACATCATTCGATTACTCTTGAAGCTGATGGCCATCATTTAATGACGGACGTGATAACAACGATCGGTGTTATCGTTGCTATTTTTCTGATTGCTATAACTGGTTGGCAAATATTAGACCCGATTGTTGCTATTCTCGTTGCACTCAATATTCTTTTTACCGGATTTAAACTTATAAAACGCTCTATTTTAGGTTTATTGGATACTTCAATTTCTCAAGAAGAGCTAAATATTATTAAATCAATTTTTAATAAATACGAACGTAGAGGTTTTAAATTTCACGGGTTAAGAACCCGTCAATCGGCTCAAAGAAGATTTGTTGATTTCCATGTGCTGACACCCGGTAATTGGTCTGTCAAAAAAGGTCACGATCTTTTGGAAGATATAGAAAAAGATATTCGCGATTTGATTGAAAAAGTAACTGTTTCTACTCACCTAGAACCAGTCGAAGACCCCCGCTCACTTGAAGATATTTCGATAGAAAGAAGTTAATTATAATCCTATTGTTGAGGCAACCGCTTTCATTGAATTTAAACAAATTTCGACGAATTTTTCGACTGAGAGATTTAAGCTTTCAGGATTAACGCACATCTTTACTTCTTCCCGACGGGTGCCGGCAGCAAATTTTGGTT
>Ga0265292_1003086_pt1 | contig 10612 bp, 10 predicted proteins | sample Munlanlewell296A_FD_189080 | JGI IMG/M metagenome (GOLD analysis project Ga0265292, IMG submission 189080) | Leachate microbial communities from a municipal landfill in Southern Ontario, Canada - Leachate well 296A | ecosystem: Engineered > Solid waste > Landfill > Unclassified | place: Canada... | reverse complement strand
GTTCTTTGATTCGCGCTTCTTTTTCCGCCGGAATATTGGCTACATCCAGGCTGGCGAGCGCCGGAAATTTTCTTACGGCGATATAAATTATCACCGCCAGACTGGCTAAAATTAAAATCAAAGGAATGATGTTGTACATATATTTTCTAGGTTTCAATCAATCCCAAAGGGTAGCGCCCCGCGCTGCCGAATAAGACCATCTTATTATAAATCACTTCTTCCACCGCCTTGATACTCGGCGACATTAATTTTCGCGGATCGGTTTCATCCGGATTATCTTTGCAGGTTTTTTTAAGCGTTTCACTGAAAGCAACTTTGATATCGGTACCGATATTGATAATGTTCACGCCGCCTTTGATCGCTTGCCTGATTTTCGCGTCTTCAATGCCCGAGCCGCCATGCAGTACGAACGGTATTTTCACTTTTGCCTTGATTTGCCTCAATAATTCCAGGTCAACATCTTCATTCTCAAAAGTGCCGTGCGCCGTGCCGATGGCGGCCGCGATGGTATCCACCCCGGTCTTGCGCACAAACTCAATCACTTCTTGCGGATTGGCTTTCGGAATATCAATTTTGCCGCCCCGCTCGCCATGACCGCCGACAATCGCGCCGACCTCGCCCTGCACCCAGACACCCTTGGAATGCGCCAATTCAACCACCTGCTTGGTCAGCCTGATGTTTTCGTCAAAAGGCAAAGCCGAGGCATCAATGTGGACGGAGGAAAAACCGGCGGCGATGCATTCAAACACGGTCTGAAAGCTGGAGCCGTGGTCAAGATGAAGCGCAATCGGTGCGCCGTCGGCCACGTTCTTGGCCACCGTCGATACAATATGGGTTGTGGGTTTTAATCCCATATATTTAATCGCGCCCTCCGAAACCTGGATAATAGCCGTTGAGTTGGCGCGAATCACGGCTCGCGCCACGCCCAGAATTGATTCCAGATTATGCACATTAAACGCGCCGATGGCGTAACCGCCCTTTTGCGCGTCTTCGATTAAATCTTTGATGTGGACTAACATAAATTAAATCGCGAATGAATCGCGAATTTAACTCGAATTACATTCGAATTGTTCAACATAAACGTAAATTGAACCATTAAATTCGCCATAATTCGAAATAAATTCGTGATTTAATTCGCGATGTTATTACTTAATCATTGCTTTCGCCACTTTATAAAACTCCTCCGCGTCCAGGCTCGCGCCGCCTACCAGCAAACCGTCGGTGTTTTCCAGATCCACAAAACCTTTAACGTTCTTGCTGGAAATGCTGCCGCCATAAACGATGCGGAAATTGGTCGCCGAAACTTGCGGCCCAAACAGGTCGTTCAAAGTCAGTTTGACGATCTTGTGCGCGTATTCCGCCTCGGCCGGCTCAATCGCGATGCCCGAGCCGATCGCCCAAATCGGCTCATAAGCGATTATTATTTTTTGATTGTCCAACAGGCTGATGCCGCCAAGCGCCTGCTGCAGCTGGTGCACTAAAACGAAATCGCGCCGATCGGTCTTGCGCTCATTGGCATTTTCGCCGATGCAGACCACCGGGATAAGCCGATCAGTATCCAGAACTGCTTTGGTTTTCTGGTGAATTCGTTCATAATTTTCCAGCAGATATTCGCGCCGTTCAGAATGGCCGACAATCACATATTCACAGCCGGCATCAAGAAGCATGTTGGCTGAAACCTCGCCGGTGTAGGCGCCATACTCTTCCCAAAAAACGTTTTGCGCGCCCAGCTTCAACGGCGAACCTTTCAGAATTTTCCCAACCTCCAAGAGCGAAATTAAATTCGGACACATGGCGACCGTGCCCTTTTTGAAACCGGCGAATTTTGCTTTCATTTTTTTAGCCAGCTCCATCGTCTCGGCTAAAGTCAATTTCATTTTTAAATTGGCAATCACGATTTTATTGTTGCTTGAGCTCATATTATAGAATGTTGTTAATTAATTATTTGTATATAATCTACGAAATTACAAATCTGTTACGAATTTACTAATCACTAGACACTATGAACAAATTATTTTTCAACAATAAGTGAGAAAAATCTATTCGTAAATTTGTAAAAAAATTCGTAATTTCGTAGATATTTCTACTCCGGCCAACGATAATTCTCATATACCCACTCCACCAACCCCCTGGTTTCGCTAAAGCGGGAACTGCGATCAGCGCCGCCGAGCACCACTGAAATAATTTCCTTGCCGGCCTGATTACTGAACTTACTCGCCAGACTGCCGCCCGCCTCGTCTGTATAGCCGGTCTTGCCACCGATAATTTTTAGCTGTGAGTCGGACGCGAACCGATCCAACAATTTATCAGTATTTTCAACCGTAATTTTGTTACCGGTCAAGGTGGTGAACTCATGTTTCTTGGTAATGCTCGCCTGACGGATGTCGCTAATGGCGAAAGCGGCCTGCGCCAGCTTTGCCACCTCCAGCGCGGTGGAAACGTTGCCGTTATCCAGCCCGACCGGATCCTTGAATACCGTGTTGGCCAGCCCCAGTTCGACGGCCTTGTCGTTCATTTTCTTTACAAAAGCCTCCAACCCCAAGCCGGCAGAATTGACCAAGGCGACCGTCTCGGTATTGCCGGAGGCGACAAGGCTCAAATAAAATAAATCCTTAACTTTAACTTTTTCACCGACTGCAAAATAAACCTTACTGCCCTCGCGGCGATCCTCTTCCCTGATTTGATAAACGAGCTCCCAACCCGGATTGTGTTCAAGAAAAACCAGCGCGGTCATCAGTTTGGTGATGCTGGCGATCGGCCTGACGCGGTCGCTGTTCTTTTGAAACAAAACCGCGCCGGTGGCAGAATCGATTACAACTCCGTTTTCAGTCGCCAATTTATAGTCAGTTGAAGTGGCGCGAGTCGGTATCAGGCTGGCTTTATCGCGCGCCGCCGGCAAATGATTGGCTGTAATATTATCCTCCGGACGCGCCGCCGCTTGTAGCGGGAAAAAATTTCTGCCTGCCTCGCGCGCCACCTCGGCCACGCGCGTCTCCAACTGACCTTTAACACCATAATTATCGTATAACATTGCCAGTATCGGGCTGGTCTTGGCCAAATCAAAGTTTACCGTCCACAAATAGGTTGTCAGGCTGAATAAGATTGAAATCAACATTGTATAATTTGTCATTTCCGCGCAGGCGGGAATCTTTATGCGATGAAAGGGTTTAAGATTCCCGCCTGCGCGGGAATGACAAGTAAAAGGTTTTTCTCAGGTCTCAATTTATATAACTGCACCGTTGGTTTGATCTGCCTCTGACGCAACTTCAAGCACCCGGTCAATCGTATCGTCCTGGCTTAATTTTTCATAATCAGGCAGTTGTTTCAAGTCCGCGAGTCCCAAAAAGCGAACAAAATCCATCGTCACGGAGTAATAAGTCTCATTCTTGGTTTTGTCGGCTTTGGCCTCAATCAATCCGCGAATCAGCAAGTTCCGTAAAATCAAACTGCAATTAACGCCTCGGATGCGGTCCAGATCCAGTTTGCTGACAGGGCCGCGATAGGCGATGATGGTAAGCGCCTCCAGACTCGGCCGCGAGAGCTCTCCCGTGGTTTCATCTTTGATATATTCCTGAATCAGCTTGGCATTCTCGGGCGAACTGACCAGCTGAAAACTGGTCCCGTTCTTGATCACCTGAACGCCTTTTTTATTTTCCTGATACTCGGCCACCAGCTCCTCGCCGGCGGCCTCGACTTCTTTCGCGGTTGCTTTAATCAACTCAGCTAAATTTTTAGCCGACATCGGCTTGGCGGAGATGAATAATAATGACTCAATTTGAGACTTGATATTCATAATAGATAATGCAAAATGTAAATATCAAAATGTAAAATGACAATGTAAAATTAAAAATGTCTGACTTATAATTTTACATTTTAAATTGTCATCCCCCGATCGTGGTCGAGGACAAGCTTTGATTTTTGATTTTTCAATTTTAAATTTTATTGATCTCTATCTCCCCAAACAACTCCGCCTGCTCCACCACTACTTCTTTTTGCTTAATCAGCTCCAACATGGCAAGAAAACTGACGACAATCTCGGTCTTGGACTGGGCAAGTTTTATTATTTTTGAAAACCGAACCATAATGCGTTCAAACAAACTTCCCCTGATCTGGGCAATCTTATCATCAATGCTGATTTTCGGCTCTAGTATTTTTTCGTCCAAATTAACTTCCGGCGGCCTGATGCGGCCGATCAGATCATTGAAGACCATCGCCAGATCAGCCGCCACCAGCTTTTTCGGCGGGGCAAAAAAATTATCGCCGGAAAAAAGAACTTTGCGATTAAACGGCCGGCAAAACATAAAATGTTTTTTGCCGATAATTGCCTGCACTTTTTTGGTTGCAGCCAAGAACTCCTGATACATCTTCAATTGATTTTCAAATTCCTTAATTTCCTCTTCCTCTTCCGGAAACAGATATGGCAACAGCGCCTTGGATTTAATCAGAATCAAACGCGCCGCCACCACTAAAAAATCGGCCATCTCTTCCGGGTCAATATTCACGGCTTCCTTGAGGTATTCAATATATTGATCGGCGATTTTCGCCAAACTGATCTGGGTAATATCCAACTCTTCCTGCTCAATCATTTGCAGCAGGAGCGACAGGGGCCCGTCAAATTTTTCTACCTTGAATTCCATCGCGAATTTATCGCGAATTTATCGCGAATTACTTACGAATTATACTTGCATTAACCTTAATTTTGTTAATGATTCGTTTATATGTCAAGCTCTTGCCTCGAAAATTTACTAAAATACCAAGTGGTAAATTGTTTACCTTTAAATACGATAAGACTTGCCGGACATCATCGTGAAAAAATTCCGTCACAGTCTTCAGTTCTACGACGACTTTGTTTTCAACCAAAAAATCTAAAAAATATTTCCCGATAATTTGATCTTTAAATTTTAATTGAACACATAATTCTCTACTATACTTAATCCCGGCTTTGTCAAAACCTAATGCCACCGCCCGCTGATAATATTTTTCTTGATATCTTCCTCCTAATTCGCTATGTACTTCAAACAGCGCTTTCATTATCTCAAAGCTCAATTCTGGAAAAATTACTTCTCCCGGCCTGTTTATTATATAATTTTTCTCCTTCATTATTTTTTTCCAATCTTTGTTTTTTTCCGCTTGAAATTCGCTTTAATTCGCGATGTCTTCATTCGAGATTTAATTCGCGATGTCTTAATCAACTTAATTTTTTTCTTCACCCCGAAACTGCCTAAGAGCGCGTTCTCCAGCTTGATGAAATCATTTACCTTCATCTGGATGGAATGGTTGAAATCGCCGGAAGAAAATACCGCTTTTTTCGCCTTAACCAGATTTTTTTCAACCGCGACCGGCAAATTGTGCAATTTGCCGAAAGCGCCGACAGTCCGGTTTTTCAGCTTCAATAAATCCAGCACGATCTTCTCGCCGGGAATTTTAATCAGCTTAACTTCTTTTTTGGTCACCTTTTTCAAAAAGACTCCCAGTTTCTTAAAATCAACATTTTCATCCGCGGGCAAGACGATCAGCCAATAATCCTGGTCAGCTTTAACCAGGATTGATTTGGCGATCTCATTCAGTTTCTTTTTCATGGTCGCCGCAGCGTCATACGCGGTATAGACCGTCCGATGCGAAAGCACTTCGTGCGGAATCCTCGCCGCCTCAAGATATTTGATCAGTTTTTCCGGAAAGACAACCTTAGGTTTCTTATTTACGATTTTTTTGCTTTTTTTAGCCTTTTTAGCCATATTATTAGTTTATTTAATTAATTCGCATGTGCCCCGCAAAATGCGGGGCTTTCGCGAAGCGAAATAACTTAAAATCAAATAAATCCCCACACCTTCCAGGGGGAGTTAAGTCCCGCTGGTATAATCTGTTTTGCCATTTCTGGAAAGGTGTGGGGATAAAATCCGCCTTATTTGCGGTTTTATTATCAATAATATTATATCCCAAATTATCTTTTTTAGCAAAGCCGGGCAGTGAAAATTCGACAAAAATTATTTGGTTATAATTCTTGGATTCCAAAAAAATTTGTCGTTATATCTAACGTAACGTACGCAAAATAATTTTTAACGACCAACAGTCGAATTTCTACTGCCCGGCAAAGAAAAAAGGGAGTGCGAACGCACTCCCTCTGAAAAGCTTCTCCTTTCCTTCTTTATATGACTTTCTTTATATGACTTTGAGCCGCGTGAGCAGCTCACCAACCTTCGCGACCGGATCGGGCGCGCCGAGGATTTCCCTGCCCATCACCAGGTAGTCCGCGCCATTGGCCATGGCGGCCTCGGGCGTGTCCACCCGCTGCTGGTCCTGCGCATCCTGGCCGGCGGAACGGATGCCGGGGATAACCATGGTCTTGTCCGGGAACATCCCCTTGAGCATGCCCACTTCCTTGGGCGAGCAGACGAAGCCGTGGGCGCCGCCACCATTGGCGATGAGCGCCAGGGACTTGACCTGCTGCCGCGGCTGGCGGACGTAAATCCCGGCGCAGTCCACCGCGTCAAGCGATGTCAGCACCGTCACCGCGAGCACCTTGGTCGGCGTACCTTTGAACGCTTCCACTACCGCGGCGACCATCTTCGCGCCCCCCGAGGCGTGGACCGTCACCGCCCAGGGCGGGTTCGGCAGCAGCCACTTGCAGATGTTGGCGAGGGTATTGGGAATGTCGTGACCCTTGAGGTCGGCCATCACCCGGCCATAGACGGACAGGTCGGGGATGAGCGACTCCATGCCCTTGCCGAACATCAGGTCGTTCACCTTGAGAATACAGCCGGTGGTGCGGAGCGGATCCACGATCGGCAGGATCTCCTCCCAGCTCTTGCCATCAAGCGCCACCACGAGCGGGTTCTTCGCTTCAAGCTCCCGGTCGCAGCGCTCCATCAGCCCCTCCTTGATGAGGAAACGGCGCACGTCATGAAGCGTCATCCCCGCCCAGACATCAAGGTTGATGCCCAGTTCCTTGAACTTCTCCTTCCAGCCCTGCTGGCGGTCCACCAGGACGACCAGCCCCGTCCGGATTCCCTGGCGGCGAAGCTCCCGGTAGGGCTCCGCCTTGGAAGCGCCGTCGGTCACCACGTCGTCGATCATCGGAATGAACTCGTCGTAGCGCGCCTCGCCGATCATGGTCGCCTTGGCGACCCGGCCGGCCTTGGCCTGCTCGCGGATAGTGACGTAGGGGATGCGCAAAAGCCCTGAAATCGGTCCGGCGAAACAGCTGACCGAATCCGGTATCTCGGCGAAGCGGTCGGGGTTGAGGCGGAACAGCGGGTTGGCGAACTGGCGAGCGACATAGCCGATCGCCTCCGACGTGCTTCTCGCATCGCGCAAGTTGATGTAGATGTCGGTCTTTCCGCCGCTCTTCAAGGGCAAACTGCGCGCGTTATCCCACTTGACCAGGCCATAGCGTAGAAGGTTGTGACATACGGTCTCTCTCTCTTCCGGCGTTAACCAATTCGCAAGCGACATGGCTTCTCTCCTCCTCCCCCTGGGGGTGTCTACAGGTTGACTTGCTATTTAAACTCCTCTTTCTGGCCTGCTGGTTCGGATTTCACTGCTTGGCGTATCTGTTTTAAATGAACCATAAAAAAATCCAAGAAGTTTTCCCCCCTTGGACTTCATTTAATATTAAATAAAAAAAGGCTATATGTCAATAATTAAATAATAAAGCCGCCCGGTGAATCGGACGGCTTGCTTTGTCAGGCGGCTGATTGCGATGTAATCAACCGCTGCCAGTTTTCTGCCGGCTCTTTGGGTCTAATGGCTTCTGATTGGAATGTATTGCAGAGTGTACAATTTGCCGGCCGCCAATCATCCGCCAAGTGGCTCGTCAGGTAGGCGATACCGAAATTCTTGCGCTCGACCTGGACCACGGAATGGCTGCCCCGGTTCAGGAGCACCAGATGATAGTTGGAGGCACTCGCCTGTGGCTGTTTTTTGAAGCAAGCCCAGATACCGTCGGATAGGTTAGTCGCGCCGCGGATAAAATCTTCGACGAGCAACAGAATTTCGCCAGGCTTGACCTCGCTTTCAAGTTCAAACCCGCTACCGGTTTTTCTTAGAACTCCTACGGGTAAATCCAGCTCTCGCGCCACTTCAATACCCAGCTTGGTCGCCCCATGAGGAATGCCGAGTACCCGACTGGCAGGAATGCCGCGCAGACTGCGGTACTTCATCACCAGCTGCTTGGCAAAAAGGCGGCAAAGATTGTCATGCTCCAGTACCGGCCTGGAGTTGAAAAATCCGTTGCTGTGAAAACCATCGCTAAGTATGGCATGACACCCTACTCGGCCCTCGTCAGCCGCGCGAAAGTCGTAGGACCAATAAGCGCCAAAGGCGCTGAACAGATGAAGAACCTCCTCTTTGGAAAGCTGCCAGCAGATTTCTTCCGGATCAAGCTTTAAAAATTGCTTCTTGGTATACCCGAGTAGTGACATCGCGCCACCTCCAATTTTAATTGTTGAATGTACGAAAAGACCGAAGCATCCTCTTTGAATCCTTGTCTTGACGGAGCTTAGCTCCGTTAGCGCTACCTTACCGGTACCGTCACTGGCGCGCGTATGGGTGCGGCTGTCGGATTGGCTTTATCCTGCGGCGCGTCCAGCGGATAGACGCGCTGAATCAGGCACTGGCGGCCCGCCTCATGCGGCCAGCGTTCTTTATCATAATTATATTGGTTGTCAGCCTCTCCCCAGTTGCTGGTCAAAAAGGTGGCGCACAACTTATACTGCTCGCCCTCTTTGACTATGTGATACTCAAATTTTTCACCGGTTACCGGATCCTTAATATCACTTTCAAGCAAAAAACGCCGATCAATAATTAAGTCTTCCAAAGTCTTGGGTAATTTCTTTTCCTGTTGCAGATAGCCATTGATTGCGCCGTCAATCTGATTAAAGCGGCTGATGATATTCTGATCCTGCCGCATATTGCGGGTTTCGGTCGGGGTTGGCGCGAAATAAAACGCGGCGGACAAAGCGGCAAGCACCAAGACGGCGGTCGCGTAAAAATAAATTTGAACAATTCGATCTTTCTTGCCAACCGTCTCTTCGCGGCGGATGTCATAAAGATAATAGCTGAAGACAATGGCGGCGATGATGATCGCGGTCGCGGATTTCAGGATGAATTTAGCCGTCAGCTCGCCGTCCAGATAATTGAAAATCACGCCGATTAGCCAGCCGATGATGGTTACCGAGGCGATAAACAGGATGAAGTAGGTCAGCCAGCGTCTTACTCCGGCTTCTTTAGCGAGCACGCCCGAACGTAAATTCTTGTTAATCTGCCATGAGGTAAAATAATAAATCGGCGCGGCGATGATGATGGCGGCGATGGCAAATTTTAAACTGCCGGAATTAAACTGATGCAGATACGGATTCAATAAGTCCGGAAATTTTTTATTGATGATCTGAAAGACCACCAGGCCGGAAGAAATCGCGGTAAAGCCGAGCGCCACCAAAGAGAGCATATACAAGAAAGCGAATTTTGCACTGTTATTTTGTTTTTGCGCGAGTTGTTCGTTTTCCATATGGTTTGATTTAAATTTTCAATTTTCAATTCTCAATTTTCAATGAATTTTCAATTTAATAATTTACAATGAAAATTGTGACATTGAATCATTGATTGATAATTGCCACCGCCCTAGCGGGGTCCCGCTTAGGCGGGATAAATTGATATTTGTAAATTTATTTAGTACCTTCTCCCACCACCTTAATATGCAGTTCCTTAAGCTGTTTCTCATCCACTTCGGAAGGTGAGTCCATCATCACGTCGCGCGCGGCGCCGTCTTTGGGGAAGGCATAGATGTCGCGAATACTGTCCAAATCAAACAACACCATCATCAGGCGGTCCAGTCCCGGAGCGATGCCGGCGTGCGGCGGCGCGCCATACTCAAAGGCGCGGATCATGCCGCCGAATTTCTTATCCACCTGCTCTTTGTTGTAGCCGGCAATGGCGAACGCTTTATACATTATATCCGGCCGGTGGTTCCTGACCGCGCCGGAAGAAATTTCGTAACCGTTACAGACCAGATCGTATTGAAAAGCCAAAATATCCAAGGGCTCACTCTCGTTGAGCGCCTTCATGCCGCCCTGCGGCATAGAAAATGGGTTGTGGCTGAAATCAATTTTTTTCTCAAGTTCGCTCCACTCGTACATCGGAAAATCCTTGACCCAGCACCAGGCGGCTTTATTTTTATCTTTGAGCCCCAGCCGCGTGGCGCACTCGTTGCGCACCGCGCCGAGCGCGTTACAAACCGTCAGCCATTTATCAGCGCCGAAAAACATAATATCGCCGTCCTTAGCGCCGACCTGTTCAATAATTTTTTTGGTCAAATCGTCGCCTAGAAATTTTAAGAGTGGCGAACTGACTTCGCCGTCGCGCAAAATGATATACGCGAGCCCCTTGGCATCTTTAGCTTTCGCCACTTCCGTCAGCTCATCAATCTCCTTGCGGCTGAACTTGGCGCCGCCCTCAACTTTCAAAGCGTGCACCACGCCGCCCGCCTTGACCGCCTCGGCAAAAACGGAAAATCCGCAATCTTTCACCAATTCGCTGACCGGAGTAATTTCCAGCCCGAAACGCAAATCCGGCTTATCAATTCCATAACGCTCCATTACTTCGCGCCAGGTGAAGC
>Ga0265292_1003085_pt1 | contig 10613 bp, 17 predicted proteins | sample Munlanlewell296A_FD_189080 | JGI IMG/M metagenome (GOLD analysis project Ga0265292, IMG submission 189080) | Leachate microbial communities from a municipal landfill in Southern Ontario, Canada - Leachate well 296A | ecosystem: Engineered > Solid waste > Landfill > Unclassified | place: Canada... | reverse complement strand
TCTAATTGTAGGGGAACTTATAAATCCCAATTCACGGGCCTGTTCCTCGGATTGAATGTGTATTTTCTTAACATTCACATTTACGCCGGTGGCCTTTAAAACCAGCGCCACTTCCGCAATAGCTTCTTCAAGGTTGGACTCTGTTGACTGACACCATGTGCAGACGCTCAGGTCAAGGTACATAAATTCTATGTCTAAACTCCTGCTCTGTTCGAAGATATCAGATGATACCATATCAGAATCTTCTACTGAAAGGGGTGTTGTGTGTTTTTGGATCTCCTGAAAAATCTCGTCTTCCTTCGGTCTTTTACTACATGCGCCTTGATTTGAGTAAATCATATTACCGTTCACAGCCACCTCGTAGATACCATTATGCCCTTCTATCAGTTTCGCAGTAATCCCAAATTTGTTTTTAATTGCAGCCGCCAAACTGGAGGCTGAAGAAAAGAAACCTCACTCTACACAATAGGTGATTTCGACATTTAAGTTTTCCTTTATGTTTTTATCGTTTTTCATAGCAAACCTCCTCGTTATTTATACCGGTCCTTTCATATGACGGGAAGAAAGCTCCTGCTCGCTCATAAGAAGATGCTGCTGGGGTGTAAGAGGTTCCCCGTCTTCAAATATCCTCTTGATGAAATTTGGGCAGGCATCTTTATGTATTTTGACTGCTTCTGCAATCGTACAATTATACTTGTAACATTTCCAGATACCGTTTTCCTCACCGGCAATACCGCACTCGATGCAGTCTACCCCATTTGAATCATCCTCCCTTTTGCACATTCCTCAACGTAATTACTCCACAGAAATTGCGCCGTTTGGACACTCATCAACACAGGTGCCGCAGTCTACACATATCTCAGGGTCAACATGAGCTACGTCATTTACGGTAATCGCCCCTACCGGGCATACCTCGGCACACGACCCGCAACCATTACATTTCGCTTCATCTACAACAGCAGCCATACTTTCCCCTCCTTTCCCTATTAATTTTTTATCTAGCTGTCACACCTGTTTAGCCAAATTTTTTATTTTAAAAATCCTTGCAGGATTGTTTCTTCCGCTTCCGCTTCTGAGAGCCCAAGGGTCATCAGCTTGATTAACTGCTCACCGGCAATTTTCCCGATAGCGGCTTCATGGACTAGTTGGGCATCCGCATGATTGGCCGCTATCTCCGGCACAGAGCGGACCTTTGCCTGGTGCATAATAATCGAGTCGCACTGTACATGGGCCCGGCACCTGTTATATCCTACAACGCGAGGGTAAAACAACTGTTGAGAACTGTCCTGAGCCACGGACCGCGATACTATCTGGGTAGAAGAATCTTCACCTACCAGTTTTACCAGTATTTTAGATTCAGCTTTCTGCTCTCCATGGGTAAGCATCCTCTCCGTTACCAGCAGGTGCGCATTTCTGTGAAGGCGCGCTTTTGTAATGCGTTTTGTGTTATCTACCCCCCTGATCTGCACTAATTCCATCTCTGCATAGGCCCCTTCCTCCATCTCAATAATGGTGGTAGGGTTGAGTATTTTCTGTCCACTGCCTTTACCCTCGCCGTAGTGTTTTTCAACATAGCGAATATGGGCGCCCTTGCGGACAATAAATTCATGGATACCATTATGCTGGGCCTCGGTTTGGCCCGGGTTGTGAATGCCGCAGCCGGCCACTACCAATATATCGGCTCCTTCGCCTATGTCAAAAGTATTATAAACCGCGTCTTTAAGCCCTTCGGCTGTAAGAATCACAGGTATATGAACGCTTTCACCCATCGTACCTGGCCTGACTATGATATCAATCCCCGGCTTGTCCGTCTTAGGCTTGATTTCGATATTGGCCGTGCTCCGGCGGCTTATCCCCTCCCCGTTTTTGCGAATGTTGTAAGCGCCTTGGGGAATATCATGGAGGTCTGCAACAGTCTCTAATAAGTGCTTATCTAAAGCATTCAACATTTTCGTCACCAGCCCCCGGACAGATTTTGCGTCCCCCGCAGGACTTATCCATTATCACGGGCCACATGTCATCCCTGCTGCCTTGTTCCCTGATTGTGCCCCCGGCTATCAGAACAATTTCATCAGCCAGACTCAAAATTCTTTCCTGGTGAGATATCAGGACAATTGTAGTGTCATATTTATTGTGAAGCTCCTGAAAAGTTTCACGCAGGCGGCTAAAACTCCAGAGGTCAATCCCTGCCTCGGGCTCGTCATAAATGGCAACTTTAAGGCTTCTGGCCAGCAGGGTGGCAATTTCAATTCGCTTTAGTTCGCCGCCGGACAGACTGGAGTCCACATCCCGGTCCAGGTAATCCTCAGGACAAAGCCCCACATCGGCCAGACAACTGCATCCCTCGATAGGCTTGTGCCCCGCAGCTATTTGTATAAGTTCTCTGACTTTAAGGCCCTTAAACCTTGGCGGCTGCTGAAAGGCGTACCCAATGCCAAGCCTGGACCTTTCTGTTATTCCCAGGGCAGTTATGTCCTCACCGTCTAAAATGATTTTACCGGTGGTTGGCTTATAAATTCCCATAATGACTTTAGCCAGGGATGATTTCCCGCCGCCATTCGGACCGGTAAATACATACAGTTTGTGATTCTGTAATGTTAAATTTATGTCCTCAAGTATTTCTACGGGGCCTTTTTCTCCTTCAAGAGTCAATGAAAGGTTCCTTATTTCCAACATCTAAAGACACTCCTTTAGCTACATTATCGCCGTTAATACCTCCGTAATTGTTTCTCTGGCATCAGCATACTCCGGGGTAAATAACGGTTTACAGTTTTCAAGCCTTTGTTGTCCCTGAAGAATTTTAGCCGCAAAGGCAAAACAGTTTGCTTCCCCGCATTCTTTACAGTTTGTCTTGGGCAGCACCCGAAACATTGAACCGGCGACATACATCATCGCTCCCTCCGCTGTTTTAACAGTTTTTCAACACTTTTTAGACTGCACACAGTCAACTTTTAGTACTAGGACCGACAGATTTGAGTTGCGGACCAGATCCTCAGCAACGCTGCCCAGTAAAACCTCCTGGAGGTATCCCTTCCCCTTAGCTCCCACCACAATACATGTAGCTTGTTCTTCTTCAGCCAATTTATTAATTTCCGCTACAGGGGCTCCGGAACGTACGGCAACTTTGCTTTCCACCCCAAGTTCTTTAACTCTCATGGCTTTTCCTTTAAGGATATTTTCTGACTCGATGTGGGCCAATCCTATCCTGGGGGCAGATTCCCCCTTATTCAGGATATGAGTCAGGACCACTTCTTCCGTGCCCATACCTTTTATGTTCCCTAACAAGCAGTCAAAGGCTTTAGCTGCGTAACGGGAAAAGTCAGTGGCAAAAATAATTTTTCGAAAAATATTTTCTGGCAAAGGTTCATAACTTAAAACATCCCCTGCTTCAGTATTTTTAAGCCTGATAACCAGAGCTGACCGCTTTCCGTACCGGATAATGTCTGACGAAACACTACCCAGCATAATATCCCTGATTAGGCTTTTCCCCCTGGCTCCAACAGCTATCAGGGACACATTATGTTGTTCGGCGGCAGCCAGGATCTTTTCCGAAGGGGGGCCTTGTTCAACCAAAGTAGTAACCTTGATGCCTTTCTCCTCAATCATTTTTGCTCTTTCCTTCAGGACCGCCACAATACTGTTGTCCGTACCGTTTTGTTTTGGCATCTCCTCTTCCGCATCAATTATGTGAATTACGGATAATTCCTTTATACCGGGAACATTTTTGATCGATTCCAAAGAAACTTTGCTGTATTCGGAAAAATCATCACAAAACAATACTTTGCCAAACATGTATATAACCTCCTCTGTATTTATATAGACGGAATCTATTGCCGGAAAGATACACTTTTTAAAAAAGACTTTGCTTCAGTAAACTGCTGCAAAACCCTTCTCGTCTAGAGTATCAGATTGAACAGATATCCTGTACAGATAATACCCAAACCTACTATGCCGAAATATATCACAAGAAGTTTGGGTTTCAACACCTGTTTTAAAATAATAGCTTCAGGCAAAGACAGTGCCGTAACTGCCATCATAAAAGAAAGTGCGGTGCCCATGGCCATTCCGCCCCTAACGAGTTCTTTGACTATAGGGATCATCCCGGCAGCATTAGAATAAAGGGGAATCCCTATGATTACAGCCAGCGGTACCGCAAATGGATTTTTCGGTCCCGCATATTTTGCCAGGAAATTCGCCGGAGCATAACCGTGCATCACAGCGCCTATTGCTATACCAATAACCACGTAAGGCCAAACCTTTTTTAATATTTGCGCCACATATGACCTGGCATAATCAATCCTGTCCCGCCAGGTCTGCTTTTGTTCTTCTTGATCCCCGCAGCTACATTGAGCCGAACTGATGCTGTATACATAGTCTTCCACCAGGTGTCCAAGATTCATTCTGCCTAGTACCAGCCCTGCAATTATGGCTATAGTGATGCCGCTGGCTATATATATCACGGCAATTTTCCAGCCGAACAGCATCCACAGCATCCCAAGGGCTATTTCATTCACCATGGGAGATGATATCAGGAACGAAAATGTAACCCCCAGAGGAATACCAGCTTCAACAAATCCTATAAACACCGGCACCGCTGAACAGGAACAGAACGGAGTGACAATACCGAGCAAAGCGGCTATAATGTTGCCGATAAATTTACTTTTGTGGCTGAGTATTTTCTTTGTTTTCTCAGGCGGGAAAAAGCTCCTTATAATGGCTACGAGAAATATAATCAGGGACAGCATGAACATTATCTTTACCGTGTCATAAATAAAGAAATTCACGGCTGACCCCAGGTGTGATTTAGCCGATAAACCCATCAAATCACATACCAGGTAATTGACAAACTGCTGCCACATTTACCTAACCCCCTCTTGGCCGTTTACCGGCAAGGCATCTTTACTTATGACTATCACCCAAAATAATTCTTAATGTTAATACTTCTTTTCAACTAACCTTTTTTGGCAAGTTCACTTGTAATAATTTCAGTCAGCTTGGCTTTGGAAGGAACCACTCCCGAAAACTTGACTTGGCCGTCTATTACCAGTGCGGGCGTACCCATAACACCCATAGAAACTATCTCTTTAATATCTGTCACGTGCATTACATTGGCGTCTATATTTTGCTCTGCCAGTATATCGAAAACCATTTGCTCGAGTTTAATACAATTAGCGCAGCCTGGCCCCATAACTTTGATATCCATATTACTCACCCCCTTTTCTTTTTGGTCTCTTATTCAGTAAACTCAAAGTGGCGTTAACCTGGGATACTAAGATTTCCTCAACCATGTCAAGTATCTCAAAAACCTGCGGGTAATTCACTTTATAAATCACTTTTAACCCTTCTTTGCGGTAGCTTACAATGTCCTGTTTGCGCAGGATAGCCAGATGCTGCGAGGTGTTTGACTGTTCCATATCCAAATCCGCGGTGAATTCACAAACACATTTCTCGCCTTCCCTCAGATGTTTAAGAATCCTCACCCTGGTAGGATGGGCTAATGCCTTAAAAAACTCCGCTTCCATAGAAAATAACCTCTCGTCCATAAGTTCCCCTCCCATATTAAGCCGTCCAGGCAAAATAAAACCCTATTCCGATTAATATAATTCCCGCTGTTTTTTCAAAAACGCCTGACCATTTCGAAAGCCCGGGGAGCCCTTTAGCAAAACCAGTAAACGTCCCGGCGATTATAACCGGCAGCCCCCGCCCCAGCCCGTACAAAAACAACAGTATGGCGCCGTAGGCAGTTTTACCTTTGCTCATAACCAGGGACAGGATGGCGAAGAGGACAGGCGTGCCGCATTGAGAACCGGCCAGGCCAATCAGCAAACCCATCAGGAAGGCGGCCCAGATACCCTGCCGCTGCGGCCTGCGCAGGATTTTTGACCCGATATTAGGAAGGTTAAATCTTATAACTCCCAACATCTTCAAACCAACTACAATACTCACTGCGGCAGCAATATATATTAAAAAAGCCTTTGAAGCGCCAAAAATTCCACCAATAATCGAAACAATAACTCCTAATAAAGCAAAAGTGGTTGATGTACCCAGGGTGAAAAACAACGATAACCAGAAACTCCGGGCTTTGCCGATATCAGAAGTGCCGCCTACATAAGCCATAAGCACGGGAATCATCGACATGTTGCACGGTCCTATACTCGTAACAATGCCGGCGAAAAACACCAATAGCACAGCCAGAACCGAGTAACCCTGCAGCGCCTGTGATAAATACCGGGTGACAAGTTCCTCCATCTTTATTTGCCCTCCGCAAGCGCCTTAAGTTTGGCTCTCATTTCGTCTTGCTGAATGACACCTACGTAATTGAAAGCCACTTCTCCTTTGGAATTGAGAAAATACGTGGTGGGAATATATTGTATTTGATACCGGGAGCATAAAGCCTGTTCTACCGGGTTATTTACATCAATATTAACAAAAGCAACTTTCCCTTTAAACTCCGGTTCTAACATATGGAACACCTGTCCCATCTCTATACAGGACTGTCACAATGTGGAGTGAAATAACAGCCAGGCCGGCTGGCCTTTCTGTTTTGCTTCTTCGATTAAACTTGCTGTCTGCGAGGTCGGAGTATTTGAAGAATAATCTTCCGGCGTATTCTCGGTTTTAACCCCTTTGGCAGTAATTAAAGCAACCACCGCAGCGACTAATACAACTAAAACTATTGCTTTTAACTTCAAAGGGTCCCCCCCTTTTTATATTTTTTATTCATACCATTACTGGACGGGCGTGAAGTCACTCTTCATTACTATATGATTATTTTCTAATATTATTATAATGTTCCTTTTATTAACCGTCAACTTTTTCCTCGAAAAAACCGCGGAGACCGCAGAGAATGCGGAGAGCGCGGAGATAAAAAAACTTTAATTTCTCCTCCGCGTGCTCCGATATCTCCGCGAACTCCGCAGTTTTAAATAGCTTCTCCGCGCTCTCCGGCTACTGTGAATCCTACTATCTCCGCGTTCTCCGCGGTTGATTTTTTAAAATTGATTGCAGCTTCGCTGCGCTAGGCCCTCTGTGGTTTCTTTTTAAGAAATTGCATATAGGTAAAAAAAAGTATTGACACCGAACATTTGTTCGTGGTAAAATCCAGTTAAGGAGGTGGATACCTGGTAATCAAAAATGACAGGGGCGGCTTAATCAGTGTTCTTGGGCCCGGCACTGCAAAGGTTATCACTTCTGTCAATAAAACTAAAATACTTATCACCAGGTAATCAGAAAATGAATATTACAGATGTTAGGATTAGAAAAGTTAATGGGGATACCAGTCTTAAGGCCTTAGCTTCAGTCACCATAGATAATGCTTTAGTGGTTCATGACATCAGAATTGTCCAAGGGAAGAACGGCCTTTTCGTAGCTATGCCATACAAAAAAGTTGGCGACAAATATGTTGATATTTCTCACCCCATCACAGCCCAAAGCCGGACAACACTCATTGATACTGTCTTGGAGGAATATCGTCAGCTGGCGTAAAACAACGGCCGATACAGTGGCCGGTGGCCGGTGACCAGTGGCCGGTAAAAAACAAACGGTTCACGCCAGGCGTGAACCAACTATCCTCAGTATATTCGAGGGTTGCTCTTTGATGGAGCAGCCCCTTTTTGTATCTTATTCTCTATCCATATTATGTGCTGACCGAGAAAAGGTTATCTCATTCAGCAGGAGTTTACACTCTCAGAATCTGCTCCAGCGCCGCAGTATGCTATGTAAGCGCTGCCCACCATAATCATGAACGCCCCCGCCCCTTCGATTAAGGTTAATTTGTCACCCAGAAAAGCAATACCGATAAATGAGGCAAACAGTGCAGTAGACATCGATAAGACACTGCCCACAGAGGCGGTACAGTACTTATAGGCAGCAGTCATGACAACCTGGCCCACCATCCCGAAGAAAGCTTCACGGCATTCCTCCCCCTTCTATTCCTTCCGCTTTTTCCTTAGTCTTTCTATTCTCTTCTTAATATCTTTTTCGTATCCGTTATCATAAGGAACGTAATACTGCACATCACGCAGCTCATCAGGTAAATACTGCTGTTCCACATAGTTTTCGGTAAAATCATGTGGATATTTGTATCCCTTTCCATGCCCCATCCGGCTCGCCCCTTTATAACTCGAGTCCCGCAGGTGGACCGGTACCGGCCCCAGTTTACGATTTTCGATATCATTAAGGGCCACGTCTATCCCCATTTTAACCGAATTACTTTTTGGGGCTGTGGCAATATAAAGGGTGGCTTCCGCCAAAGGCAGGCGGGCTTCCGGCATACCCACATAATCCAGGGCATAGGCGGCTGACATCGCTACCACAAGGGCGTTAGGGTCAGCCAGGCCGACATCCTCAGCGGCATGGACGAGCAGTCTGCGGGCAATAAACCTGGGGTCCTCACCGGCATAAATCATCCTGGCCAGCCAGTGTAGGGCGGCATCTGGGTCAGACCCCCGCAGGCTTTTGATAAATGCGGAAATCACATCATAATGCTGGTCCCCGGATTTGTCGTAGATGACTGACCGTTTCTGAATAGACTCCTCCGCCACTTCCAGGGTGATTTCCCTAACCCCCTGCTTATTGGGGGGAGTTGTCAGAACGGCCAGCTCAATCGCGTTTAAGGCTGATCTGGCGTCACCGTTGGCTATGTTAACAATATGGTCTAGGGCCTCGTCATGCAGATCAAGGCAGTACCTGCCGAGTCCCCTTTCCTCATCAGCCAAGGCAAGTCTCACCAGTCTGGCGATATCCCGGTCAGTCAGGGAGTTAAATTTAAAGACCCTTGACCTGGATAAAAGCGGCGGATTGACCTCAAAGTACGGGTTTTCGGTCGTGGCCCCAATCAGGATAATGGTCCCATCCTCCACATAAGGCAGCAGGGCATCCTGCTGTGATTTATTAAAACGGTGTATTTCATCAATAAAAAGGATTGTCCTCTGGTTGTACATCCCCAACCGGTCCCTGGCGTTTTTCACAACCTGCTTTATATCCGCCACCCCGGATGTCACGGCATTCAGCTTTTCAAAAAAAGCTTTCGTCGTGTTCGCGACGACTGTGGCCAGAGCGGTCTTACCGGTCCCCGGAGGTCCGTAAAATATTACAGATGAAAGATGGTCTGCTTCAATAGCCCGGCGCAACAGCTTCCCGGGACCCACTATGTCTTCCTGGCCGACAAACTCGTCAATCGTCCGGGGACGCATCCGGTCAGGCAGGGGCGCTTCCTTTTTGAGTTGGTTCTGCCTATTGGCCTCAAACAAATCCATCGATTCATCTCCGTTCCAGTTGCTAGGTGCTAGTTGCTAGTTGCTAGTTCCTAGTTCCTAGTATAGCCTGTTTTGTTATTTAAGCGGTACAAGAGATAATGATTAGTTCGCTGACGCGAACTTTCAGATATATAAAAAAGAGAGCATGCGCAGCAAACTCTTCTGCCCCCCTCGAAACCCGCAGGGCGTATGAACAGCCATACTCCACACTCTCTTACTCTCTTCAGTGCAACTCTACTAACTAGCAACTAACAACTAGCAACTAGCAACTCTAAAGGTATTTATCCAACAATGCCTTTAAGTCGTTTTTAGACTTGAAGCCCACTACCTTGTCAACTACCTGTCCACCTTTAAACAAAACTAAAGTGGGAATACTCATTACCCCGTACTCGACGGCGACTTCCCGGTTTTCATCAACATTGACCTTGCCAATTTTAACTTTGCCGGCATACTCTGCCGCCATTTCATCAATCACCGGTGCAATCATCCGACAGGGGGAACACCACGGGGCCCAAAAATCAACCAGGGCGGGTCCGGCTGCATCAAGAATATCGTTTTTAAAATTATCCTTAGTCAGAGTAAGTACGTTACCACTTACCATATTTTTTCAACCCCTTTCAAAAAGACTCTAATCGGCAAAACGGGTTATCGTCTGAATAAGCTTTTTCAGTTCATCCAGTTTTATCTTTTTGTCTTTGGCTGACACTGATTTACCTAAGCATTCTACAGCGTAATGGTTGAGCACCAAATTGCCGACCATCTTCAGAGCCGACCGGGCGGCGGCGACCTGGGTCAGGATATCCTGGCAGTTTTTGCCTTCTTCTACCATTCTTCCAATCCCTTTTACCTGACCCTCAATTCTCTTAAGTCTTTTGTTCAGATTTTCTTGGATATCCTGTACTTTCTGCAATTTTGGCATCCCTCCCAAACTTACCCTCCCGGGGTATTAGATATATTATAATACCGCAGTATAATATTGTCAATTTGTTAAGCAGTTGCTAGGTGCTAGTTCCTAGGTGCTAGTTCCTAGGTGCTAGTTTAAAAAATATAGAGTTTACGATGCAAACTCTTCCTTCCCCCTGGTTATCCGTTAGGTGGTTTTTGTCAATGATTACTAGCAACTAGCAACTAGCAACTAGCAACTAATTATATTCCCACAATATCCCTCACAACCACCCCGGCCAAAATCATTCCCATAACAGGTGGGACAAAGGAAATACTGCCGGGTATCTGTCTTCTCAGAGCACAACTGGTGGACAATGGAACCATCGGCTGTTCTTTAGAGTATACGACCTTGACACCTTCAGAGATACCGGCTTTTTTCAACTCTCTCCTAACAACCCGGGCTAATGGGCA
>Ga0265292_1003082_pt1 | contig 10622 bp, 8 predicted proteins | sample Munlanlewell296A_FD_189080 | JGI IMG/M metagenome (GOLD analysis project Ga0265292, IMG submission 189080) | Leachate microbial communities from a municipal landfill in Southern Ontario, Canada - Leachate well 296A | ecosystem: Engineered > Solid waste > Landfill > Unclassified | place: Canada... | reverse complement strand
TCTGAGTCTGAAACAAAAGCGCCGTGGACTCTGGTGAGCTTGTTGTATCCGGGAGACATGAGAAGCATGTCACCTTTGCCTAAAAGCTGTTCAGCGCCGTTTACATCAAGGATTGTGCGGGAATCAATCTTTGTTGAAACCTGAAGTGCTACACGCCATGAGAAGTTTGCCTTTATCACGCCTGTGATTACATCAACAGATGGTCTTTGTGTAGCGATGATAAGATGGATGCCTGCGGCACGCGCCATCTGCGAGAGCCTCTGGATTGAGTCTTCAACTGATTTTGATGCAACCATCATAAGGTCTGCAAGCTCATCTATGAATATCACGATGTATGGAAGAGGGCTTTCCTGAATCGCATTTTCCTCTAGGAACTTGTTGTAGGCGGTTATGTTCCTTACACCTTTATCCTTCATCAGTTCGTAGCGGCGGCTCATCTCACGCACAGCCCATTGCAGAGCATAAGATGCTTCCTTGGGATTTGTGACGACCGGAATCAAAAGGTGCGGTATCTCCTGATATATGGAAAGTTCAAGCATCTTTGGGTCAACCATTATCATCTTAACCTCTTCAGGCGTTGTCCTGTAAAGGAGAGAGAGTATCATCATGTTGACTGCAACGCTTTTCCCTGAGCCTGTTGTTCCGGCAATCAGAAGATGCGGCATCTTTGCAAGGTCTGCTAAGAATGGATTTCCCAGAAAATCCTTCCCCATGGCTATGCAGAGCTTTGATGGATGTTCCATGAATGATTCTGACTGGAGTATCTCTTTAAGGTAAACGCTTTCACGCTGTGTGTTGGGTATCTCGATTCCCACTGTGCCTTTCCCGGGAAGCGGCGCCACGATCCTCACATTTATCGCCTTCATGGCAAGTGAAAGGTCATCTGCAAGGGAAACTATCTTGTTTATCTTAACACCCGGCGCAGGCTCAAATTCATACATGGTGATTACAGGGCCAGGGCGCACTTCAGTGACTTTCCCTTCTATTCCGAAATCGCGAAGCTTTTTTTCAAGTATCCGGGAATTAAGAAGAATATCCTGCTTGGTCATCTTTGATTCGCTCTTTGACTGGTCCCGAAGAAGGTCGAGAGTGGGAAGAGTATAATCATCCATGAACTTGAATGCCTGCTGGACAGGATCCGGCACTATTTCTTCTTCCTCTATCTCTTCTATCTGCTCTATCACCGGCTCAGGTTTCATTTTTTCAATTTCGATTTTTGGTTTTATCTCGGCTGAATGTTTTTTCCTGTGTCTCCAGCTATAGTAGCTGTCCATTACAGCTCTCATTTTTATTCGCATCCACGAAGCCGCTTGGCCTGCGCCCTGCGCAGTGCTTATTGTTCCTTTTATTATGGAAAACTCCGTAAGAAGAAAGAGTGAGACAAAAAGGATGATGGCGAGAAGTATGTAGCTTCCGGCAGCGCCAATCAGTGATTCGGCAATGCCTGTAAAGAATGAACCGATCATCCCTCCGGGCATAATGCCGTTTGAAATGCTGCTGACAGATTCATTCCTGAATGGGAACTGGAGAATCGTGCAGATACTGAGAAAAAAAATTATGAGCCCCAGTGTTCTTAAGATTTTCTTTTCAAAGGGTTTCTGTCTTATGAGAGAGAAGCTGAATACAAAAAGAAAAAGCGGTATGAAAAGGGATGCATAACCGAATATCTCGAACATGAGACCCGAGCATTCTGCCCCAAAGATTCCCGTGAGGTTCTTATAGCCTTCTTCATTTGCCTGCTCCGAGCTTGCAAAAAACCATGTGGAATCATTTTTATTATAGGAGATAAGGCTAATAGCCAGGAATATGGCAAACCCCAGCAGGAATAGGGCTATCATGTCCCGCCTGATATTGCGTTTCCCCGATGATTCGCCTTTTCCCATTAGTCTCCCTGCTTTTCTTTAGGATGTGAGATTTAATTATAAGTGAAAAAATCGCACCATACAAGGGGAATATTGATCATGTAAAATGGTGAAAGCAGTGAAACTCCTTGACACTACAAGCAGCTTTTTGTATTTTCTTTTAGCGTGAGATTAAATTATTTGCGCATATCTCTTACTTTAAATGAAAGAAAAAGGCAGGTAACTTATGGCAGCCGGCGACAAAATGAATCAGTTCTACAAAAATGTGATGCTGTGGGTAATACTCATTGTATTTACCATAATACTTTTCAATGCATTTAATACCCCTAAGGAAACCCAGAAGGAACTTGACTATTCTTCTTTTCTACAGCAGGTAAAAGACGGCAAAGTCTCACAGGTGTCAATACAGGGAAACGACGTTGAGGGTACGCTTTCTGACGGAAGCAAGTTCAAGACTTATACTCCTGATGATCCTGAGCTTATCAAGACTCTGACAGAGAAGAATGTCCATGTGAAGGCTCTGGCGCCGCCCACAAGCCCCTGGTACATAGTATTCCTTTCATCATGGTTTCCTTTGATAGTCCTCCTTGGGATATGGGTGTTTTTCATGCGGCAGATGCAGATAGGAGGCAACAAGGCGCTCTCCTTCGGCAAAAGCAAGGCAAGGCTTCTCAATGAAACCCAGAACAAGGTTACGTTTGATGATGTGGCTGGTGTTGATGAGGCAAAGCAGGAAGTTGAAGAGATAATCGAATTCTTAAAGGATCCCCAGAAATTCCAGAAGCTCGGTGGAAAAATACCAAAGGGAGTTCTGCTGATCGGTTCTCCGGGAACAGGGAAGACTTTGCTTGCCCGTGCCATCGCAGGCGAGGCTGAGGTGCCTTTCTTTACAATATCGGGTTCTGATTTCGTCGAGATGTTTGTCGGCGTCGGAGCATCGAGGGTGCGCGACCTCTTCGAACAGGGAAAGAAAAGTGCTCCCTGCATAATATTCATAGATGAGATTGATGCTGTCGGGCGTCACCGCGGAGCAGGCCTTGGCGGCGGACACGATGAAAGAGAGCAGACTTTAAACCAGCTCCTTGTTGAGATGGATGGCTTTGAATCCAACGAAGGTGTTATATTAATAGCTGCAACGAACCGTCCTGATGTTCTTGATCCGGCACTATTGCGCCCCGGCCGTTTTGACAGGCAGGTAGTAGTCGCGCGGCCTGATCTTAAGGGGAGGGTAGGTATTCTCAAGGTCCATACCAAGAAGCTTCCTCTTGACCCTGATGTTGACCTGGAAATTGTTGCAAGGGGAACGCCCGGCTTTTCCGGAGCAGACCTTGCCAATCTGGCAAATGAGGCTGCCCTCTATGCGGCACGGTTCAACAAGGTCAAGGTTGAAATGTCTGACTTTGAACAGGCAAAAGACAAAGTACTCATGGGTGTTGAGAGAAAGAGTATGATAATAAGCGATGAAGAGAAAAAAATTACGGCCTACCATGAAGCCGGACATACTCTCGTTGCAAAGCTTCTGCCCGGCACAGACCCTATACACAAGGTTACTATAATCCCGCGCGGCATGGCTTTGGGACTTACACAGCAGCTCCCGATCGATGAAAGACATACCTATGCCCTGGAATATCTGAAGAACAATATATGCGTTCTTATGGGAGGAAGGCTTGCAGAGGAGCTTATTCTTCACCAGCCTACAACCGGAGCAGGAAATGATATTGAGAAAGCCAGCGAGCTTGCACGGAAAATGGTCTGCGAATGGGGGATGAGCAAGGAACTTGGCCCGCTGACCTTCGGTAAAAAGGAAGAAGAGATTTTCCTCGGACGTGAGATATCAAAACACAGGGATTACAGCGAAGGTACTGCAATGTCTATTGACAGGGAAGTAAAAAGGGTGGTCATGGACTGCTACAATCAGGCAAAGTCTCTGCTCATGTCGAGACTCGAAACTCTTCATGCACTTGCGAGTGCTCTTCTTGAAAAGGAAGTGCTCGGAGGGGAAGAGATTGAGGCAATCGTAAACGGGAAAAAGCCGGAGATTGCAGCAGAATCAAGTACGGCTGTTTAACAGCATTACTCTGTCAGCAGAACAAGAGTTTCCCTAATTTAGTTAATCAGAAGTTTAAAAACTTTATGACGAGCGAATCCCGCATTTTCTCAGTAGGTAATGTTTCTCTAAATCTTGGTTCCGGCGCGCTGGTTATGGGAGTGCTCAATCTTACCCCTGATTCATTTTATGACGGCGGAAAATACTCTTCAATTGAAGAAGCGGTTATCGCGGCCCTTAGGATGGAAGATGAGGGGGCGGCAATCATAGATATTGGCGGTGAATCAACACGCCCGGGGAGCGAAAGCGTGCAGGCAGACGAGGAGCTCGCCCGCATAATACCCGTGCTGAAAGAAATAAAAAAAAGGATAAAAATTCCTGTTTCAGTTGACACATACAAATCAAAAGTCGTAGAAGAAGCACTTATGAACGGTGCCGACATGATAAATGATATAAGCGGATTTACACTGGATCCCAACATGGTTCATACAGCGGCTAAAGCGGGGTGTCCTGTTGTGATAGGGCATATAATAGGGACCCCGAAGTCGATGCAGGAAGATGTTTCCTATGATGATGTAGTCGCTGACGTGGTGAGCTTTCTTGAGGAAAAAATTGACCTTGCCGTACAATCAGGAGTGAACAGGGCGTCGCTGATTGTTGATCCCGGAATAGGCTTTGGTAAACGGCTTGAAGATAATCTGCAGATTATAAAAAGGCTCCGGGAGTTCAAAAAGCTTGATTGTCCTGTCCTCGTTGGTTTTTCACAAAAATCATTCATAGGCCGTGTCCTTGATCTTCCGCCTTCAGAAAGAATTGAAGGAAGCCTTGCTTCGGCCTGTGTTGCGGTCTTAAATGGCGCGGACATAATCCGTGCCCATCATGTTAAAGAGACTGTGAGAGCAGTAAAAATGGTAAAAGCAATAATGGAGTCATAAGGATATCATGGAACTTCCATTCGGTCTGACTTATATAGATCTGCTGAAGAACAGCCTCGATATATTCATTGTCGCTTTCATAATCTACAGACTCATGTTGTTTATCAAGGGAACAAGAGCCATCCAGATGATTATGGGGTTAGTTCTGTTTGGTTTTGTCTATCTCATGTCTTATTATTTCGAGCTCACGACAACGGGTTGGATAATGGAGCATTTCTGGTCTGTGCTCCTTATTGCCCTGATAATAATATTCCAGCCTGAGATAAGGCATATGCTCGCCGAGATGGGGCAGCGTCCGATCCTCTCCTCTTTTTTCAAATATGAAGAAACGCAGGTGATGGGAGAAATAATTAAGGCGGCTCTCGCACTTTCAAAATCAAAGACAGGAGCGCTCATAGTTATGGAGCGCGAAAAGAGGCTTCGTCCTTACATAGAAGTAGGCGCGATTCTGACGAGCCGCATGACTGAAAGATTACTTTTGAGCCTGTTTTATCCGGGGTCGCCTCTTCACGACGGCGCTGTGATAATAGGCGGGAACAGGATTTTCGCCGCAGGCTGTTATCTTCCTCTTTCTCTTAATATCAATATCTCGAAGCATCTCGGCACACGCCACCGTGCTGCCGTCGGTATAACTGAAGAAACCGATGCAGTTGTTTTGGTCGTATCTGAGGAGACAGGAAATATTTCCATAGCAGTTGATGGTAAGCTTTATACAAATTTGAGTGAAGAAGGCATCAGGGAGCATATGCAGACTCTTTTCAAGATTGCAAAGAAGGAAGAGAAAAAATGAGAAAAATGTTGTTCGATAATTTTGGACTAAAGTTTTTTTCTTTTCTCCTTGCATTGACGCTTTGGTTTTACCTTACAATCGAAAAGGGGGCAGAACTCAATTTCCCCGTGAAGGTGCAGGTAGTGAATCTCCCTGAATCAATGGTAATAGCAGAAGGCGCTGTAAACAATGCTACGATCTGGGTAGGCGGGTTGAGGAGGTCGCTTCTTAACCTTACACCCGAAAACATGGTGATCAGGGTTGATCTCAGGGATGCAAGCGAGGGGACTGTTGTATATCCCTTAAAGGCAGATTCTATAAGCCTGCCGCAAAATGTAAATGTTAAGATGATTGTCCCGCAGTTTCTTAATCTCAAGGTTGAGAAGCTGATAAAAAAGAAACTTAAGGTAAGGCCAAAGATAGTTGGGTCTCCTCCACAGGGGTATGAGATTGCAAGTGTTTCTGAATCTCCTGAATATGTAGAAGTAATGGGAAGAAGGAGCGTTATTGAGAAGATGCAGGAAATATTCACATACCCTATAGATGTTTCAGAGCTTAACCAGTCTCTTAATTTTGAAGTACCTGTTGATGTGGATTCTAGCGGACTGAAGATGGCAGGCTCCGGAAGGATGATAAAAGTAAAAATTGTTTTAAAGCAGAAAATTATTTCCAGAGAATTGAGCGAATTGCCTGTAATCCCCGGAAATAAACCCGGAAATAAACCCGGAAATATGCCAGGAAATAAGAATAATGAGGAGTCAAGCCTTGATATCGAGCCTTTAACTGTTGCGGTGGAGGTGAGAGGACCAGAAATTTTGGTTGAAAATTTAAAGCGTGAAGATATACAAGTGATTTTCAAAACTGAAAATCTCAGGGAAGGTAAGATATACAGAAAAAAGCCTGATGTCGTTCTTCCTGATGGGATAGAGCTGATAGGAATCGTACCTGAGTATTTTAATGTGAAGATGAACAGGAAAGGGTAGTTTAAGATGAAGCTCGGCGTTAATGTTGACCATATAGCAACTTTAAGGCAGGCCAGGAAAGCCCGCGTCCCTGACCCTGTTGAAGCTGCAATGTCTGCTGAACTTGCAGGGGCAGACGGAATAACAGTGCATTTAAGAAGCGACCGCCGCCATATACAGGAAAGGGATTTGCATTTGCTGCGGCAGATAATAAAAACAAAGCTGAATCTTGAAATGGCAGTAACCCCTGAGATGACTAAGGTCGCTGCCGGGATAAGTCCGGACACTATAACTCTTGTTCCGGAGCGCCCGGAGGAATTGACAACTGAAGGTGGGCTTAATATAGTTTCAAGCTTTAGCGATGTCAAAACACTCCTGTCCGCCCTTGCCGGTAAAGGGATAAAGATCGGGGCTTTTATTGATACCGGAAAAGAGCAGGTTGATGCTGCTTACGAACTCAAGCTTTCCCATGTCGAGATAAATACCGGGAAATATGCTGATGCGGTTAATGAAGATGAAAAACTAGTGGAGCTTGATAAGATAAAGACCATAGTTAATTACGCTGTGAAAAAAGGGATTACTGTAAATGGCGGACATGGGCTGGATTATAAAAATGTCTGTTCAATAGCCGGGATACATGATATTTATGAGCTGAATATAGGGCATAGTATTATTGCCCGGTCGGTTATTGTTGGAATGTATGAGGCAGTGGCAGAGATGCTGCTTGCAATTAACGATCGTTAAACTTCATCGGAGGTAAATTAAAATGAGTGGTAGTTACAATGTTGCTGTTGCCGGTGCAACGGGAGCCGTAGGCAATGAGATGATAGCAGTACTGGAACAAAGAAATTTCCCCGTAAAAAACATTAAACTTCTTGCATCAGAGAGATCTGTCGGAAAAAAACTGAAGTTTAATGGAGAAGATATAAAGGTTGAGGTTCTGACCAAAGATTCCTTCAAAGGAATAGACTTCGCACTTTTCTCCGCCGGAGCCACAAGAAGCAAGGAGTTTTGCCCTGCCGCTGCGGCAAGCGGAGCTGTCGTGATAGATAACAGCAGCGCCTTCAGAATGGATAAGGACATCCCTCTTGTAGTACCGGAGGTGAATCCTGATGCTGCCTTCAGACACAAAGGGATTATTGCCAACCCGAACTGCTCCACTATACAGATGGTCGTGGCATTAAAACCGCTTCATGATTATGCAAAAATCAAGAGAGTGATTGTGTCAACGTTCCAGTCTGTTTCAGGTGCAGGCAAAAAGGCGATGGAGGAACTTGCGGAACAGTCAAAGGCAATCCTCAGCATGAAGGAGATAAAGAAGAATGTTTTCCCGCACCAGATAGCGTTCAACTGTATTCCTCACATAGATGCGTTCCTTGAGAATGGTTATACCAAGGAAGAGATGAAGATGGTCAATGAAACAACCAAGATTATGGAAGACGATTCTATAAAGGTTTCGGCGACGACCGTAAGGGTCCCGGTTTTTGTCGGACATTCGGAATGCGTGAATGTGGAATTTGCGAGAGAGCTTTCACCTCAAAAGGCAAAAGAACTTCTCAAGAATTTCCCCGGCATAGTTCTTGTTGATGATGTTTCTAAGTTTGAATATCCGCTTGCAATAAATGTTGCCGGGACAGACCCTGTCTATGTGGGAAGGGTGAGAGGAGATGACTCTGTTCCCTATGGCATTAATATGTGGGTAGTTGCAGACAACCTGAGGAAAGGTGCTGCAACCAATGCCGTGCAGATCGCGGAACTGTTTATAAAAAATTAGACAAGTGAGAAAAGAACAAATCAAAGATCCCCTTTTGCTTCCCCGTTTCTCAGGGGAAGGGAGGGGAATTTGGTGAGGATACCAAGAGAGTTAACTATAACAATGAACCTTGCCAATTGGATTACAATATTCAGGATACTGCTTGTTCCTTGTTTTGTTATTCTTTTGCTGTACGGAAAAGAGTTTGCAGCGCTTGGCGTATTTTGCGTTGCAGGGATTACAGACGGAATAGACGGATATATAGCAAGATCAATGGGGCTTAAAACAAAGCTTGGTTCTTATCTTGACCCTCTGGCTGACAAACTGCTCCTCGTCTCATCATTTGTTGTATTCTCAATAAAATATCCAAAGATAGTCCCTGTATGGCTCACTATTTTGGTATTAAGCAGGGACCTTCTCATAATAATAGGAGTTGTGATACTTCAGTTTGTGATTGCCAGTCCGAAGATCGAGCCTTCCTTCCTCGGGAAAACAACTACTGCGGTACAGATACTGATGATTTTCTTCTCTCTTCTTTTAGGGACTATCAATGCAGACGCACTTCCGGTGGTAATCGGCTTTTTCATAGGTCTTACGGCTCTTTTTACGATTGTTTCAGGGCTTCAGTATGTCTTGATTGGAACACGCCAGATCAATGGCGGATAAAGGGATTATCTCCCTTTCTGAATTTGAATTTTAGAGGCACTCCCTTCAGATTATAAGCATTCCGCAGTTTCTTCTCTATATACCTCACATAGTTTTTTTCTATCTCTGCGGGTTGGTTTGAGAATATCTGAAAAATCGGGGAGTTTGCTGGAAGCTGATGGATGTATTTGAGTTTCACCGCTTTGCCGGTTGCCATGGGATGAGGATGCTCTATGCCGACTTTTTTCAAAATAGCATTTAACTCTGGTGTGGAAAATTCTGTTTTCATTCTCTGGGCGAGTGCATGCACTTCGGAAAATATCTTTTCAGTGCCTTTGCCTGTCATGGCTGAAACGGTGAGTATCACGGCGTAATCAAGATTGCCGAGCCTGAATTTTATTTCTTTTTTGTATTCATCCGCTGCTACGTCTCTATTGGCTACAAGGTCCCATTTGTTGCACAGTACTATAAATCCGCGGCCCTCGTCGTGTATCAGGTTTGCGATCTTTAGGTCCTGATCTGTTATCCCCTCGGAGGCATCTATAACAAGAAGCGCTATGTCGCTCCTTCTTATGCTTTTTATGGCAGTAAGAGAGCTTTCTTTTTCCAGGTCAGTCGATATTCTCATCCTCTTCCTTATGCCTGGAGTGTCAACTATTATGAAATCCTTTTTTCCGAATGATGCATGGACATCTATGTTGTCTATGGTTGTTCCGGGTATTTCGCTTACGATAACTCTTTCCCATCCCAGAAGCCTGTTAGTGAGAGAGGATTTGCCGACATTGGGGCGTCCCACAAATGACATTTTAACTGCTGACGGAAGATCCGAAACTGGCTCGGCATGTTCTTCGAGAAGTTCCCCTATGCGATCAATGAGCTCATATATCCCGTCGCGGTGCTCGGCAGATAAGAAAAGAAAATCATCGAAGCCAATATTATAAAACTCATTCTTGATGAGATTGCTTATTTTTAAATCAGATTTATTCACAACGGGCACTATTGGTTTTCCTGACTTTCTTATGAGATCTGCAAGCTCTCTGTCCAGCGGAAGGAGTCCATCCCTTCCATCTATAAGAAAGATGAGAATATCAGAATCATCTATTGCCTTTAAGGTCTGCTCGCGTACAAGCGATTTCATGCGGGAATTGCCCTCATCAAATCCACCGGTATCAACAAGAAGGAATTGCTTTTGCCCGGTCTTTACTACGGCTTCAATCCTGTCCCTTGTAGTGCCGGGCGTTTTGCTCGTTATTGCCTTGCGGAAGCCTGTAATAACATTAAAAAGCGTGGACTTGCCGACATTGGGGCGGCCTATTATTGATATTCTTTTTAGTTTCATAAAAATAAAAAAGCAGGGGATTTTACCCCTGCTTTCAATTTAAATTTTATTTACAGCTATCTTATGATTGTGCCTGCTCTGTTTTCTCACCGGCTGCATCAACCATCTTCTTAAGCTCTTTTCCGGCCCTGAAGAAAGGAACCCTCTTTGGCGGGACATGAACTTTGTCTCCTGTCAGGGGATTTCTCCCGTCACGCGTATTGCGGTTGCGGACGGTGAAAGAACCAAACCCTCTTATCTCAACTTTATCATTACTCACAAGAGATTGTTTGATGTTTTCAAGCATGCAGTTTACAACTCTTTCCGTCTG
>Ga0265292_1003081_pt1 | contig 10631 bp, 9 predicted proteins | sample Munlanlewell296A_FD_189080 | JGI IMG/M metagenome (GOLD analysis project Ga0265292, IMG submission 189080) | Leachate microbial communities from a municipal landfill in Southern Ontario, Canada - Leachate well 296A | ecosystem: Engineered > Solid waste > Landfill > Unclassified | place: Canada... | reverse complement strand
GTAACTTTGGCGCCATTCGAATTGCCTGGGACGGGCAGCCCCATTCGGTCCAGGAAAAGATGGCCGAATACGCGGCGGGTGTCTTGAAAAACAAAGCTGGCAAGGCCGTTTATTTCAACTACCTGCTGGAAATTTCACCTAATTGCGATTGTTACGGCGAAAACGGCCCACCCATTGTGCCGGATATCGGAATTTTATGTTCTACTGACCCGGTAGCCATTGACCAGGCCTCTCTGGATTTAGTGAATCGGGCCGCCGGCAAGGATATTTTTAGGCAAATTTACCCTGACCTGGATGGCAACGTACAGCTGGCTTATGCCGAAAAAATTGGCCTGGGGACAAAAGAATATGAACTCATTTTTGGATAAAGATGAATTTAAAAAACTCGAAAAGGATTATCCTTTTCTTTCCCGCGCTCGGGAAATATTAGGCGATCACCCGACCGAACTGGAAGAAGATAATTTTACTATTATCGATATTGAAACCACCGGCCTGGACCCTGCCCAACATGAAATTATTGAGTTAGCCGCGCTAAAAATTGGTCAAAAACAGGTCAAGGAAATTTTTAATACCCTGGTTTTTCCGTTGAATGCGATTCCACCCCATATCACCCAAATTAACGGCATTTCCAATGAGATGGTGGCCGGTTATCCTGGGATAAAATCAGCCCTCAGCGATTTCAAGAAATTTATCGGCACGGATGTTTTAATTGCGCACAACACGGATTTTGACATCAATTTCATTAAACACCATTGCCTGCTGGCCTTGGGACAGCAACTTTCCAGCCCCAACATTTGCACCCTAAAGCTGGCGCGCTTTCTGTTGCCCAATTTGATCAACCATAAGCTATCTACCATTGCCCATTATCTAAAAATCCCAATCCCCAATGCGCACCGCGCGATTGGGGATTGCGAAACCACTTTTCAAATCTGGCTGAAATTATTGGAACTGATGAGGAAGAAAGACATTAACTCTAAAGCTGATTTGAAACAATTAGGGCTGATTTGCTAATTTTTAAATTTGGTTGTAGGATTGTTGCCAACCGGTTGACAGCTACCTGCTAAAAAATAAAAAAGAAGGACCGTCAATTATGGATTTCTTGCAAAACTTATACGCCAAAGCCAAAAAACTCAACAAAAAAATCGTTCTGACTGAAACCGATGACCTGCGTATTCTAAAAGCCGCCGAAATACTTTCAAAAAACAAAATGGCGCAAATCATTTTAATCGGCAAGCCGGAAAGCATTAATCAGCTGGCCGGCTCCCAGACAATTGATTTAAGCCAAACTCAAATGCTTGACCCTAAAACCTCTGAACACGTTAATCTTTTTTGTGAACAGCTTTACCAAAACCGCAAAAGTAAAGGCCTGACCAAAGAAGAAGCCGCTAAACTGATGCTGAACGACTATGATTACTTTGGCAGTTCACTGGTAAAAAATGGCTTGGCCGACGGCTTGGTCACCGGAGCCGCCCACTCTACCGCGCATACCATCCAGGCCGCACTGCACTGTGTTGGGCTAAAGGCCAAGCAGTCACTGATTTCCAGCTTTTTTGTCATGCTGCTGCCGGACCAAACTTTTGGCGTCAACGGTCTGCTTATTTACGCCGATTGCGGCGTAGTGCCGGATCCTACGGCAGAACAACTAGCCGAAATTGCAATCCAAACTGCCGACTCATTTAAAAAGCTGGTTAATGCCACTCCCAAAGTGGCCATGCTTTCTTTTTCCACCAAAGGCAGTGCCCATCATCCTGCAGTTGATAAAGTAATCCAGGCCACCGCCTTAGCCCAAAAAACGGATCCAACGCTGGCCATTGACGGAGAATTACAGCTGGACGCCGCTTTGATCCCGGAAATCGGGAAGAAAAAAGCAAAGGGCTCGCCAATTGCCGGCCGGGCCAATATTTTAATTTTCCCGGATTTATCCGCCGGTAACATTGGTTACAAGTTGACCGAGCGGCTGGGCAAAGCCATGGCGCTGGGGCCAATTTTGCAGGGTTGCGCTAAACCCATTAATGATTTGTCGCGCGGCTGTTCAACCGAAGACGTAGTAAATGTGGCGGTGATTACCGCCCTGCAGTAAATAATCATGCATCAATCTCAACTATCCGAAACCATCATTAAAAAAGCCAAGTCAACATTTTCCGGCGACGTTGAGGTCTTTATCTCCTCCCACTCTTCCCTTGAAATTCACATCTTGGATGGTGAAATTGAAGTACTCGATTCATATAAAGAATCAGGCATCGGCATCCGGGTGCTGGATCAGGGAAAATTAGGTTTTGCTTATCATGCCGGACTTGGATTAGAAGGCGCCGCCCAGTGCCTGCAGCAAGCAATCGAAAATTCACGCTGCACTTCTGCCAATCCATACCTCAATTTTTCCGGCGCCAAATTACCCAAGACCAAACTGGACCTTTTTGATCCGCAAATTTCCGCCACTCCCCTGCAGAAAAAAATCGACATGGCTAAAAATATCGAAAAAATCGCGCGCGCACATGACCAAAGAATATTAAAAACGGAAAAAGTCATTTATAACGATTCCGAGGCCGAGGCCTGGCTCCAAACTTCAACCGGATTTTGCGGCAGCTTGAAAACTAACCATGCCAGTGCCATGGCCATGGTGGTCGCCGGCGACGGCCAAACTTTTGAGTCAGGAACCGGCTTTTTAGCGGTTAAAAAAATTAAAGACCTGGATGCAGAAAAAGTCGGCAAGGAGGCCGCCGAAAAAGCAGTCGAAATGCTGGGCGCGCGCACCACCCAAAGCCGCAAGACCACATTAGTATTTGAGCCCAAAATTGCCGCGCAAATCCTATCCTTGTTAATTTCCCCGCTTTCTGGCGAAGCCGTGATGAAGGGTAAATCACTCTTTCACGATAAAGTTGGCAAAATCGTTGCCGCCAAAATCTTAAACGTAATTGATGACGGAACCATGCCTAACGGATTAGCTACCTCACCTTTTGACGGCGAAGGCATCCCCTGCCAAAAAACGGTCCTCATCAAAAATGGGGTCTTGCGCGGATTTTTACACAATATCTATTCCGCCAACAAAACCAAGCATAAACCCACCGGCAACAGCGGCCGGGGTTCATACCAGGGTCTGCCCGGTTTATCCTCAACCAATTTTTATATCGAAAACGGCAAGACCGCACCGGAAAAACTCATCCAACAAATCAAAGACGGCATTTATATCGCCCGTATCATGGGATTTCACACGGCCGACCCCATCTCCGGTGATTTTTCATTTGGAGTGCAGGGCCTGTTAATTGAAAACGGCAAAAAAACCTATCCCGTCCGCGGCATAACCATTGCCGGTAATATGATCGAGCTGTTGCAATCCATCTCTGCTTTAGGCAACGACCTGCAGTTTGATTCCACGCTGGGCAGTCCTACGCTGGTGGTTGAAGATATTTCTGTGGGCGGGGCTTAATACCCTCTTGAATTTGAATCATTTTCTTTCCCATGCTAAAATCAAATACAGTTTATTGGAGTAAGCACATGACTAAAATCATTAAAATCTTTGATACCACACTCCGCGACGGCGAACAATGCCCAGGCGCCAGTTTGAATACCGAAGAAAAACTGGATATTGCGCGCCAGCTGGCAAAGCTTAACGTCGACGTCATCGAAGCCGGGTTTGCCATTGCCTCCCCGGGTGACCTCGATGCCATCCAGCAAATTTCTAAAACTATCAAAGGGCCTTATATTTGCTCACTGGCCCGCTGCCGCAAAGAAGATATTGATGCCGCGTGGGAAGCGGTAAAACCGGCCGAAAAGCCCATGATCCATGTGTTTCTCGCCACCTCCCCTATCCACATGGAAAAAAAGCTCAAAATGAAACCGGCCGAGGTTCTGGAGCAAGCTGTGGCGATGGTCAAATATGCCCGGTCGCTGTGCCCTACCATCGAATTTTCCTGTGAAGACGCCACACGCTCGGATCCGGTATTCCTTTACAAAATCATTGAAGCAGTAATTGATGTCGGCGCAACTTCAATTAATATCCCAGATACGGTTGGCTATGCCATACCCAAAGAATTTGGCCAATTAATTGCCTCAATCCTTAAAAATGTTCCAAATATCAGTAAGGCCGCCATCAGTATCCACTGCCATAATGATTTAGGCCTTTCGGTTGCAAATTCACTGGCCGCAATGGAAGCCGGCGCTACCCAAATTGAATGCACCATCAACGGCATCGGTGAGCGGGCCGGCAACGCGTCACTGGAAGAAATTGTCATGGGGATCAAAACCCGGCACGATTACTATAAAGCAGTTACCAACGTCCACACTGAAGAAATTTATAAAGCCAGCCGGCTGGTAAGCAACTTGACCGGGCTTTTGGTCCAGCCCAATAAAGCCATTGTTGGCGCCAACGCGTTTGCGCACGAAGCCGGCATCCACCAGCATGGCGTCATGCAGGCGCGTGAAACCTACGAAATCATGAATCCCGTCGACATCGGAATCAGTGAAAGCAAGCTGGTCCTGGGCAAGCATTCAGGTCGCAACGCGCTCAAAAAACGCCTGGAAGATCTGGGTTACAAAACCAGCAAAGAAACGCTGGAAAAAACTTATCAGGCCTTCATCAAACTGGCGGATAAAAAGAAAGACATCACCGACCGCGACTTGGAATCCATCATTTCCGAGGAAATTTATGCCGGAACGGAAGAAGTTTATAAACTAAAAGCATTGAAGATTGTGTCCGGCACTAAACAAAAGCCGTCGGCCGAGCTGGAATTGCTGTGTCAAGGCAAAACCTTAAAAATTAAATCCTCCGGCTCCGGTCCGGTGGATGCCGCCTATAAAGCCATCACACGCCTGACCAAAACCAACTCAAAGCTAATGGATTATACAATTCAGGCAATTACCGGCGGGACCGATGCACTGGGTGAAGTTACGGTAAGGATTACCGATCAAGGCAGGATATTCAGCGGGCACGGATCAGATACGGATATTTTAGTTGCTTCCGCGAAGGCCTATCTGGCTGCAATCAACCGCATGTTAAACGCTACTTCTCAACCGTAATGCAGGTCAGCGTTCGGGCCACATAACCCGAGGCCTGAATTTTTTTGACAATCAATTCACCCAATGACTTTAAATCCGTGGCCTCAACGTAGGCAATCACATCATAGGGTCCGGTAACCAAATGCACAGTTTTAACGCCTTCTACGCCAGTAACGGTATTTACCAAATCAAGGGCCTTCCCGGGCAGCGATTCTATCAAGATATAAGCACTGGTTGGTTTCATAAGCTCCTCCTTTAGAAAAAGCTATCTAATTATATCAATTGCAACCATCCGCAAGCAAGTGATATAATCACAAAAATTCGCTGAAAAAGGAGATTTAGCATGTGGCAAAAGGCTAGTAACATATTCCTACGGGGGTTGGTTACCTTGCTACCCCTTTTAGTTACAATCTGGATTTTGATGTTCATGTTTAACTTGCTGGACGGCATCCTGGGGCCGATGTTTACCATCATTTTTGGCCGTCCCATCCCGGGGTTGGGAATCATTTGCATCATTATCCTGATTTTTCTGGTTGGTTACTTTGCTTCCTACATCATTGGCGCCAAATTCTTCCAATGGGGCGAATATATCATCAACCATGTTCCGATCATTAAAAGCATTTATTCATCGGTTAAGCAGGTCAATGATGTCTTATTTTTACATAAAGGGTCCAATGAGTTTCGGCGCTCCTGCCTGATTGAATACCCGCGCAAAGGACTTTATTCCGTGGGTTTTGTCACTTCCGACGCGGCCCGCGAAATTGAAGAAAAAACCAAAGAAAAAATGATTAATGTATTTATTGCCAACACGCCGACTCCCGCCACCGGTTTTTTGGTCCTAGTACCGGCCAAAGAAGTAATTTTGCTGGACATGAAAATCGAAGAGGCCTTTAAATACGTCATCTCCGGCGGCGTGCTCAAACCGGCCGATATTGAAGAGCTGCGACATACTGAATCTTCGTCTTAAGCAAGCGGCCAAAACCGCAGGTGACCAAGGGATGGCTTTAGTTAGAGAATTTGCCAAAGGTATTTACCAGGAAAACCCGGTTTTCCGCCTGCTGTTAGGATTATGTGCCACGCTCGCCATTACCACAACCGTAATTAACGGCATCGGGATGGCGCTGGCCACGGCATTTGTGTTAATCTTTTCCAATCTATTGGTTTCCGCGCTTAGAAACATTACCTCTGAAAAAATCCGCATTCCGGTTTTTATTATTGTCATCGCGTCTTTTACCACCATTGTTGATCTTTTGCTGGCAGCTTTTTTCCCGGCATTGCACCAGGCCCTGGGTATTTTCATCCCGTTGATCGTGGTTAACTGCATCATTTTTGGCCGGGCCGAGGCCTTTTCCTCCAAGAGATCCATCTTCGATTCTCTGGCCGACGGGCTGGGGATGGGCGTGGGATTCTTGCTGGCATTGATCCTGGTAAGTTCAATCCGGGAAATATTGGGGAACGGCACTTTCCTGGGTTTTCCGGTCTTTGGACCGGCCTATAACCCGGCATTGATCATAGTTTTACCGCCGGGAGCGTTTTTAGTCCTGGGAATTTTAATCGGAATTATGAATTGGCTGCAACTCAAGCAGACCAGCTTGAAATTTAATAAATAAGATTAAGGAGTTACTAAATGAATTTAATTATCCTGCCCGTCTTAACCGGTCTCCTCGGAATCTTTTTTATTATTCTTTTATCTATCCGCATTTTAAAAAGCGACCCCGGATCTTCTGCCATGGTTGAAATATCCAACGCCATTTTTGAGGGAGCCATGGCTTTTTTAAAGCGGGAATATCTGGCCATTGCGGTTTTTGTTTTTATTGCCGCGCTGGTCCTGTGGGCCGGTATTAACTGGCCAACCGCCCTGGCCTTTATCATCGGTGCCGGTTGCTCCCTTTCGGCCGGCTATATCGGGATGCAAATTTCTACCCGGGCAAATTGCCGCACGGCCTGCGCCGCCCAAAAAAGCTATTCCCAGGCCCTGCAATTGGCTTTTTCCGGCGGCGCCGTCATGGGATTATATGTGGTATCGATCGGGCTTTTTGCGCTGTCCCTACTTTACTTTATTTATTACCGTTATTTTGGCCTGGACCAGGCCACCAGCGTCATTGCCGGTTTTTCGATGGGCGCCTCGTCGGTGGCGCTTTTTGCCCGCGTGGGAGGAGGTATTTATACCAAAGCCGCTGACGTCGGCGCGGATCTAGTTGGCAAACTGGAAGCCGGCATCCCGGAAGACGATCCCCGCAACCCGGCCGTAATTGCCGATTTGGTAGGCGACAATGTGGGCGACGTGGCTGGCATGGGAGCAGACCTGTATGAATCTTACGTGGGCGCAATTATTTCCGGGTTGGTCATTGCCGTGGCTCTTTTCCCTGATCCCATCACCAAAATTAAAGGCGTGTTATTGTGCCTGCTATTGGCCGCACTGGGGATTCTAGCTTCCATTTGCGGCACATTCCTGGTTGGGGCCGGCAAAAAAGTTGATCCTCAAGCCGCACTGCGCATGGGCACTTTGTTTTCCGCCGCCGCTTTTGCCGCCGGGGCATTTTGCTTAACCGCTTTCTGGTACAACGATTTGCGTCCCTTCTGGGCCATTCTTTTTGGCTTGATTTCCGGTCTGGTGACGGGGTTTGCGGCTGAATACTTTACTTCCGGCAACCAGGTTAAAAAAATTGCCGAAGCCGCGCAAACCGGCCCGGCAACGGTAATCATTGCCGGCATGGCCGCAGGCATGAAAAGTACCGTCCTTCCACTGGTAATCATCGGGCTAACCACATTAATTGCGTACCACTTTGCCGGTATTTTTGGAATTGCGCTGGCCGCCATCGGCATGCTGGCCATTACCGGCATGACAGTTGCCGTAGATGCTTACGGCCCCATCGCGGATAATTCCGGAGGAATTGCCGAAATGACTCACCTGTCGCCGGAAGTCAGGAAAATCACCGACTCGCTGGACGCAGCGGGCAACACCACCGCCGCCATTGCCAAGGGATTTGCCATCGGGTCTGCCGCACTCACCGCCCTGGCGCTATTTTCGGCTTTTATTCAAGTTGCTGGTATAAAAGTCATTGATATTCTGCAACCGCAAGTTATTGCCGGGATGTTAGCGGGCGGGATTATCCCGTTTTTATTTTCCAGCCAATCCATGCAGGCCGTGGGCACCACTGCGTTGGCGGTGGTTGAAGAAGTCCGTCGCCAGTTTAAGGAAATTCCCGGATTAATGGAAAACCAGACCAAACCCAATTATGCTCGCTGTGTGGATATCACTACCCGGGCGGCGCTAAAAGCCATGATTATTCCCGGCGTGGAAGCCGTCCTCATCCCGCTAGGCGTCGGCATCGTTTTTGGGCCGGAAACGTTAGCGGGTTTGCTGGCCGGAGCATTGGTTACGGGGGTGCCGCTAGCCATCTTTTTTGCCAATGCGGGCGGGGCCTGGGACAATGCCAAAAAATTTATCGAAGCCGGAAACTTCGGCGGCAAAAAAACACCGGTACATGCCGCGGCAGTCATCGGAGATACGGTTGGGGATCCATTCAAAGATACAGCCGGCCCGGCGCTGAATATATTAATCAAGCTGATTACCGTGGTTTCGCTGGTGTTTGCGCCGGTGATATTAATGGCGCATGAGTTTCTGATAAGATTTTTTTTGGTTGGAAAGTAGCAAAAACCTAAATTACGGCAATCTTTTCCCCACAATAAACACATTGGTTTTGGTCATTGATCTTAACCGCCCCAATGGCATACCCGTGACGCTCAATTATAACCTGATTGCATTTTGGGCAATAAGTATTTTCGGCCGGATGCCCGGGGACATTACCAATATATACATAACGCAAGCCCGCGCTTAACCCAATTTCCCGCGCCCGCTCCAGGGCCTCCACCGTAGTAACTGCATAATTTTCAAATTCAAGATGAGGAATAAAACGCGTAACATGCCAGGGAACATCCGCTCCCAAATCATTTTTAATAAACCGGGCCAGGTTTTCCAGCTGTTGGTTATCATCATTGACGGTTGGAATAACCAGGGTAACTACTTCTACGTGCAGGTTATGCTTTTTTTTCGCCGCCACGGCGGCGTCCAAAATTGGCTGCAGCGACCTGATTTTACATAATATTTTATAAACCGCATCATTAAACCCTTTAAGATCTACCCGAAAAACATCCAAATAAGGCGCCAGCATCTCCAATGCTTCCAGGGAAATATAACCATTGGTCACAAAAACCGTATAAAGACCTTCCTGTTTAGCTAACTTTGCGCAATCGTAGGCATATTCAAACCAAATGGTTGGTTCATTATAGGTCCAGGCAATGCCCTGGCAGTTATTTTCCAGCGCCAAATCAACCAACTGCCGGGGGGAAAGGATTTCGGTGCGAGGCGGCTCCACAACCTCAAAAGTCCGCTCCGAGGCAAAATCATGCACCGGAATAACATGCGCAATCTGCCAGTTTTGGCAGTGCCCGCAACGCATATTGCATCCATAGGTCCCCACCGACATCACCATCGATCCGGGCCTAAAATGAAAGACGGGTTTTTTTTCAATGGGATCCGCACAAAGTGAAGTCACTTTGCCGTAAATGACGGAATACAGGGTGCCGTCAATATTCTGGCGAACGCCACAATACCCCGCGTGGCTATTAGTTATGGTGCAATTCCAGGGGCAAAGCCGGCATTTTACACTGCCGTCGGGAAGTTTATCGTAAAGTACAGCTTCGTGGGTTTGATCAACCATAAAAAAATTATAGCATATCCTTAAAATATTTTAATGAAATTGCAAGTTTCGGACATGAAAGCCCGCAGATCTTTCTACAATAATAGTTGACTCAAAAAGTGAAATTGGGCAAAGCAGTTGACGAAAAGGTGTAGTAGAAAACTCTCGAACGAGGCCAACGACTAAGCGAGAGCTTAATTTAAAAAAATGCAAAGGAGCAAAACATGACCAGTATCAAAGGCAACGTTAGGCCTCTGGGTTGGGGAGCCACTCTACTGACGAAGCGTGATCGCCAGCAGCGAAATTACCAGGCAACTTTCTCTCCGCTTAGACCAATGCAGATTCGCATCCGAACACACAGTTTTGACCATTTGATTATAACTCCAGACCGAACGTTTAAGGCTAGCCTTCCGGAAACTGAAGGCAACGTCAAGTATCACTTATTAAGAATTGATGCTGCAGGAGAGGTACTGCTGACCTTACCTTTGCCAAATGATTCCTCAAGTGTTATTCGCTTTAACCAGCAAGAAACCCTTACAATAGATAGAAAACATGACACATTTACTTTCATTAACGCTTCCGGACATGAAGTTGTTGACATCGCAATGGAGCTAAGAAGTGTTGGGATTCATCCTGCGCCAAACACAATGGGTCATAATCAAAGTTTTTTAGCAGCCCATCCACCTGCGGGTTGGGGAATGGATCGTAGGCAGGAAGGTAGCCCGCCCATCCTTCCCAAGCGCAGAAATTTTGGCATTACCCAAGAAGGCAAGTTAATCCTTCTACCATGTCCTCCGACCGAGATATTCGTTGTTGCAGTATTTTTTGTGTATACGCCAGCAAAAGGATTGGATTTTGACCTTAGTTTCGGGCCGGAAACTTCTTCCTACGGCTACGACAAATTGCGTCGAATTCTGCAACAAACAGTTGACCAAT
>Ga0265292_1003080_pt1 | contig 10635 bp, 5 predicted proteins | sample Munlanlewell296A_FD_189080 | JGI IMG/M metagenome (GOLD analysis project Ga0265292, IMG submission 189080) | Leachate microbial communities from a municipal landfill in Southern Ontario, Canada - Leachate well 296A | ecosystem: Engineered > Solid waste > Landfill > Unclassified | place: Canada... | reverse complement strand
GGAAGGCCTGGCCGCCCACGCACGTTTGCTCGAACCTGTGCCCTCCGGAGGGGGTAGAGAATGCACCTTCGTCGCTCAACTCTCCACGTGGTCGTGATCATTCTCTCCGCCGCGCTGTCCGCCTGCGGTCAGCCAGCTGGAAGCGAAGTCCCGGCGATCCTCGAACCAACCCTGCGGCAGACGGCAGCTGCCGGCGCCGCCCCTCTCCCCGGGACCCCGACGGCCGAAACCGTCACAGGGACGGACGTCATCTTCCACAACGGTGTGATCCTGACGATGGATGACGCGCGCCCGACGGCCTCGGCGATTCATATCCAGGGCGAGAGGATCGTCGCCGTCGGCGACGAGTCCTCGGTCCTGGCCGAAGCCGGCCCCGTCACGGTCGTCGTCGATCTTCAGGGCCGGACGATGACTCCGGGATTCATCGACAGTCACACTCACCGCCTCAGCCAATATGGCAGGTGGGGCCTTTCAGGGCCAGAGGAGATCATCCAGGAGAGCTTGCGGCAGGGATGGACCGGGCTCGTCGATGCAGCAACAGATGAAGGCGAGTGGAACGAGGTGCGCGACCTGGCTGAGAGAGGCCGTCTTCCAATACGCGTCGACGGCTATCTCCTGTTCAACACTTTCGAGGGCAACCCCCTCCCCGACTGGTACAACGCCTACCTGCCCGGGCAGCGGATTGGGTCCAACCTGCGCGCCGCGGGATTGAAGTTCTTCATCGACTTTGACTCCGGCCGGGTGCTCTTCTTCGATCCGCCTGGGCTGGCCGAGGAGCTGCGCCTGCGGCGCGCCGAGGGTTGGCAGGTGACGATGAAGGCCATCGGCGCCCAATCCCACGAACTCGCCCTCGACGCCATCGAACTGGCCGAAGGGCGGGAGGACGTCCGGGACGCCCGCTATCGAATCGAGCACGCCGTGGCCCAGACTGGCGAACAGCGGTCGCGGATGGCCCGCATGGGCGTCATCGGCTCGATTCAGCCCGGGGTGATCGGCGTCGTCGCTCATTGGCCTGATATCCAGGGGATCATCGACGAGGAAGGCCCTGAGAACACCGGCAACTGGAGGAGGATGCTCGAGTCCGGCGTCCTCATGGCCGGCAGCCCCTTCAACCCCGACGGGGTCGACGACGAATACACGACCGACTCCCACACCTCGCCGATCGGCGTGATGTACCGCGGTGCGACTCAGATCGGCCCGGGCGGGAGAATGCCCGAGCCGTGGATGGTCGAACACGCACTGACCGTCGAGGAGATCCTCCCCCTGCTGACGATCGATGGCGCCTATGCCGTCTTCCAGGAGGACACGCGCGGCAGCCTGGCACCGGGGAAACTAGCCGATCTGGTGATCCTCTCCAAGAACCCCCTCGACGTCCCTGTCCAGGATCTGCTCGAGATCGAAACTCTGATGACGATGGTCGGGGGTGAAGTGGCCTGGTGTGCGCCCGGCGCCGAGGTACTGTGCCCGGGTACCGTGACTTCTCCCTCGGCGACCGCCGCTTCCGACGCTGCCATCTCCGGCTGGCCGATTCTTCAGCTCGGGAACGAGGGGCCGGAGGTCCTCGCCCTGCAGTACCTCCTTCGCCACCACGGTCAGGACATCCCCGCCGATGGCCTCTTCGGTCCGGTCACCGAGCAGGCGGTCAGGGACTTCCAGTCCCAGAATGGGTTGGGGGTCGATGGCCAGGTCGGAGGCCAGACCTGGCCAGCCCTGGTCCAGGGCGTCGTCCTGCAGTTTGGAAGCAGCGGCGATGCCGTCCGTGCGGCGCAGGTCTTACTGCTCGAGAAAGTCAGCTACGCGGACATCATTGTCGTCGATGGGCTCTTCGGCCGCGGCACAGAGGCCGTGGTCAAGATGTTTCAGTCGGATCACGGGCTGACGCCGGATGGATTGGTGGGGGCCGCCCAGACGTGGCCGGCGCTGATCTCGATCCAACCCTAGCGCCGGCGATGGCGCCGGATCCCTCGAGGCCGGCTGGAGGAATCAGTGAGATCGAGGCTTGGACTTGTACACCGATCGGTTGCCAACGACCGCAGGGCCTCGCCGGCCACGTACGGTGGTTGAAACCTGTGCCTCCCGGAGATCCATGCAGATGACCGTTCGTCGCTCCACGCTCCACCTCGCCGCAATCGTCCTCACCGCCGCCGGACTGACCGCCTGCGGTCGGCCGGGTGGGACCGAGGCCCCGGTGATCCTTGAGCCGACGCTGCAGCCGACGGCGACTGTCGGCCTGGCTCTCCCCTCCGCGCCTGCCCCTGACGCTGGGGCTGCGGAGGCGGGCATCATCTTCTACAACGGTGTGATCCTGACGATGGATGATGCTCGCCCGACGGCCTCGGCGATTCGCATCCAAGGCGAGAGGATCGTCGCTGTCGGCGACGACGCTCCACTCCTGGCCGAAGCGAACCCTTCGACGACGTTGGTAGATCTCGACGGCCGGACGATGATGCCGGGCTTCGTCGACGCCCACAGCCACATGTTCGAGGAACCCGACCTGGCCGCCGCCCAGGAGGCTCTCGTCCGAACCGGCGTGACGACGACTGCCGACATGTACGTCGATCCCCCGCTCCTTCAGCGGCTGATCGCCCTCGAAGCGGCCGGCGGCCTGCGCCTCCGGCTCAGCGCGTACCTCCTTTACAACACGAGCTGCGGAGAACCGCTCGACGAGTGGTGGCGTGACAACCCTTCCACCCGCGTTCCGGGCGAGATGCTGCGCATCGGCGGCGTGAAGGTCTTCACCGACGGCGGGTCGTGCAACGCGCCGGCGGTGACCTTCGAGTACGCCAACGGCGTCGGGCAGGGCAACCTGTACTTCACCCAGCCCCAACTCGAAGACGCCCTGCGAGCCATCGACGCCTCCGGGCACCAGGCGGCGGTGCACACCATCGGCGACCGGGCTCTGGATATCGTCCTGGGGGCGTTCGAGAATCTGTGGGGCGGCGCCAATCCACGACGGCACCGCATCGAGCACAACGCCGTCGTACGCCCGGACCAGTTGACGCGCTACGGCGACGCCCAACCGGTGACGGTGATCTTCGCCCCGTTCGCCACATGCCACAAACTGGGGGGCGAAACGCGCTTCAAGTACGAGGTCCCGGAGGCACAGCGCACCTGGGAATGGCCGTGGCGCGACTTGATCGACGCCAATCCGGGGCTGCACTTCGCCTGGCATGGCGACATGCCGCACGTCTACCCCGCCGACACCGCGTACCAACTGTTCGCCATGGTCACCCGGGCGGAGCTTGCCGGAGACGGCTCCATCTGTGAGCCGCCGGATTGGATCGCCCACAATGCGCTGACCGCCGACGAGGCGCTGCACCTGATGACGACCGGCGCGGCGTACGCCCTGGATCGCGACGAGGAGGTCGGCAGCCTCGTTCCGGGCAAATTCGCGGACCTGGTCATCCTCTCGGGCGACCCCTTAACCATGCCGCCGGAGTCGCTGCGTGCACTTGGGGTGATCATGACGATGGTCGGGGGAGAGGTCGTCTACTGCTCGATCGGGATGGAGGCGCTCTGCCCGCAGCCTGCGGCCCTGCCGACGGCGGCTGCGCCATCCTTCTTCCGCGACGACTTCGACGCCGCGCTCGATCCGGAGTGGGCCTGGCTCCAGGACGACGCCCAGGGCTGGTCGCTGACCGAGGCGCCCGGCTGGCTCCGGATTCAGTTCTCGACGGGCAGCTTCTTCAACCCTCCGCCTCCCTCCAACCTGCTGCTCCGGCCTGCCCCGGCCGGCGATTTCGACGCTCGCACCCACGTCCGAGCCTCCCCAACCCAGAACTTCCAGCTCGCCGGGTTGGTGGTCCTGTTCGACGACTCAAGCGTCCTGCAGTTCGGCCACGGACTCTGTCAGGGGCCATCCCTGTGCGCCGGCGACGGGTACTACTTCGACAACATCCAGTACGGAGCGGCCGTCGGAACGAACTTAGCCACGCCGGGGTTTGGAGGGTCCGACGATCTGCTTCGCCTGGTCCGCCAGGGCAATACCTACACCGCCTACTTCTTCGTCGACGACACGACCTGGATCGAGGTCGGGAGCCATAGGGTGGACCGCCAGCCGCTCTCCATCGGCCTGATCGCCGCCCAGGCGCCTTCCTCCGGCCCGGTCGCCGAGTTCGACTTCATCGAAGTGAGGACCCCATGACAGGCCGCCCCACGGAGACCGTCCGATGAAACGCCGCACGTCCCCCGTCGGACCTCTGGTTGTCCTTGCCTTTCTCGTTGGCGCAGGCCTTGCGTGCGCCCTTCCGGCCGGCTTGCCTTCCAATGCCGACGATGCTCTGCCGATCATCGTGGAGCCGACCGTCCAGCCCGAGTCGACTCAGGCACCGCCGCCGCCGCCTGCGACCGAGTCACCCGGGGTGACGCCGCTGGCTTCATCTGCGTTTCGAGATGACTTCGATAGTGCCCTCGATCCGGGCTGGAGCTGGTACCAGGGAGAAGCCCCTGGTTGGACGCTATCCAACATGCCCGGCTGGCTGCGTCTGAATCTCTCGACCGGGAGTTTCCTCGGCGGCACGCCGCCGTCGAACATGCTTGTGCGGCAGGCACCATCGGGCGACTTCGAACTGCAGGCCTGGCTGCGCTTCAGCCCCGTCCGCAACTTCGAGCTCGCCGGCGCGGTCGTCGTATTCGACGAAGCCAGCGTCCTGCAGTTCGGGCGCGGCTTCTGCGAAGTTGCCACAGGGTCCGCCGGGTGCATCGGTGACGGCTTGTACTTCGACAACATCCAGGATGGCTCCACGGTCGGGGGCAATTTCGCCACCCAGAGTCTTCTGGGCGTCGATTATCTTCTCCGGCTGGAACGGCAGGGGAACAGTTACAGCGCCGCCTACTCGACCGATAGCTCGACCTGGTTCCCGCTCGGGACCCACACCGTCGACAAGGTCCCCGCTTCCATTGGATTGATCGCCGCCCAGGCCGGGACGCCTGGGAACTTCGCCGATTTCGACTATTTCGAGATGACTCAGCAGTAGCGGCGAGTCCGGCCACGCTTCAGGAGCATGACATGACCAACGTCTCCATCTCCCGAGTCGCCCTGCCCGTCCTGATCGCCGCCTTGGCGCTGGCCGGCTGCGACGGATCGAACGGAGCCGCCGTTCCTCAGGCCTGGATCGACGCCCCGCTGCACGAGAGCACGCATCCGGTGGCACCCCTAGAGATCGTCCTGCACGGCGCCGACCCCAGCGGCATCAGCTTCCTCGAGGTCGCCGTGAATGGCGAGGTACTCAGCCGGCGGCCTCCAGAAGACCCACAATCCCCACTGGCCGTCTCACGTGTGATCTGGGACCCCCAACAAGCCGGTCAGTTTGTGCTTGTGGCCCGTGCCCAGAGCCAGGCGAGCGTGTGGAGCGCGGAGACATCCTCGGTCGTCACGCTGACAGGCGGGGATTCCATCGCCCAGCAGCCGGAGGGCCCCACGCCAACCAGTCGACCCACTGCCACGCGCACGGTTCCGCCGCGCGCGACCCCGGCCCCCACCACGACCCCGGTCGCCTCGAGCACTCCGACGGCAGCAGCCCTCGCCAGCGCGGAGCGCGTGCGCATCTCCACCGATCGTGTCTCGTACGAGGGCGGCGGGGGCTGCGCGCCCACCGAGGTCAACATCCTGGTGCGCGCATTCCATCCCGATGGGATCCAGGCCGTTGTCCTCTTCTACCGCCTGCGCAACGTCGGAAGCGGCGAGACGACCGAGTACTTCAACCGGGCGATGGATCCGCAGGGGAATGACCTGTATACGCTGACCGTCAATCCGGCTGCCGAGATCATCAGCCTGGTTGGTTTCCCGGGCTCCGGGGATGGCGTGCTGGAGCATCAGGCCGTCATCCAGACCAACCGGGGGGACACCAGCGTGCGAACACCGCTGCTCTCGGACATTACCGTCGCGGGATGCTGAGCGCCGCCGTCGAGCCGTGAAGGAACAAGATGAAGTTGCCGGAGGGGCAAGTCGATGGGCTCATTCGATCCGAAGAAGAAGTCTGTCTCAACCCCACACCGGGCTGGGAAGGTCGAGCGTGATACCGATTGGAACAATCCGGAGCGGGGGTTTGTCCGGGTCCCACACCAGTCGGGGCAAGTTCAGAAGGATTCCGACTGGAACCATCCGGCGCGGGGCGGGAGGCTGATCGTCATGAAGATCTTCTCAGTCAAAGGTCTCTTGATCTCAGGGATGTTGTTGGCGCTGGTGGCCGGAGGTGCGGCCGTGGCGCTTTGGCTCGGGCTTCCCGCCGTGCAGAACCAGATTCCGGCGGTGCCGATGATCGTCACGCTCAACCAGCCCGTCAACGGATCGGGGGCGGGAGCGGGCTCACCGGTGCGCGCCTCGGCCCAGATCGTGGCCTTTCGGCAGCCGGTCTCCGCCGAACTCTGGGTGGATGACGACCTGGTCGGGCAGACCGCGCCGATCCGCGTGGCGGAGAACACGTATGCCGCCTTCCTCGAATGGACCTCGACGCCCGGTGCCCACATCCTCGTCGTGCGGGCGACGGACGACCAGGGCCATGTCGGGACATCCAACGTCGTGCGCGTGGAGGGACTGCTGGCGACGGATTCCATGAGCATGCAGCCCTTCGTCGCCCGAGGCGGCGAGATGCCGGCCGAACTGGCGGAGACGTACGGCACGACGCTGGATGAGATCCTGCATCACAACCCCGAGCTGCACGAGCAACGGCCGCTCCGCGCGGGACAGGATGTCCTGATCCCGATCCCGGCACACTACGAGGCGACGTGGGACGAACTTCCCCAGGGCGCGCCTCCTCAGGCGCAAGCGGCCACCGACGCCATTCAACTTACGCCTCTCCGCTACTGGCTTGGGACGGCCCTGGCGCCTGAGCCCTCCGAGCCCCCCCTCGCCCCGGGGCTCTCGGCCTCCGCACAGGGTTGCGGCGCCTCCTTGGCGCTGGACGACCGGTCGTCAACGGAATCGGGGTTTCTGCTCTACCGGCTCGGGCCGGGTCAATCCGGCTTCCAGCTCATCGCCACGCTTGCCTCGCACTCAGGCGGGGGCGCCATCGGATATGGCGATCCCGGTCTCTCCGGCACGGTCGCCTACTACGCCGTGTCCTTCAATCCCGCCGGCCAGTCGCCGGGTCCGATCGTTCAGGTCGTGTTGCCGTCTGAGGTCTGCGGTGCGGACCCTTGGAGCGGCGAGCTGAAGGTGGAGGGGACCCGTCTGATCTCGCCGCTGCAGGTGGATCAGGCCTACTTCTACACTTCGGTCAATGGAGGGGCGTGGCGCCGCGTGCCGGCGAACCCCCGAGCCTTCCTGCCGGCTGTCCAAGGGGGCTACGACCTGGCCCCCTACATGACCGAGCTGGCCGCCGGCGACGGGAGCCAGCTGAAGAGCCTTTCCCTGGATGGCTGGGGATGGAGCGGCGGCGGGCTGGTGTCGCTCGGCAAGGGCGCCCTCAGCGCCGCCCCGGGCGCGGCGACGATCGATGTTGGCGGCCTGTCCGACTTGACCGCGCTGCAGGGGAGCTCGGCCCCCACGGTAGTGCTCGATCCATCCTCGAAGAAGCCCATGTACTTCACGCAGGAAGTGGTGTTCACGAAGGCGGAAGACTTCGCCTTCCGATGGAAGACGAGTACGCCTTCGGCCACCAGCGGCCGCTGGGAGGTGTCGCGCTCGCCATACTTCCTGTCCACCTTCCTTCTTGCTGAGGGCGTGGCGGACCTCCAGCCAAGCTACGAGGGCTACAGCTACTTCAATATCCCCTTCCACGAGCTTCTGGCACTGACCGCCAACATCGACGATCAGCCGGCGAATCCGGTGCTGCAGGGGCCGGTCCTCTTCGGCTCGGAGGAAAGCCTCAATCTCGGCGTGGGCGAGAGCGTCGCCCTGCTGCCCGCCTTCGGGGCGGACGATGCGCCACTCGCCTTCGGGGGACTGGCGCCCTTGGGTGGCGGGCTGGCGAACGAGTACTACGTTCGTGTGACACCGATGATCGGCAACCAGATCGCCGGCGAAGCCTCGAACACCGTCATCGTGCGCTACGACCCTGAGGCGGAACCGCCCCCCGACATTCCGATCCCGATGCTTGGCCCTGAGTTCTACACCTCGCTGTATACGGTCGAGATCCTCAAGTACACACCCGGCGCCGCCGAGGATCCGAACCAATGGGGTTGTGTGGAGTTTGTCAGCGTGGAGCCCAAGTCCCCCGCGGACATGATCGGCTACGAAGCCGGGGACCATGAATGCCCGCCGCCATACACCGGCGCAGGCTATCAGGGCTGGAAGGGGGTTATGAAGGACCTCAACAAACTCGGTGGCTACCTGGAGAAGGGCGCCAACTGGGCGGCCAAGGCCTGGCAGGACATCAAGGCCTTCGCCGTGCAGGTGATCCTGAAGTACACGCCCCTCGGGCTGCAGTGCCAGTTCGCCGAGAACGTGGCGCTTCCGGAGGGGACCTGCCAGAAGGTCTTCGCCGTCGGCGTGGACATGGCCCTGGTCTCGATGGGAATCCCGCCGACGATCCCGAACTTCGAGCAGCTCATGGACGAAGGACTGGACTACGCCGTCGAGCTGGCCGCCGAGGAGGCGTTGAAGGAGATCCCGGCCTGCATCGGACCGTGTGAAGACGCCGTCAAGAATACGATTCGCCAGGCTCTCGAGACCGCCATCGACCAGGTTGCCGGGCAGAGCGTGGCGCCGTCGTGCGTCAGTGCCAACGAGGCGCACGAGAACGGCTCAGAGCCCTGGTGCCCGCCACCCGGCGCGGTGGTGCGCCCGGTGCTGGGCGCGGTCGACAGCCCGCCGACGGTCCTGGTGCGCGTCACCCGCCGCCCGGACGTGCCCGACCCGGCCAACATGCCGGCCTGCGTGCTGTCCATTGGCGCCACCTACACCGTCACTGGTTGGAATACCAGCTACCCCACCTTCAGCGCCAGCCCCTACTCGGGCGGGAACCTGCCGATCCCGGCCCTTGCCCTGGGCGAGTCGATCAAAGTCGCGGCGGCCCTCGACACCCGCCATGCCGTCTACTTCCCCTGGGAGTCTTACATCGGGAGCCCGTGGGTCTATGGCAGTGCGGGCAGCATGATCTGGAACGGGACCTCACACGCCACCGCCGGCGCTTATTTCGTCGTTCCCCCCTACCATCAGGGCGCGACCCCCGCCCCGTGCGCCCCGACGGTGACGGGCCCGGAGGTGGGTTCACAATCGTACGGGTGGAAGCTTGAGTAAGGGCGGAAGAGCGAGGCGGCGAGACCAACGATCCGCTGCAGGCCGCGCGTCCCTCCCGGTGGTCGATGGCGCCGGCGTCAAGGCGGCGCGACAGGCGAGGCCGAGAGCATTTCCCGGCTCCCATATGCCCGCTCAAAGAAGGGCAGCGATCGGATGTCGTCCGACGGGAAGGGATCGTGATGCGAACTGACCGCCGATGGATTCTTGCGATGATCGCACTGCTTGCGGCGCTCTGGGCGTGCGGCCTACCGGGGAGTTCGACAGCCGTCACCCCGCCGACCGCGACCCCGCCGTCGGTCGTGACGGCCCCCGTGGAGGTGGAGATCCCGCCCCCTCCGCCGGCCGGGTTGGTCGACGCGCTCCAGGCCCAGGTCGAGGCCGGCGAGATGACCCGCGAGCAGGCCGTCGTATCCGGATTGCAGATCCTCACCGGTGAGCTTGATCCGGCGGCGGCGCTCGGCGAGTCCCCGACCTCCTTCGAGGGCACCGGCGTGGCATTCGACGCGAAGCGCTACCTGCTCTACGGGACCGACGAGGCGACGAAGGCCGAGATCGCCCGCCTGCTGCCGATCCTGGCGCCTCTACCGGAAGTGCTGCTTCCTTACTCCGTGCGCGAAGGTGCATCCCGCCCGGGCGGCTCCGGGCTGGCAAGACCTGCCGCCCAGCAGGACTGCCGCGATCTCTACGCCAAAGGCTTTCCGCCGGGCTCCCCGGCCGAGTGCTTTGTCGTCAAAGAAACCGAGGCCGGCCCCAGCACCATCCAGGTCTTCCTCCCGGCGGCCGATCAGCCGGAAGGATACGACCCGGCCTTCGCCGACGCCGCCCTGCAGGCCGTCCTCGACTCGTTGGAGACCTACTCGGCGCTCGAGATCCCCGGGCGCCCGGTGGTGATGAAGGACATCCAGGTCGTCTTCTCGCTCCTTGACTCGGCTCGCGGCACAACCCTGGCGACGGTCCCGACCGATCCGGGCCAGGAGCCCTGCCAGATCATCCTCTTCCCGCTCGCCATGGCCGTCAGTCAGGCGGACGACCCGACCAGCTTCCAACAGACCGTCGCTCACGAGGTCTTCCATTGCTACCAGGTCTGGAACTACCCCGCCCTGGCGCAGAACGCATTGTGGAGCGTGCAGGACTGGTGGGGCGAATCGACGGCGACCTACTTCTCGAACGTCGTCTATCCCACGGCTGACGAGGAATGGGGTTGGATCGAGGACTGGAGCTACAACTCCGGCGCAACGTCGCTGGTCTACTCGAGCTACGACAACTTTGGCTTCTTCCAATTCCTCGCCAACCGTATCGGGAACACGGGGATTCTGGAGTTGGTCCACAGCCTGGAACCGGCCGCCGAAGGGGACGAGGTGGCCCAGGAGGCTCTGCTGGCCGCCTTCCCCGGCATCCAGGACCTGTTCGTGGACTATGCTGTCGCCTTCATGGACGGGACGATCGTAGACGCC
>Ga0265292_1003079_pt1 | contig 10636 bp, 11 predicted proteins | sample Munlanlewell296A_FD_189080 | JGI IMG/M metagenome (GOLD analysis project Ga0265292, IMG submission 189080) | Leachate microbial communities from a municipal landfill in Southern Ontario, Canada - Leachate well 296A | ecosystem: Engineered > Solid waste > Landfill > Unclassified | place: Canada... | reverse complement strand
TGCGCGGCCTGTGGCGGTTTGTTATACAAATCCCACCAAGGGCCGGTTGTCGAGGATTTTTGCGGGGTGGTCGCCGCCGCGTTGGCAATAGGCGGGGTCACGGGCGTGACCACTACAGTTTTATTGGCGCTGCCGTCGGCAAGCGCAATTTCCTGTTGCAGTTGTTTGATGTTCGCGTTTAGCTCTTCGAGCCGGTTTTCGGTTTTGGCCAAGGCGTCGGTGTCGTTGGCCGCCATTTGCACCGCTCGGTTTTTTTGAGAGTCCGCCAAGAGTTGTTTTTGCTCGGTTAGCTCGGCTTGCAGAATCTTGATTTTTTCGGCGTCTCGGGATTGTTGCTCCGCAACATTCACCTGTGCCGCCGGTGTCTGTGCGAATGTCGGCGCAGCTAGGGCGATGGTGAGTAGTATTGTCGCGGCGCGTGAATGATTATGCATAACATCGTCCAGGGTTGAATGTTCGCCCGGCTATCGCCGGGGAATTGTTGAGGTGGTTCCGATGTTATAGGCTCAGTGAGCCTATGTCAAGACTATTTTTATTAATCTTGTGGGGCTGCTGGAGGAAGATTTTGCGTTGCGCGTTTCAATGCGGTTAGCGCCCAATTTGGGAGGTTTCGTGATGACGGTGTATCGGGGTCCGCCAGCCATGACCGTACCTTCCTAACCCCAACTTTTTGACCTGTTTCGTTGGCGATCAAATCCGCCGCTTGGGCTTGTGTTAATCCGTATTTGTCTAAAACCGCCCGAAACTCGTTCTTTTTAATCCTCTCTTCTTCTTGCTCTTCTGTTCTCATACGCGCGTTAATATCCGGTCGTTGCCGTCGTTATCATCGTTTTAGTTTTACCCTACTTATTGTTCTTATTTAAGGGCTATTTAGTTTACTCAAATTTGGTTCTTTTACCCTACCCTACCCTTCTCTTTTGTGAATGAATGTCGATTGTGTTTCGACCGAGTGAATTTTAGCGCGTATTTAAAATTGAGGCATTTTTCGCGGGCGCGAAAAAGCGGTGCCATCGAACGATGGCACGCGAGGCGTGGGTTGAGTGATTCGCTGGGGCGGATTAACTGGGGTCGCTTTTGCCGGGCTTCGGTTTATTTTTGAGTTGCGTGGTTAGTGCTGTGACCTGGCCGCGCAGCTCGGAGGCTTCGCCCTCGGCCTTTTTGGCGTCGGCTTTCACTTCTTTGAGTTGGGTCTTTAGCGTATCCGCTTCGCGGCTCGCCGCATCAAGCGCTATTTGCTGGCTGGTGATTTGGTTGCGGGCGCTGTTGAGTTCCTTGGTGTTGGCATCCTGTTGTTTCTCTAATTGATCAATCCGCGCTTCCGCGCGGGTTGTCCGATCCGTCATGGCTTCCAGTTTGGCGTTTGCCACAGCCGCCGCTTGCTCGGCCGCTTGTTTGCCCGTTTGCAGTTGTTCAATCTGTTGACGGAGCCGGTCGATTTCTATCTTCTGTTCTTTGAGTTTTTCGTCGCTCGCTTCTTGCTTGTTACGTCCTTGCGCGACTTCGATCCGGGCTTGTTCCGCTGCATGACGCTCGCGAGCGAGTTCGGCCGTCATGCGTTCAATTTCGGTCGCCCGTTCGGCGGCCGTCGCGGTGGCTTGGTCTCGTTCGGTGGTGACGATGGTTAGCTGGTTGATCAGTTCGTCGCGTTCGTCTTCAAGCTGTTCGCCAGTGGCGGCGAGTTCGGCGGCATCGCCTTGGGCTTGTACAAGCCTGCCCTCGATTTCCGACCGTGCTATTGCTGCGGCTTTTCCGATTTCCGCCGCAATGGCCGCGGTTAAGGTGCTGGGCAATTCCGGGGCGGTGGCAGCGGCTTGTGGCCGGGCTTCAAGCCAGGTCGCCAGGTGCCGCTGGATGGTGTTGGGGCTGCCGGTGGTTAGCCGTTCTCGGATGGCTCGGATGCTGGGTTGCTGGCCGGTGCCAAGGATCGCGTCGGCGACTTGCGCAACTTGTTCGTATGAAATACCTATTCGTGCCATAGTCTGTTTCTCCCGGTGGTGTATAACGTAACATATCATAACAAAATAGTTATGATATGTTACGTTATGATACGGTAAAGCGCAAGGATTTTTAAAGCGGCGACAGGTTTCGCTGTAGCTGCTGGTCTGGTTTGGGCCGGAACTTTGTTCTGCAAAACATGCGCTAATATACTAGCCTATGCATAAAACTATAAAGTTATGCGTTATATGCGTATAATGTGCATTTTAAGTTAGTGTTACGAGGTGCTAGATGGCTTTCAGAGCAGACGAAGCTGCACGAATGGGATATGAACGTGCGGTAAATTATCTTATTTCTCGACTTAGGGATGCGGACGAATCTCAGAGGACGCGCAGCAAAGAAGCATTCGATGATATTGTTGATAAGTATGGGCCAGTGATTGACAGTTATCCATCATGGCATCCGTTGGTCACGAATCATGACAGCCGCGATCCGGTAACTCATCCTGGTCGTGAATGTGGATACAACGGTCTCGATCACACAATATATCTTGCCAACGCGTTTATCACGTGCCCGTACCGTGATGGGCAAGAGGTTATCGATTCGGTTGCAGCGCTTCCGGCGCATCCTGTTGCTACCATTACTGCGGAACGACTAGATGTACAGCTATATCAACCCAATGCCAACCCTATTTTGGTTAAATGTGACTGGGACAAGGCTCTTCCAATGGATAGAATGATTCCATTGTCACTCGCTATGCCTCTCATTTTAGAGAAAGAGATCCCATGCTGGAGATGGTCAGAGGTAGCTGAAACGTGGGAATCAATGCGCCCATATTTCTTAGGTGCTCCTTATGGCAGTCGATCATCTTTGTTTGTGAACCAAGAAACAGGTCAAACGATAAAGAAAATTTGGAACGCGCTGATATACACCGGAATGTTTGGCCACATTAGGGTCTGATTGGGATCATATGCTGTTTTTTATTTCAGGGGCATTTTTGTTCCGCTATCGCTACACAAAAACCGGACGCCCTTACAGACTCCGCTTTCGCTTCGGTCGTGCCGACTGCCGGCTATTGCCGGCACCTTCCAGGCCGCCTTGCCGACGCTCAATAAGGGACGTGCGTCGGCGCTCCGCAAGCTACGCACCGCCACGCCTCCCTTAGCCGCTTGGGCTTATCCCTAACTGTAACGGCACGCAAGGCTATCGCCGCGCTGAGTTTAAATGTTGGGGGTTTAACCGTGCCCACCTGTCCTAGCGTGGTGCCTTAATGGGAAGGATGTGCGTAATGTGCGAACAGGTTGCCAGAGCGTCCGGCTTATTCGGTCAATGGGCTTTCGCGGCATAAAGCCGGGCGCTATCGCGCCCTTTTTATTCCACGACCCATTGACCGCGCCGAACGCCCCGGCCGACTGTACGCACCGCACACCCTCGTCCCATTAAGACCGATGCAACCCAGGCCGGGTATTGCCCCGGCTAACAAGCGGTGCGGCTATCGCCGCGCTATTTGGATTTCTCCGCTCCCCTGAACCCTTAATCCCGATCGCAAGGGACGTGCCATAACTGATCGATATTGTTGTGTTTGGATGTTAATTCCTGCTTGACGTACGCCCCATTGGGGCGTATTATAACAATCAGGCCGGGCACTTCCGCCAAGGCCATTAACCGGAGTTAAACCGATGACAACCTTAACTGCTGATCAACAAGCCATCATTCGCAACGCGCTGGCCATTCTGGAAACCCTTTTCAAAAAACAAGACTTATCGGCGACTTCGCCCGATAACGTTAAAGATTTCTGCCGCCTTCATTTCGGCCATTTGGAGCATGAAGAGTTCGGTCTGTTGTTTCTGGATAATCAACACCAGTTGATCAAGTATGCATCCGTGGCAAAGGGTACGGTAGACGGTGCAAGCGTCTACCCTAGAGAGATCGTTAAGGCCGTGCTGGCATGCAATGCTTGTGCGCTAATCGCGTATCACAATCACCCTTCGGGCTTGCTTTCACCTTCGGACGCCGATATTCGCATCACTAAAAAATTACGCGATGCCTTGGGGTTGATCGATGTTCGTATCCTTGACCATATCATCGTCAGTAACCAAGGCGCGTACAGCTTCGCAGATCACGGCCTTATGTAATTTTTGCGGGCGGGTTTAACCCGCCCCTTTTTTTTAACGTTAGAGGTGTTTATGGAAACAATAGCTTTTTACGATACCGGCGGCGTGCTGCCTAATTCGCTCGATGCGTTCAAAAACCGCGCGTGTTCGCTACCCTTTGGAAAAGACGGATACGCGCCGCCAAGCCCGCAAGAGGTGGATCGCTTGATTAAGCTGGCCGGATGGTCTCAAAGTCGTGTTGCTCGCCTTGTTGGGGTAACGTATAACCCGAAAAAAGGATCATCCACGATCCGAAAATGGCGCACCGCTGTAGAGAATCACGATTATAGGCAGATTCCGTATGCCGCTTGGCGCTTGATGTTGTTGTATGCCGGGGTGGTGTCGGTTGATGATGGCTTACAAGACGGTCTCGATAATGCTGGCCAGAATGCCGGGTAATTGTTTTATATCAGGCAAAAAAGCTTGACAGACAAGTTAAAACGCCGGATAATAGCGCCATGGTTTGGGGCAATCGCCCTACCATCAGAAGGCCGGGCAGTTTCGCTCTGGCCAGGTTTACCGGAGGTATCCGATGTTAGAAAATCCTGTTTCTTCTTCCTTGGTTGCAGATAGCAATCGTCTTAACTTCCTGCCTACTTATTTCGGTGGCGAGTTGATGTTAATCGGTGAAATGCTGGTTTATCAAACCGCCGATGAATTGTGCCCCGATTACAAAGGCGGTTACTGGTTGTTCCATGAGCTTAGCAATGGGTGCTTTTATATGGCTCCAGATTCCGATGCGCCGGTGCGGATTTCGGTCGCCGGTAATTATTTCGATGGCGTGATGTCGCCCGATGCGGCCGGTGTCGTGATCAGCTTGTTTGCAATGAATAAACTCATTAGCGCCATGCACGGGCAACACGATGTCGATGCACTGATTGACCGCTATCACTTCTTACGAGACTTTGCTTCCGAACATGCCGAAGCCGGCTTGATCTTCGCCGCTATCGATTAGGGCGCAACGCCCCGGCCATGTGCCGGGGCATCTTTACCTAATTTAAAGAGAAGGCCGGGCATTTTGCTCTGGCTAGGTTAATAGTGGGCATTGTGAGGGTTAGGCATGTTTGAGACCCGTGATTTTAAAGGTTACTTTCAGTCGCGTGAAGTGGTACGGATTGGCAATAAAACTATCCGGCATAACTGGCGATTTTATATTTGTGGTTTTGATGGCGATTCCGCAACGATCTTATGCCACAACAAAGCAACCGAGCGCGTACCAATTGACGCCAACAATCGGATTTTTGTCGCTGGTAAGTGGTTCTCTTCTCGGTTTTGGGATCATTAGCTGATTACTAGCGCCTTTATTGATTAAACCGTAACGCCCGGCCATGTGCCGGGCCTCTATTGGGGCTTGTTAATGGGTTATTTTAACGATCAGAAGGATGGGCCGGCGGGCGAGTTCTATCACCGCGAGACGAAGGCCCGCTTTGAGTTCCGCCCAACCGCCGACACTTGGGCGGCTCAGCACGGGCTTGAGTGGGAAATCGCAATGTCCGACGGATCGGTGCGGTTTGCGCGACTTTTGCAGACGGTGGCCTATATCGCCGTCGATGTTAGCGATGATTGCGCGGGATCGCCGGTTTTAGAACGTTGGCCGGTTGTAAAAACGTGGTGCCGGTAAAGCCAGGTAATTATGTTACTTTGTCAGGCAAAAACGCTTGACAAGCAAACAAAAATGCAGGACAATAGCCCCATGGTTTCGGGCAGTCGCCCGACCATCAGAAGGCCGAGCGCTTCGCTCTGGCCGGGTTACCGGGAGGTTTCCATTATGGAATTACACGACGCGCATGTAGTTTTTTATTACGAGTGGCTTGATGCCATGGCTTGGAATGATAGTTGCCATGCGATGCGCCAAGCTGAAAACGCATGGGAAGACAACGGTTGCGCCTGGTTAGGCGCTGGTTGCTAAGGGGGTGGCGATGCAAGCCGTCAATATTCCTGTCATGCCCGACGATGTAGAGGCCTTGGAGTACGCTATCGAGTTGATAGTTGATGACCTAGACAACATCGACCACCGGGATTTTCCAAATGCCGAAGAACTTGAATGGGCTATCAATCGGAAAAAGGGAAAACTTGAAGCACTTAAACGGTTGGTCTGTTTAGCCGCCAAATAAACCGCGTTCCCGCGCTTAGGGCGCGGGGACTTTATCAGCTAATAATCCATCTTTATTTGATAGGGGATAACAGCCATGAAAACCGTACAAAACGCGCGAATCCGGGTTACCGTTTCCGATGCACAAGGGGCAAATAGGGAAAACGGAAAAAATAGTACGCTAAGGCTTTTCACCGGTTCGTAATGGCCGAAATAGCCCATCCCCCACTTTCCGGTTTTGCCGCCAAACGTAATCACCAGTCAGGTTAATATGCTCCCACCCTAAAGGCGACAAATATTGCAATAGATTATCATCAACGGGTTGTCCATCTGCCTTGAGCGCTTCGATTGCCTTTTCCAGATAGACTGTATTCCACAAGACAATGGCGGCAGTCGCCAGATTCAGGCCGCTGGCTCGGTAACGTTGCTGTTCAAAGCTCCGGTCACGGATTTCACCCAAACGGTTAAAGAATACGGCACGGGCTAAGGCATTGCGCGCTTCACCCTTGTTTAATCCAGCATTAACTCTCCTCCTTAGGTTAGGATTTTGCAGCCAGTCCAGAATAAACAATGTCCGCTCGATACGCCCTAATTCCCGCAAGGCAACGGCTAACCCGTTTTGGCGAGGATAACTGCCGAGCTTCCGCAACATTAATGATGCGGTGACTGTGCCCTGTTTTATGGACGCGGCCAGCCGTAATATCTCGTCCCAATGCGCCCGAATCTGTTTAATGTTCAGCGTTCCACCGATCATCGTTTGCAAAGCAGGTAACGGCATCCCATTTCGGGGAATATACAGTTTGGTATCCTTCAAATCTCGTATCCGTGGGGCAAAACGAAACCCTAATAAATGCATCAGAGCAAAAACATGGTCAGTAAAACCTGCGGTGTCGGTATAGTGTTCCTCAATACGCAGTTCTGACTCGTGATAAAGCAAACCGTCAAGTACAAACGTCGAATCCCTGATGCCGACATTGATAACCTTGGAATGGTAGGGTGCATACTGGTCTGAAATATGGGTATAAAACTGCTTGCCTGGTTCGCTGCCGTATTTGGGATTGATATGTCCCGAACTTTCAGCTTTGCCACCTACCCGAAAGCGTTGGCCGTCGGAAGATGACGTGGAGCCATCGCCCCAGTGCCCCGCGAAAGCGTGGTGGTATTGGCTGTTGACCAGCTCTGCCAGAGCCGCTGAGTAGGTTTCATCCCTGATGTGCCAGGCTTGTAGCCAAGACAACTTAGCATAGGTGACATTCGGGCAAGACTGCGCCATTTTGGTTAGCCCAAGGTTGATCGCATCAGCCAGGATTGCAGTCAGCAGCAACGTCCTGTCTTTTACGTATTCGTCGCTTTTCAAATGGGTGAAATGACGGCTGAATCCTGTCCAATCGTCCACATCCATCAAGAGTTCCGTTATTTTAATCCTTGGCAACAAACCGCTGGTTTTGTCGATCAACTGTTGGGCGGCTTCCGGCACATTCAGGTCGAGCGGCGTGATTTTTAGCCCGGATTCGGTAATGATGGCATCCGGTAGTTTATCGGCCAGCGCCATTTTGTTGACCTTGAGCAACTGCTTCTCAAGCAATTGCAAACGTTCATCTAAATAATTGTCACAATCCGGATTAATGGCGACCGGCAAGGCATTAGTGGTTTTTAAGTCGGCAAATGTTTTTGGGGGCAGCAGGTAGTCTTCAAAGTCACGGAATTGCCGGGAACCTTCCACCCAGATGTCACCTGAGCGAAGCGCATTCTTTAATTCCGTCAAGGCACAAATTTCATAATATTTGCTATCAAGCCCGGATTTGGGCAACACCAGCGGTTTCCAACGGGGCTTAATAAAACCAGTAGGCGCATCGGCCGGGATTTTCCTCGATTTTTCCAAATTCATTGTCCGTATCGTATCGACCCCATCCAGAATGCCTTGTGCGGCAGGCGCGGCACGCAGCTTGAGGACAGTCAAGAATTCAGGCGTATAGCGGCGCAATGTACTGAACTGTTCACTCAATTTGTGCAGGTGATCAAAGGCTTCCGGCCTGGCTAGGTTATCCGCCTCACGGACACTTTGCATAAAACTGTCCCATGGCATGACCGATTCAATGGCGGCAAAAGCGTCACGACCGGACTCCTTGGCATCCAACAAGGCGTGTCCAATCTTGACGTACTGCCGGATTTTTTCATTGATGGCTTTGCCTTGGGATTGGAACTGCTGTTGATGTTTGTGTTTGGCCGTCCTGAACAACCTGATCAAAATTCGATCATGCAACTCAATAATCTCATCGGTAACGGTTGCCATCCCTTCCAATGTCAAGATAACCAAAGTGGCATAACGGCGTTCCGCTTCAAATTTACCTAAATCCTTGGGTGTCATTTGCCCGCCTTCCCGTGCCATCTTCAACAGCCGATTTTGATGGATAGTGCGGCCTAATGTCGTCGGCAATTCCAAAGCCTGAAAGGTTTTAAGGCGGCTGATATGTTCCAGCATTGACCGTGAGTTGGGCTTTAAAGGCGATTGCCTTAACCAAGTCAACCAAGTAATGCCGCTGCCCGGTTTGGTTTTCAGCAATTCGTCCAACCGTTGCTGGTGACTGAATGTTAATGGGACGTTCAATTCACGGTAAATACGCCGATTCGCCCGTGTAATGGCTTCGGCACAGATTCTTTCGATAACGGCTAAGGGCGGCAGAATAACTGAGCATTGCCGCAATAGCTCTACCCCTTGTGTTGCCAGGATCATGCTATTGTCGGTTTGTAAGGCAAGTTCAGTCAGTTTTTGTATTGAATTCCGGTAGTCGCTCAGCTTAAATGTTGACAAGCCAAGGTAAGCACGCAGTTCCTGGAAGTGTTCACGTCGGGTTTCATCTCGTTCCGCATATTTAGGCCATACGACAGCATCCGCCTTTATCTGCCCAGCCACCCAGTAAATAACAAGATCAGTGACATTTATCTCCCCAGTCAAGGCACAACCCGGAAACCTCAGCAAACAGAGTTGAACTGCAAAACCAAGACGGTTGGCGTCGCCCCGGCGTTGCCGGATCAGGGCGAGATCGGTTTCATTGAATGTGTAATAACGTATCAATTCATCCTGGCTTTCCGGTAAGGCCAAGAGGCTTGCTTTTTCATGGCTAGACAGAACAACGCGGCGGGGCATGCTGGATAGGCCAGGATTATTTTTGCAATCTTTTATTCAATCGCAGGCGGCCAGTTATGGCTTTCATGCTGGCAAGACTTGCACCAACTGTACAGCGCATCGTATAACACCATGCCATGCTTAAGCATTTTATGGTCATCCGCGTAGTTTTGAGACAAGCCCAACGACACGGCATATAAACCGGCGGATTGAGGGGTCAAATCCAATTTTGACGTATCGGCGCCACGGACAATAACCGCCAATTGCTGGAGTGCAGGATCGGTTAGCCCATATTCCAGCAGGAAAGCATCGAAGCTGCACAGGTCGCCGACATGGGATAATTCAGCGCCGGGAATATCGTAAGGGATAGCCCCTGTTTCTTCCGCTACCTTAAAAACTTCGGTCGCTGGCACATAAAGAAATTCCGCCTCTTTATCGATAAACCGTTCGATCAGCCAAGGGCAAGCAATACGGTCTATTTTAGGACGTTCACGGGTAATCCATTTCATCGCGTATTACCCGCCAGCCATAGTGAACGCAACTTAACAGCGTTGTCCAAACGTGTAGTGACCGTTTCCCAGTGGATGTTTTTGAAAAATGCATCCAGATAAGCCGGGGCTTTTGCGCCATAATCCATCTGGTATGAATGCTCATACATATCCAGCACCAGAATCGGTAGCGTCGCACTGGGCGCATGTAAATGATCCCACTGCCAATAATTTTCCAGCAGGCCGTTGTGCAAATTGTAGCCGAGCGTCACCCAACCGGAACCGCCACCCAAGCCTGCGCCCATGCGTTTAAACTCCTTCTCCCAGGTGTTGACCGAACCGAACGCTTCCGATACCCATTTAATAAATGCTGCATCCGGTTTGCCGTTACCCCCTAAATTTCCGAAATACAATTCATGCAAGACCACCGATCCGGTGCGCATAAGGTGCTCCCGTTTAAGATCGTTATAGATAAAGGGCGGCGTGTCGTCATCATTTAATAGGCCGGCCAATTGTTGTTTTACAGTATTCAGTGCTTTGACTGACCCCCCGTAGTTATTTTCCCAATGGGATTTGATTAATTTTTCAGACAGGCCGTCGAGTTTAGCGGGGTCGAAAGGCAGCGGTTTCAATTCGTGGTTCGCGGCAAATGCGCTGGGGGTGTTTTGGGGCATTGTTGACTCCTTTGCTGTGTTGGCAAAAACTGTTTGGGGATTTAGCGCTGCCACGGTAACGCCTGTGGCAGCGGTAACGAGGAATTCTCGCCGGGTGATTTCAGACATAATGTATTTCTCCTGTAGGTGTTTTTAGGGATATAGCGCAACGATTGCGAATGTTGCCG
>Ga0265292_1003078_pt1 | contig 10638 bp, 9 predicted proteins | sample Munlanlewell296A_FD_189080 | JGI IMG/M metagenome (GOLD analysis project Ga0265292, IMG submission 189080) | Leachate microbial communities from a municipal landfill in Southern Ontario, Canada - Leachate well 296A | ecosystem: Engineered > Solid waste > Landfill > Unclassified | place: Canada... | reverse complement strand
CTAGCTACACATAAAACACAGTATTCGTACCCGTATGTTTGGGAATGCTTTAAAAAGTACTGACACCCACCAAGCTAGAACGAGCGAGGAGAATAGGAACTTCAACCTAAATTTTGCGCGACAGGGCAAAACATCGGACATCCTTGGCACCGGCAGAAAAAAGCGCGGAGGAGGCGGAGATTAAGGTTGAACCAGTGGTGCAAATGTCATCGACCAGCAAAAACTTACCGTCCGCTACATCTCCTTTAACCGCAAAAGCCCCCGTAATATTTTGTGCTCGTTCGTCCTTATGCAACCCAAATTGCTTGTTGGTATCACGAATTCTAGTCAAAATAGAAGTGTTTGTGGTTAAACCGAACTCCTTACATACCGCCTTGGCAATAATCTCCGCCTGATTGAATCCTCGGTCTTTTTCTCGTGACTTGGAAATGGGGATAGAAACGATGGTAAAGCTCTTAAAGTCAAAGCCCAGTTTAGAGGCTACCTTGGCTCCGCTGGTACTTAATAGCCTCAACAAAACAAAACTTTTTGGGTTGTATTTTGACTTTTTAACAATCTCCGCCACCATTCCGCCGTACTCATAAACCGCACAAAGTTGACTGGGTAACTTATCGACACTTTCTTTTTTACAAAGGGGATGGGTATAACCTAGAACCGTTTCCCTTTGACACCAGATACACACGCCGTTTTTGCACAGCTTTATTTTTGACTCGCAACCATAGCAGATAATTCTGCCTTCAAGTCCGCAAAAGTAACATTTTTCTCCAAAAACGGCGGTAAGTAACTTTTCCATATATTATCCACAAAGCTCTTCAGCCCGTCACAACGACGATTTGGGCTCCCACGACCTATAGTACCAGCGGTACAAAGACCCCATAGTTATTATGGGACGAGTGCAAAAAAAGTCAACCTCTTGACTTCTAATATCACTAGAATTTGTCGAGGTTTTGTCGAACTTACCAGGTAAATATGACGCTGTGTATAACAAGACTAGAGGGTAAATATTAAGTTTTAGTGAACATAGTAGCAGATAAATGGAACTGTATATTAGAGATTACTTTTACTTAAACAGTTCTAGGTACAAGAATAAACCCAACGCTTCCGACGCTCACTTAAGTTTAGCCGAGGGACGGTGCAAAGCAGAGAAAGTTGATAGGTTAAGAGCTGGACTAACTAACGGAGATACTAAAAGGACACAGTCCACTAACCGTAAGGTATAAAAGGGTTACAAACGAAAAACGAGGTGCAGTACCTGGCAAGTGCGATTTTGAGAATTGTTGGGTATTCGTCTTGTTTGAGGAAGGCAACCTGCAAAAATTGAGTCAAAGTATAGACGGCTTTCTAAAAGATACGGGAAAATCAACCACGGCAGAATATATTTCAAGAATCAGGGACGGAATACATAAAGGTAATGCCAGCAAGGATGGTGTAATAGCAAACCACATAAACTTGTGCAATTATTGCCGACCAGAAAAGTCTAATGATGCATGAAAAATGATAATAAAGTCCATACCATATGATTAAGAATCTTCCCGGAGAACATTCCACAAATGTAGAAACTCCACAAAACGTGGAGGAAGCCGTATCAAAGCTTATTGTTGAAGGAAATAGAATAGAAAAGCCACTGCCGATTTTTTAAAAGCAAATCCTCTAGAGACTGCTGAATTTTGTCAACAAGTGGTAGAAGCATATAATCCCAACGACCGCCTTACTCCAGCAATTCAATTATCTTATGTGATTGAAGAATTGATCGGACTAGAAGAACTAGACACAACACACTAGCCTTAGCGAAGTTTGGTGGAGATGAGGGGAATCGAACCCCTGTTCTAACTTTCTTTAATGCGCAAGTGTTACAAGCTTATCCAGAGTTAATGTTAAAAGGAGGCACTCCGGCGCACACAAATCCTTTTTAAGGTCGTAGGTTTAAGGTTTACCCTCTTGGACTTTTAGTCGACCAAACTAAAAATCCGCATTCCGGTTTAATAAGACCCAAAAGAAGCCTTCCGGAAGCAACTTCTCAGGATCCGAGGTCCGCTCTAGGCGGACACAAGCTTAGGCGTAAGCGGGTTCGAAAACGGGCTCAGCATAAGCAAACTCGAATGCATTTTTCTTTGCATTTTTGGTTTGTTGGGCTTTACAAAATTCCAACATCTTTGGCTTGCCGACGTAAAAAAGAAAAGCTAGTCAAAACCGATCATCCCCTTTTTAAAGTGCTTTTCGCGCCCTATCAAGGTCACGCTCAATCTGTTTCTCAACTAAAAGGCGTTTCTTCTCATACTGCTTCTTGCTTCTAACCACGCCCAGCTCTAATTTTACCAGATTATGCTGTAAAATCAAGGCCAAAGGCATAGCAAAGTGTCCCTTCAAACTTATAGCTTGCGCCAATTTTAATACCTCTTTCTTATTTAATAGCAACTTTCGTGTTCGTCTGGCCTCTTTTTCACTGTATTTTTGACTTTGATGGGAATAGCGGCCAATGTGCAAATTTACCACACATGCCTCCCCACCCATTACCGTAACCAAAGAACCTTCAAAATTAACATTACCTTCTCGCACCGACTTTACCTCATACCCCCAAAGCACAAGTCCCGCAGTGTATTTATCCAAAATTTCGTATTCAAATGTGGCTTTCTTGTTTTTCGCCAGTAACATAGGCAAAGTATACCAATTTATAGGCGGGATGGCGTTCAAAGACTGAATTCAAAGACCTTAGTGCCGGAAAGAACGTAAGAAGTTTTTTCGTTAGACGATATATCAAAGCTTTTTAAATCCGACCACTCGTTACCAAGTTGCGGTTTAATTTGAAAATCCAATACTCCATCCGTGTCAAAAGCAATAAGTCGACCCTCCGCACCATCGCCCACATAAATTTGCTTATAATCCGCGTTGGTCACAACTTTTAGCGGTTTTTGAATGGGCTTATCAAGTCCTACAATGGAGAAATCATCCTTAGCACCTGCAGTGTACTTCTCCAAATTTCCGTTGGAAAATAGAACATAAATACTTCCATCAATATCCACGGAAATCCCGCCGGCAAATCCCGGCTTCTGCATCCATAAAGCTCCGGAAAGTTTATTGCCAATTTTTAAAAATTTTACCAACTTATCGCCACTAAGCGCGTAAGTAAATCCCAAATACTCGCTGGACGGACCAATTGTTGGGTAGTTTGTGTCCGCCAGGTAGCTTTTTGTTACCGATTTAGTGGCAAGTGAATAGAACTTAACTCCCTCGTTATCAGTAAAAATGAGGCCGTCGCCCTCGAAAAGAAGGTTTTTTACACCGGGAAAAAGTTGTGGAAGCTCCTCAAACTTAGTAATACTCTTAGTGGAAATATAAATTTTGCCCTGTACGGTATCGCAAACAGCTATGTAATTTGCTCCAAGCGCCAACTCACTGGGATTTGCTTTGGCATCTGTAATGGAGATGTCGTAAAAAACTTGAGCAGATACTCGCTTAACCTTATTGGCCTCGTCCAGTTTTTTAGTAAGCTCGCCCTGTACTTCAGGAGGCTTAGGTAAAGTATCGACTACATTATTCTCCACAACAACGGCCTTCGACGGCGCTTTTGGTTTTAATACAAACTGCTTCATCGCAATATACCCAACAGCCACAGTTAATAATACCGCCAATAAAATTACTAAAGGCTTTACAAAACGCGGGGCTTCTCTATCGACGCTTTTTCCATTGGAGGTAGCTTTGACGGAACCCACCACAGTGTTTGTTTTATCGTTGAAATTCGCTGTGACTACTTGTACAGCGGGTTTGGTAACGACAACAGGTGTGTCAACTTTTAAAATAACCGCACTGCTAAGCTCCTCCAAGTCGCCACCTAAAATCGGCTTGGTAAGTGAAATCAAAGATTTGGGAGGAAATTTGTTAAAAAACCTCTCCGTGCACAAAATCATAACCTTACCTTCTTCAATTTTCTGCGAACCACCGGCGTAGTTTCCCTCTTTTCCCGTGTCCACATGAACCACTTGCGTACCATCCAAGTAAAGAGCTTTGGAATTCCCGTAAATTGATATGTAAGCATACTCGTCCTTAAATACTGCCACCACAGCGTTAAATTTTGCGTCGGATGTAAGTTTTTGCACTGCGTCTCTACACTCTTTGAGGGTCTTTTCCAAAGTTTGCAAAACCGGGCCAACCTCCAAACCCTCAACAACCTCATGAGTAAACAAATCCTTAATTACATTAATTGATACTTGGGTATTAACTGGCGTGCGTCCCTCAAAGTCAAAAACGGCAAAGAAATCCCACTCTTTAACGTGTTCTGAGTCGTCCTGTGAAGTTATTACAAAAGATAAAGCGGGCAACTCGGGGGGCAGATTAGGAATGATTTTTTGCGATTTAATCCTGGTCATAATTTTAAAGCAAGGTAAAAACTAGAATAATAGCTAGGAGTGAAACAAAAAAATGCAGCCACGCCATAAAGGTAAAAAAGCCGTGAAGTGAAGCGGTAAAACTTTCATTCATCAAGCTAACCTGTCGAACAACCATAAAAGAAAAAATGGCGTAAATTATGGAAATTGCCATAAAGAAGATCTTAATTATTAGAAGCAAGAGATCTTTTTCCCAAAGCTGTACCATGTTATTCGCTTTCTCCTTTGATCTTGGAAATAAGATCGGACACTGTGTCCTGAACCCTGTCGGGATTGGGAACATTTTCAAAAGTTATCTCCCGTGCTTCGGCGGCGGTTTGAATGGAAACATCTCCATAATGAAAAACTACTGGACCAAAACCGGATATGTTGTTTGTAATATCTTCTATATTGCGCAAAGGAGCCTCAGAAAAACGGCGGTGAGTGATGCCGTAAAAATCAATGTCCACCACTCTTTTGTTTGTCACAATATAGCTGTTAAAATACCAGCTCAAAAAGTTTTCAAAGAAGTAACCAAAGGTAAAAAGCGCCAGCAAAAAGCGCAAAACAAAATAGTACTTGCCGGGCATAATCTGACTTACACTAGTACCCCCAAACCCCAACAAAAAATCAAAAATCGGGATAATAAAAAACAGAACTGCAGTAATAAATACCCATTTAATATTAACAATGAAATGCTGACGTAGAAAAAGAATAATCCGCTCCTCATTGTCTTGACCATCAAAATGGACACCCCGAGGCTCCCTAATAAAATGGCCTAAAAGCGCTGTCATGGAGTTATTATATCAAACTTGGTAGTTTCAACAAAAACTGAGGAGAATTCGTTGGAATATACTTCTCTCCAACCGCTGTTGGGAGTTCTCAGGAACTTTACTAGCCCACTTTCTGAAGGATATAAAATCCAAGTTACCTCGTAGTCACCTAGAATTTTAATGTTTTTCTTAGGTGCACTCACCACTTTCATGTAATCCTCAAATACAGATTTATTACCCTCGCGCCAAGACGGCATACGCCCATCTACAAAGGTTTTGTATTGGGGGTATTTCCAAATCATATAACCGCCCCAACCGTAATAATTAAAAACATTACCTTTAATGTTGCTGGCGAGAGCAAAGTCTAAGGCATCTCTAGGGTACTCCTCCTTTTCAACCCAATAATTCGGGTCGACACATTGGGAAACATCCGTTAAAAAAAGCGTGCTTATAACTAAAGTCGATAAAGCTAAAAACGCTAAAAAACTGATCTTTAATTTTTTAGTAAGACTTGGAGAAAACGCTCTCTTTAAATCATCCAAAGGGTCGCTCCAAAAAGAAATAAAGGCCGGTATACCTAAAATTACCGCGATTCTAAAAAAATACTGCGAGCGCACTGATGCAATGCAAAAAAATCCCAAGGCCAGTAGATACCAAGCCGGAAGTTTATAACGGGCGCCAATAAGCGCGGAAACCAAAAGCCCTAGGACAACGCAGTAAACAATAAAATAGTAAATATTATCTGTGCTTGCGGGAACCCATTCACTGATGTAAGTAAATTGGTATGGATGCGATTCTTTTATAAGAGTTTGCCAAAGACTAAGCCCGTAAGGATTTATTAAGGTAACTGCCACAGACAGCAGTCCAACAATAGGTAATAACGCGTCTTTGCTGCTGCGGGTCCTGATCATGTCGATAATTTTGTTTCCGATATATAGACCTAAAACAAAAAGACCTAAAACAAAATCAGCGTGGGCGTTTGCCCAGATTAAAAACATTATAGGTAAAATTAAAAACTTTACAAAACGACGGGGCTTAGTGCCTATTTTTTCAAAATCGCCAAACAATAAAGCAACCAAAAGCATAAGAAAAAGCGTACTAAAGTACATGGGTCGACCTGTAATACCGCTACCGGAAAACTCTGTAAAAAGCAGGAGGGTGGACACGGCTGTAAGAAAAACGCCCAACGAAATTTTTTTTGATAAAGTCCGCACATAAAATATTGCCGATGCGCTTAAAACACCTGCAAAAAGAAGACCGGCGATAAGATGCCCCAAGTAGTGGTGAGTCAGGTACATGGCGACTTGCGAAATCCAGTAGGAGTTAGCCCATTTATAATCGGTAAAAGTATAAGAAAAGGTGTTTTGGCGCAAAATCTTCCCGTGCTGAGCAATGTACTCGCCGTACTTGTAATGCCAACCAAAATCCGGGTCGCCCGGTGCTTTAAAAACACTAAAAACCCCAAAAAGAAAGACTGTTAAAAGTACTACCTTAGAGAGTCGCACGAGTGAATAATATCAAAAAGGCCTTATCACTTCTTCACCAATTCGTATAAACGGTCTTTTATAGAAATATATCCGGGCGCCCGCAGGTTAAAAACGGTCCTAAATTTTTCCCCGTCCACGCTAACCTCCCCTTTATCAGTACCAAATTTAACTTTAGTTGTCTTCCCATTATTCCCAATTTCCACATCCACAAAGGTAATGCCAGAATAGGCTGTTCCCAACTCATCCGCGCGATCCTTCATGTCATCCAAAGAATAAGGATTTCCGCCCCAGCAACTTGTAGTTACGGGCGACACTCTACTTCGGTCAGATGAGCTACCTTTATCCCAAACCGTAAGCGCATTTAAGATGTCCGCCATTTCTTTTTGTGACAAGTAGGGGTCCCCCCAACCGCAAGTAGAGGAATCGTTGTATGACTTTGTCCACCACGCCTTATAAAACCAGGGGGATTGACGCTCGTAGGCTTTACCTGCTTTCCAACCCGATACGCCTCCCGGAGCATCCCAACCGATGTTCTCAATATAACCCCCCGTGGTAGAAGAGTAGTAAGCGGTAACCGAGCTGTCTAAAATTATTCCGTTAGTATTATCTACCGCATCTTTCCATGCCGAGGGAGGTTTATTGGCTTTAGACAACAAAAATACCTGACACGATTGACTGGTACAAATAGTTTTTCCATCCTTGGCATATCTATAAGCATAGCTTCGCGCCGCAATTGCCTGCGCCTTTAACGCATCGGACGGCCAAGTACTGGGCATTTCCGCAATCCCATACAGATACTTCTGCATACTCATTTTCCCTATTCCAGACACATTGATGTCTGGCATGCTGATTTTTTTAGTTCCACTGTTGTAGTAGAATTTTAGAATCGCCTTGTAATCCTGCCCATCCTGGGCCCGCCCCTTAGCCCCGTACTGACTCATTCCTTTATAGTGCGTGTATGCCCCGTAGCTTATTGCCACGTAGGCCGGACTAAATTTGGGTTCCGGCAGTTTTGCCACCGGTGGCTCGTAATCACCCACGCTTCCGCTGTCGCTACCAGATTTTTCCGCTAAAATTTGCTGCTGCTTGGCACTAAGCTCCGCAATAGTTTTTTCATACGAGTCGCCTTTTTTGTCCAACTCAACAACTTCGCTTTGCGCCTGCGCCTTTTTTCTATCAATGTCGGCCTTTAAGGACAAAAGCTTGCTTTGCGACAACTCCAAACTTGCCCGTAAGTCACTAGCTTCCTTTTTATCGCTCTCAAAATCCGCGATCTCCATATTTAAGGAAATTATGGACTTAACAGCATCACGCCCCACGCTGTCCTCAAAAATGTCGCGCACCGCAAAAGCCTGACCTCCACCCCAAGTGTCGCTCCCTACAAGCAAAACCTCCAAAACGGTGGGCTGACCAAATTTATAAAAGTCGCGCACAATGGTATTTCTTATTTGGGTTTTTTTGCCTAAAGATCCGCGCCGATCCGCCAAGTTACCTTCGATAACTTGCAGCTCCCCACTCACCTTGGTAATGTCTTTTTTGAGCGACTCTATTTGGGCGTCCGTTACATTAAGTTTGGTTAAATAATCTTTGATCTGCGCGTCTATGGTGGTTTGTTGACTTCTTATTTTGGCAAGTTTTGACTGCGTGCTAGCCAGCTTTTTGGCGCAATCTTCCACGGAAGTGCAATCCGCCTCGGCAAATGCTCGATACAAAGTGTTTATAGGTGTACGTATTAAAAACAACGAAGCAAGAAGAGTTACAGAAAACAAAAAAAGAAGTCTTGGCAACGGGGGTTTTGTGGACATAGTATGGATTATATCAAGATTTCCTGACAGGTGTTGACTTGATAACTACATATATGGATAATCAATATTAATGAAAAGGTTTATATCCACTCTTTTAACACTCTTTATTGTTCTTACGATATCGTTTAATAAAGCATCTCCTTCTTTTGCGGCTTGTTCATCTGCAGCCTACCCAGAAACCACCACAGGCATGTGTCATCAAGTAAGCATGCTTGGAGACGCAAATGTTACTTGGGCATACACCGTAGGTGAGGGAAACTGGAAAACTTTAGAACCTCAACGGGGTGTGTTTAACTGGACAGCGTTGGATGCGGCCGTGGAAACGGCAAAATGCGCCAAGAAAAAGATTTGGATTCAGGTTTTAACTGACGACCCTTCGGGCACTATTCCACAATGGGCACTGGATGCCGGAATGCACCAATTCCCAGAGGATTACGGGGGCTTTACCATGAGCAGACCTGTGCAGTGGGATCCCATGTACCACACCTTTTTGCAGGAAATTCTTACTGCCATGGCAGCGCGTTATGACAACAATGACGGCAATAACGACGCGATTGAAGCCGTTTTAATGATGTCCGGAGGACACTACGGAGAAATGTCTCTTCACGGAGACCGAAGCGACAGTATACGGAATGCTTATTTAAACGAGATGTCGCACTTTACGGGAATTTCCGTAGCCGATCTGGAAAAACAACAGGACCTCTCCAGAGGAACACCGTGGCCCCCGGGTATACAAAGAACCCCACCGCCAATGGACAACCCTAGGTATCTGTTTGATCAGAAATTTGTGGAGAACGTTTCTAAGCTGACCGATATGTATGCCCAAACATTTGCGAACAAGCCGGTTGTCCTGCAACTTGGAACAACCAGCATGTGGAAAAAATACAACGATTACGACTCAAGATTTGTGGCCGTGAATCCTATGTATTACTCCGCAAATAAATACGGCAGTCACGTCTGGTTTAAACAAAATGGCATGGGAAATTCAACGGACGACGGATACAACACATTCTTTTCCCGGTACAAAGGAGAAACCAGGTTCATCCGGGAAATAGGACACCTAGAGTCCATGTGCTGGGGTCTAGGCGGCTGCGCAAGAACTAGTCAGGCAGATGCCTGTACTTGGAATACTGAGACCCTTGGAAATGCTTTGGGTGCCGGAGTTTCGGCCATCTGTTTTCAAAGGCAATTTTTTACAGACACTGTCCACTATCCATGCGTCTTTAACTATCTGGATCTCCAAGGAAGGTTACGAAACAACGCCAAAGGTATACTTAATCCTCCAGCTGCCTCCTGTACCTACGATCCGAGCAAACCCGGTAATGTGGGCGAGAATAAGTGTTTTTCGTGGCAGCTTCCTGACCCAACTCCGGGACCACCTCCATCCTGCGTGTGTAAAAACGTGGTCGTCCCAGGTGTAGTGAACCCAACTTGTGAAGCAAATCCTGATGAAACTGTTAAAACAGATAATTGCGGACCATTGAAAACGCCAAAAGTAACGCGAACGGGCCCAGCAGTAGTAACCTGTGCGTGTGTGGATAAAACAGGGTGTTGGACAAACTCTTCCGGAACTGTCGTTGCTAACTTTTGTACGGCTGGAAAATTCCCTGTGGTGTCGGGAACATCACCAACATTCACCTGCAGCTGCGAGGACGCAAATACCGCACTTACAACTTTTTTTAACATTATAAACGGAATCATGATCCCCTTAACGATAATCTTGGGTATTTTTATAATCGTGCTGGCGGGCTATAAGATTCTAACCAGCCAAGGAGATCCCACAAAGCTACAAGAAGGTAAAGATAACTTGACATCTGCTATAATTGGCTTAATATTTGTGCTGATGGCTGTTTCCATCTTGAGAGTTGTTATAAAAGCTCTTATTACAGGAAACGTCGATCCGTTTAGCTAATAGTTTAAAAATTTAAGGAAAGGAAGAAATGAATCAATTAAAAGACATTTTAGTAGGAACCGTACAGGCTGCCACAGCAACCAATGTACAGAGAATAAATTTGCCGTTTAACAATTTGGCGGATGTTTTTGGATTCTTAATTAACGTGGTGTTGGGCGTTGGTATCGCCGTTACTATTGTCTTTCTTATCTTGGGCGGTATTCAATATATAACTGCTAAGGGCGATCAAAAAGCCGCCGGAGCAGCCAGAGAGGCTTTAACAAATGCTGTAATTGGATTTATTGTAGTTATTGGAGCCTT
>Ga0265292_1003077_pt1 | contig 10643 bp, 18 predicted proteins | sample Munlanlewell296A_FD_189080 | JGI IMG/M metagenome (GOLD analysis project Ga0265292, IMG submission 189080) | Leachate microbial communities from a municipal landfill in Southern Ontario, Canada - Leachate well 296A | ecosystem: Engineered > Solid waste > Landfill > Unclassified | place: Canada... | reverse complement strand
TCCGCGCGATTTCCCGGCGTCACGGGGACGATATCATAGCCGCCCCCCGTCCCCCCGTGGGCGTTGGGATCGCTGCTCGCGCCTTCGGGGTCCTCGTGCGTGGCCCCTCCTTCCTTCGCGACGATGACGAACGTCTCGCCCGTGATCGGGTCGGTGTAGAGCAGCCCACCGCCCGGCAGGGGCTGCGTGTAGGGAAGCTGCTCTTCGCCCGCGTGATAGACCGCGTCGCCCACCTTGTCCGCCGCGTAGCCGAGTGCCGCGAGCGTCGCTGCGCCCGCGGCGCCGTAGGCGAGCGGCTTCACGGCGGGGTTGATGTCCACGCGGCGGCCTGTCGTTGACGCCTCGGCCGTGACGCGCTCGGGGTTGATCGTGGTCGTTGTCGTTGGCGCCCGATCCTTGGGTGCAGTCGTGTCGGGGAGCCCTGCGCCTTTCGCGCGCGTGCCTTGGTCCATCGCGGCCTCGGCGGCGGCTCTCTCCGTCCGGGCGACGGCCCCGCCGTGCTCGGCGACGTGCGTTGTGACTTGAGCTCCGCGGGGGCGGAGGAAGCGCCGCCAGTTCAAGGCGCAACCCTCCCGAGAGCGCGATACCCCCGTGCGGCGCCAAGCGCGTGCGCTGCGTCGGGCTGACGCGTTGGGCGCTTGCTCTTCCAAGGGCCAGGCAGCGCCGGGATCGGATCAGGAATGGGTCTGAGATCCGGGCCCGCATCCTTACAGCAGTCGTTGTGTCCGGCGTATTCCCAGTTGGCCTTGTCGTGGAGCGCCATTCTTCAGAACCACCTCTTCGTGAACAGGCCGCCGACCGCGGCGGCGCCCTGGTTGAACTTCTGGCCGATATCACCGACGGCGGCCTTTCCGGCGGCCCCTGTGTCGTTGAACTTCTGACCGACATCGCCTGCGAGCGCTTGCCCCGCGGCGACTGCTCGCCCGCCCGCCTGCGCGAGTTGCCCGCCGACGGCTTGGGCAGCGCTCGCAGTCGCGCTCACCTTGGCGATGACGCCGCCTCCCAAGTCCCCGCCGACTCGCGCGGCGCTCGAGACCCCACTCCAGATGTCGCCGCGCAACGCGTCGAGCTTCCGTTCCGCAGCCGAAAGCGCGCCTCGCGCGGCGGCGGCGCCGCTTTGGATCGCAGCGCCGGCTTCGGGGAGGTAGCTCTTGTCCACGGCCGTTCGGACGTTCCCAACGACGCTCTCCCCCGGCGTCACCGCCGCCTTGATGACCGCGCCTGGGACACTCAGGACGAGCGCGCCGGTCGCGACTGCCTTGCTTCCGCCCTCGCCGAGCCGCTCGCTCGCGGCCGCGCCGGCCGGCTTCACGACGTTGTCGAAGAAGCCCACGTCCTGCAAGACCTGCGTAGCCTGGAGCCCGATGCCGAGCCCCACAGCCACGGGGCCGGCGAGCCCGACGCGTGCCGCGCCCCCGGCTGCACCCGCGGCGATCTTCGCGGTGCCCAGAGATTCCAAGATCAGGCCGCCGCCGTAGCCGAAGGCGGCCTTGCCGGCGATCTCCGCGTCGCTCGGGGGTCCGGGCTGGCGGCGGCCCAAGATATCCTCGTGCGTTGGCTCGGGTTCGCGGGGGCCGGGCGCGGAATCGGGAGGCGGCGGCGTGGCCGGTGGAGTCGGCGTCGTGCCATCGAGTGGGACGCCGCCCGTCCCGGTTGGCGTGGGCTGCGCCGGCCCATCGGCTTCGGGAGTGGGTGTGACGGTGCTTCCGCCCTGGTAGATGTTGATGACCGGGCCTGCATCGTGCGCTTGTCCACGGGACGCGTACCAGTCGGCGACATCCTGCGGCGTCATGCCCGGGGGGAGGGCGAAGACGGTGCTCGGGCCGCCCGAATCCACCGGGCCGGGTCGATCCTGGGGCATGAAGACGGGGATCACCGTCGGGACCGAGCTCGTCGTCTCGCCGCCGGGGAGCGCGCGGCTCGACGGAGCGCTCGCGCCGGCCGCCTCCGCCTTCGGGGCTTCCTTTGCCTCGCGGTAGAGTTGGAACGCGAGGAGCGCGGCGCCGATGGCGGCACCGATGGCTGCGAGCGTGCTTCCGCTACCCACAGCAACCATGCCCCCCAGTTTCGGCGCCGTAGTCGATGCGGGCACCGTGCGCGCCCATCTGAACGGTGACTCCCGTTGGATCGGACGCGGGCGCTCGTCGGGTGAGCAGAACGACCACGACGATGCCGACGACGAGCAGGATAAGGAGATCGCGATTCATGCTACCCCTCCCTCCGCAGCCACCCTTCGACCGCGTATTCCACGTTCAGCGCAGCGGCGGAGAAGTTCTGGATCTTGAGGACGACCTCGTCGTTGAGTTCGAGGACGTGGGGTCGAGCGAAGTGGATGCGCGAGAGCGCGAGGTTGGCCCCGCGCAGCGTGATCGTGACGCTGAGATCCTTCGCGTCGAAGGCTGGGTTCGTGCTGCGGACGGAAACTCCCGTGACGTGTCCGACGAACCCCTCCTGCATCTGGACGTGGAGCTCCGCCTTGTCGTTCGCGCCGCCGGCCGCGTCGAGCGCGAGGCGGCCCGTAGGCGCGTCGCTGGTCTTGTCGCCGTTGACGCGCTGCTTGAGAACGCTGAAGTCCTTGTCATCCGCTCGTGGAAGAGTCGCGTGGACGTGCTCGCGGATGTCGAGCACCAGCGCGCCGAGGGCGCGGAGGAGGCCTTCGGCGCTCCGGTCGAGCCCGACTCCCGACTCGGACGGGCTTCCGCGGGAGCTCCCGATGTGCGGTCGATCCTTTCCGGGTCCGCTGCGGGTCCTCTCGATGCGGAACGTCTGTTCGAGGTCCTCAAGGAGGCGATCACGCACGGTCAGCGCCTCCGGAGGATGAGGCAGAGGAGGATGAGGAGGAGCAGGAGATTCGTGGCGTCGGGGCTGGCCAGCCAGCGCCAGAAGTTCTCGACTTCAGGAGCTGCTGATGTGCCAGCGGAGCTCCCGCCGCGCATCGGCGGGAGAAGAACGGGAACTCCGCTCGTGCGCGGGTGGTATTGGCCTGTGTCGGCGCGCCAGACGACATCTTCCACGCCTCCTCACCCGAGCGATTGGTATGCGGCGATCAGTTCTTCGGGGCGGAATGTGCGGATGTCGCGGCGTTCGTAGGGAAGTTGGAGCATGCTGAAGGGGTTGACCGTGTCCCAGTTGATCGTCGCGGCCGTCTGGACCTGCACACGGATGATGAAGTCCTGCGGCAGCCAGTTCGTCGCGAACTTTAGGCGGAAAAGCTGGTTCACGTCCTCTTGGTTCGAGGCGTTGAGGCGGCGGATCGCGCCGTTGGCGTGCGTGTCGTGGCGGCGTTCGTCCGCGCTGAAGACCTCGACCGTGTAGCGGCCTTCGCTGAAAGCGTAGTATATCTTCACCGTCGCGGCGTTCGCCGGGGCGACGGTGAGCGTCACACTGTTCGCCGCATAGTCGATGCTCGTGATGGCGACGAGCGCGCCGTTCACCGTCACCAACGCGCCGTCGATGGCGGCGGGCCCGTTCCCGCGCGAGGGGACGATGTCGCGCGTGAGGTTGAAGACGGTCTGAGCGCCCGTGCCGGCGAACTGATCCATCGTGCCAAGCAGGAGCCGGCCTGCGTGCGCCAGGAAGCGGTAGGCGTAGCCGCGCGGGATGACGAACTCGGCCGTCGTCGTGTTCACGTTGGGCGTATTCGCCGCGAGAGAGAAATCCTCGCGGGTCAGGAACTCGATGGGCATCGCGTTTCACACTCCTACTGCGCCACCTGCGTGAGGACGTCCGACTCTTCGATGTCATACTCGAAGTCGGTGTTCGCGTGGTTGAAGTCCACCGCGTCGGGAGAGTTCAGCAGCCATTCCATGACGTGATCTTGCGGAAGCTGGATGTCCGAGTCCGTCAGGAAGTAGACGCGCCGGTTCGCGCTCGTCTCGATGTCGTACTGCGTCTTCTCGCCGCCCGTCGCGGAGAGCGGGATGCTGCGCCACGCGCGGTAGTTCATCACGCCGGTGATGTCGGCGCCCGAGCGTTGCGTGGGTCGCCGGATGACCCAGACCATGCGGCTGTTGGCGCCGACCTCGACGCCGGCGTTCGTCGCGAGCTTGAGCACGACCGGGAGGCCGTGCTTGAAGGTGTAGAGCCGGCTCTTGGGTGTCGTGATGCGGACGATGGGTGTGAAGGCGTTCGCCACATTCGCGAAGGTGGCGACGCTTTCGCTGAACGCCTTGGTGAGGGTGAGAACGCGTGCCATGCTCAGTCACCTCACTTCACACCGATCCGAGCGAGGAGGCCGAAGCGCTCCGCGCCGGTCAGCGCCAGGTCCACGCCAGCGCCCACGCTCACGCCTAGGCCGTAGAGGTGGCCGCCTTCCTTCCGAGCGCCGTACGCGACGCCCGCGCCCATGAGAACGATCCCGGGGGCGTACCGCAGGAGCGGGTGGTATTTCATCGCCCACGTTCCCGCCATGCGGCTGACGATGAACGCCACCGCGGCAAGGAGGATCGGGACGAGCGTCTTCGTGTTGAGTGTCTGCTTCGCAACCGATGTCAGGGTCATTTCTCGACCTCGACGGTAGCTGCGTCGTCCGAGGTCATGATAGCATCGCTCGACCATGAACGCGAGTCGGAACGCGACTCCGCGGTGGCTTCCAGAAGCCTCCGCACGACTCACGTAGGGCTCAGTTGAACTCGCACTCGTGCTGGTGGAAATGCGGTGCGCGCAAGCGGCGCGCGCATGACGCGCTCGCGTGCGCGCCGCAAAACGAATCCCACCATCGATGTCAAGTCAACGCAAGCACACAGCAGGGAGTCATGTCAGAGAGAACGTGTCCGTATTGCGGCACCGAGACGTTGCCGTACCGCGATGGGCACTGGAGGCACGTCCGCGCGTGCGCGAAGAACCCGGACCCGACGTGCCCGAAGTGTGGACTGCACTTCGTCTCGTACAAGATCGCCGGCCACATCCTGCGCTGCGGGACCCACAAAGCAAACCCAGTATCCCAGGCGGCGACGAGCCCCGAAACGGCAGCGACCGCGTCGGAAGCTCCCGCGGGGAGCATCTCGGCGACGTCACCCGTTCAAGATGTTCCACCCGAACGGCGGACGGCGACGGACGAACTCGTTCTCCCGCTCATGGCGCCGGCGACGGCGAGACCCGCCGCGCTTCCCGCGTCGGCGAAACCGCGACGCGGTGGCCGCCGTCGAGCAGTGCCCGTCGGGATGCCTGCCCCCGAGGATGTCGCGGCCGCGCCCCCCGCCGAACGGGGGCTTGTCGCGACATTCGAGCAGACGCGCGATGTCCCGCGCACTGCGGCGTTCGCCGGATTCGGCGAGTCGCTGAAACGCAACTGGGTCCTCCTCGCCGTCATCGCCGTGGGGATCGTCTTCGTGCTCTTGTGGCGGAGGATGAACTCGGACGATGACCGTACTCTCAAGGCTCCCGTGCAGCCCGTGCCTCCACAGCCTGCCAGCCATCCTCCGTACAACCCGGAGCTGCATGGGAGCCTTGAGCACTACCGCGCGACCTATGCGCCCATCGCTTCGAACGGAGGCGGATGAATGGACGTCGCGAGCTTCGCGCTCGGCGTCGCCGCGGGCGCGGTCGCGCTCGTCGGCGCCCTCGCCGCGTTCGTCGCCCTCAAGGTGCGGCGTCTGGGCGGCGTTCTCCCTCTCCTCGGCGGTCTCCGCCCGCGCGCGCCGACGCGTCCGGGCCCGCGGGTGGAGACCGACAAGGACGGCTACATCTTGCCCAAGGAGGAACCTGAATGACCCCACCGTCCGAAGTCGAGCCCGGTCCGGGAGAAAGCCTCGTTGCTGCCGACGAGATCGACACGAGCAACGTCCATCTCGAAGACGAGTCGGCCTCCACGTCCGCGCCCGCGCGCCGTGAAAACCGCTTGACGATCGACGAGAAGGAGGCCATCAACCAGGAGATCATCAAGGCGCTCCGCGAGAACCTGGCGAACCCGATCTTCCCGGTCCTCATCGTCCGCATCTTCAACCTCGGCGGCGCGCTCTACGATTCGGGCCTGGACGCGGACATGCCGCCGCTCCACCGCCTCCTCATCGGGAGCGTCGTCCTCGTGGTCATCATCGGGGCGACCAACCCCGACGTCATGGAGAAGATCGCGGCCAAGTGGAAGAAGGTCGCCAAGCCGAAGGCATCCCCCTCGCAGCCGGAGGTGCGCCCCGATGCCACCGCCTGAACTCGGCAGGACCGTCTCCATCAAGGCGTGGGTGCAGGCCGTCAGTCTCAGCGACGATGGCCTGCAGACGCTCGTCCACCTCGTGTTCAAAGCCGACGCCGTGATCGTCGGGAGAGTGATCGTCAATGAAGAACAACTCGCACGACTCACCGCCTGAGGTTGTCACGCTGCGCGCGCTCCCGTCCGAAGCGCGCGAGGTCGGCTCGCAACCGATGCGTTGCGAGGCGTGCGGCTACACCTACGATCTCCCGCTCTACGAGATGCCCGACGGTCCCGTGATGACGGTCGCGCGATGCCCCGACTGCGGGCAGCACGCCAAGCAGGTCCCTGTCGAGGTGGCCGCATGAGCCCCGTCGACCTAAAGGACATCCGAGCGCAGACCGAAGCCGCGCATCGCGAGCTCACGCCCGAGGACATCAAGGAGCACGAGAAGAACCTCCTGCGCGGCGTCTTCGACGCGTGGCCGGAGATCGTCGCTGGCCTCTGCGAGACGACTAACGAGCTGTTCAAAGAACAGGTCGTGATCGCTCAGGCGCTCGACGTCGCCCCGCTGAAGGTGAAGGCGGTCCGCCCCGACACCCTCCGCGCGGCCGTGGACGACAAGGGCATCGAGGGCGTGCTCGAAGTGCTCTCGCGCGTCGAGGCCAACAACCGGGAGATCCTGCGCCGCGCGAAAGCGCTGCGCGCCGAGCGCGACCGGCTCGCCGCCGCCCAGGCCGACGGAGGCTCCGCCCGTGGCGCTCCAGAATGACATCGTACTCATCAGCGGCAAGAGCGGCACCGGCAAGTCCTACTTCGCAGGATGGCTCGCGTCCAAGTTCAAGGAGCGCGGGAAGGCGCTCGTGATCTGGGACAAGAAGAACGAGTACCGCGGGCTCGCGTCGTCGCTGCTCGTCCTCAACCAGGCCGCCTTCGCGAAGGTCCGCCAGGCGAAGCACGAGTTCTTCCTGCGCCTCCTCGCCGCCCATCCAAGCGTCCGCATCGTGCCGCAAGGGCTGACGCTGGATGAGATGCTCGAGGCGTTCGACGACCTCGCCCACGCGGTCTTCGAGCGCGGGCAGACGGTGCTCCTCGTGGAGGAAGCGCACGTCGTCGCGCCGCAGGGGCAGACGCCGCGCTACGCGCAGATCCTCGTGACCGACGCGCGCACGAACGCGAACGACCTCATCATGGTCACGCAGCGCGTGCAGAACCTCGACACCACGATGGCGTCGCAGGCCAACATCCGTGTCGCGTTCAAGATGACGGACCCGAACGACCTGAAGCGGATCGCGACGTTCTTCCAGAACCCCGCGCCAGCGGAGTTCCCGAACGTGGGCGCGTACATCGCAGCGATGCTCCCGTTCCAAGCCCTCTACACGAACGAGAAGAACGGGCTGGAACTCACGATCCACACGAGCAGAATCGCGGACTTTCGACACTTCGGATGATCAGCCCCTGCGGCCGGCTTGAGCTGCGATGATAGCGCCTTCGATTCACACAAAGCCTAGGATAGCATTATCGGCCCTGGGCGTTCGATCCACCGATTCACAAGAAACCTCCATTGGGGCGCGTTGACCTGTGCTATCAATGCATTCAGATTCATTCTCGGGTGAACCAACGGGGCTGCGCGTCTGGAAAGTATATGCACAGTGGCACCATAGTCATAATCCGGGAAGCCCCCGGGAAGCGTTGCCGCGAAGGCTACTGCCATCGCTCCACGTTACGGTAGGCAGACCCGCATAGGGGAACGAACCTCATGATCCGCAGAACAATCTTCCTCGCCTTCGTGCTAGTTGGATCGACCTCGGCCCTCGGCCTTTCTGCCGCGGGAGACGCGAGCGATGGGTTTCCGGATGGAGTGGATTTCCCTCCTGCTCCGATCCCGCATGGAGACACGCCGCCCCTCGGACTGCCCGCAGAGCCTTTCCCGGACACGAACCTCGATCGCTGGATTGCCCTCGCAGTCCTGCGTGCGAGGAACGACGGGACCTCGGTTCCCGCGTTCTACATCATCAACGGAGAGCGTTATGGCGTGGACGCGGCAACCCTCGCGGAGCGCGGCCTCCCGGTCGTGTCACGCGAGGAGGCCCCAACGCTGACGGCTAAGGAACTCGCGGCCCGCGCCAAACCCTACGAGGTCGTGGAGGAAGCCCTCCACGCCGCCGAAGGCTCTGGTGGCCCCGTGGCGAACAGCCACCCCGCGCCGCCGATTTCAGACTCCACATCTATCCCAGTGACCGCCTACGCGGATGCTGCTGAGCAGCGCGAAAGCGGCTGGTACAATGACGTGGTCTCGTCGTTCGACGCCGCGGACAACACGCTCGCGAGCGAAGCGACCGTCAACATCTACCGGTACTTCCTGATGACCACGGGGACTCCCGTGGACGACGTCTCGACCTACTGCCAAATGCAGCAGACTGCGACCTACGAGGCGGGCTTCCGGCCGCACGTCGGCGTCTTCGTGAGCATCTTCTCTCCCGGAGACGTTGGAGGAAACTACGGCGTCGCAATCGACGGCCCGATCACGTACCAACTCACGACCGGCTGGAAATGGGACTACTGCAGCAGTCAGTGGTTGTGGAACTCGCCGTTCATTCCCTCGGCCTATGTGAAGCATCGGCCCCTCTGGAGCTTGGGGAACATGCAGTACCTGGCCGCGCACGAGTTCGCCCACCAGTTCAACATGCAACACGCGGACGCAAACTGCTGGTGGGGCGGAATCGGACACCTCCATAAGACGATCGAAGCCTTCACGAGCGCGGACGATACGCCGAACTCATGCGGCCTGAACATCAACCCCTCCCAACACTGGCACTGGAACTACAACACGCCTACGAACACTCGCATGTGGGCCGAACGGCAAAGCTGGACGACGTGCTACAACAACGGCGGGTGCTGAACCGAATGCGCCGAGAGGCCTGGATCGCAGTCGGAGTGATTGCGATCCTTGCCCTTCTCGGCGCATTCTTCTTCTGGTCCATTTCATCCAAGCCCACGGGCTGGCAGATCTTCGTCACGAGTGAACACCCTGAGAGCGAAACGCTGATTGCACAGTCCAAGGCGTTTGACTATGAAACCGTCGTGTCCCCCAACGTCCCTTGGGCCACCGCCAGAGGGGCGTTCGAGGGGCGGTTCACGACGAGACAAGTCCTCCGAGTCACCATCGGAGCGGCGGAGGGAACAGAGGTTAGCATATCGTACCTCGCATTCGGGGGCGATACGCCGACTCCTCAGAGAGCGGACTGCGTGATGTCCAACACGGGATGGACGAACCGGACGCTCGGCGGCTTAGGGAAATCGAGCGTCTTCGCAACCAATGAATCGTGCACGTTCGAGTTTGCGCTGGCTCGGTTGCTGGACAACCCCCGTGGGCCTGAGATCGTTTGGGAGGCCCGACCACCATACCCGCCTGCTCCCGCACCGATGGCTATCCGGTTTGCGGCGCAGAGGATCGATTGACGGCCCCGTGCCGCAAGGCCATCGGCTTCATCGAGGGGGCGACGCCTTGGTTCAGCCGGGGAGTCGAGGGCTTAAGTAATATATCCGGGCCATCACTTGGGAATCCGCACGCGCACGGTCACGCCCAGGACTTGGGCCGACTTCGCCGGCCGATTCGAGTTTAAGGGCGCGCCGCACTACTGCTGGTGTACGCCGTACCGATTCACGCAACGTGAGGTTGAGACGAATGCCCAGAAGCGCGCCGCGATGGAGCGCCTCGTCAAGGCCGGCACGCCCGTCGGCATTCTGGCCTACGAGGGAAAGCAGCCGGTCGGATGGTGCTGCGTCGCGCCCCGCGAAAGCTATGCCCGCTTGGCCCAATCGCGTGCGATGCCGCGCGTCTCGGACGCTCCCACGTGGACGATCCTCTGCGTCTTCGTGCCGGCCTGTGCATCGCGGCAGAAGGCGTGACACAAGCCCTCGTCGAGGGAGCAGTCCGGGAGGCGCGTGCCGTGGGCACGCACGAGGTCGAAGCGTATCCGTGCGACACTGCGGCGATTTCCGCCACACCTCTCGGGCACTCGTCCGTCTATGAGGTGGGGGGTTCGAGCGGGGCGAGGGACGCCGATGGGTGAAGCGGTTCCGGCGTCCAGCCAGTCACTCATGATGACAAGCCGAGGTCCTCGTCGTCTCCGTTCTGAACCGTCGAAGGTCAGAGCTTCCTGCTCATGAGAGCGCGCGGTGACTGCGGGTCTTCAAGCAGGACAAGAATTCGGACGATCCGCCCCCGGTGCTTCTTCATCCCGCCGACGCGTCCGTAGCGGTCAACCTTCGCGGTCACGACGGCAAGAATCTCCGCTTGTTCCTCGTAGCGGTTCATCGCTGCTCCTCGATCTTCCAGCGGAGTTCCGCTGCGAGGCGCCGCAGCGCCTCCTGCTGATCTTCCGTCAGGCAGCGGAGTTCGTCGGGACCCGCGGCCCGCAGGCCGTGGGCCGTGGACGAATTCGCCGCAGCGAGTTCGTCCAGGTTTTCGCCAAGCTCGATCAGTCGGAGCACCAGCGCGGTGCTGAGGTTA
>Ga0265292_1003076_pt1 | contig 10645 bp, 8 predicted proteins | sample Munlanlewell296A_FD_189080 | JGI IMG/M metagenome (GOLD analysis project Ga0265292, IMG submission 189080) | Leachate microbial communities from a municipal landfill in Southern Ontario, Canada - Leachate well 296A | ecosystem: Engineered > Solid waste > Landfill > Unclassified | place: Canada... | reverse complement strand
GAGCGCGAACCCCATGCCCACAACGGTGAGAACCACCGCCCACCTCACGATACTCCCCCTGCGGGCCACGACCGCCGCGACCACACCGGGGGCGAACCGGCGAACCCCGAACACGATGATGATCCCGGCCACGACCAGCACCGTCGACAGCCAAGCGAGGCGCAAGGGCCCCCAGTGATCCCTGAGATAGGCCGGACCGGACAAGACGCCATCCATGAGCGCGAGTCCGAAGCCCACGCCGAACCCGGCGAGCGCCGCGAGCGCGAAACGGGAGCGCGCCCGCGCGCCCTCATCGGCTCCCGAAACCCCGCGGATCACGAACAGAGCCGCGTAGGCGAGGAGAGGGGCCAGGTACATCTGCGCGTCGATGCGCACGGTGCAAGCCAGGCCCAGCGTCAACCCCGCGGCCAGCCACCCCCGGAACCGATTCCGCCCCGCGACCAACAGCCACATGGCTCCGAGCACGAAAACCTGCGCCGCGATCTCCGACCAGGGGTTGCGGCTGAAGTACATCTGGGCGGGGTTGAAGGCCAGGGCGGCGGTCATCACAGCGGCAATCCACGGACGCAGCAGCCTGCGGGACAAGACGTAGAACAGCAGTAAGGCCAGCCCACCCAACAAACCGGGGACGGCGGCCAGGAGCCGAGTTCCGCCGAGCCAATACGCGGGAGCAAGCAGCACGGGAAACCCGCGAAACAGGTAGGGCTGCAACCGGGTGCCGTCCAGAGGCGAGAACGGGTAGTTCTTAGCGTACGGGTAACCTCCGGCTCGGACGGTGGGCAGGCCCCCGAACAGTTCCGGATGGGAGTCCATCGGGATCTTGCCCTCCTGGGCCAGCCACGTCGCCTCGCTGAAGTAGGTAGAGGGGTCCAGCCCCCCTTTCACCCAGGCCCCCCCATGGGCCGCGTTCAACAGCGCCGCCGCCGCGATGACACCTATGACCGCGGCATCGAGCCCACGTCTGGACGGCCAGGAATCCACGCGGAAGAGAGGGAGAAGGACCCAGGCCCCCAGGAGCGCGGCCGGCAAGACCACGTAGGGGCGAAACCATCCCGCCATGGCCAGCGGGATCCCGACGAGCACGAGCGCGACTGTTCCCGACAACAGCGCGCAGGCCAAGGAATCCAAGCCGAACCGCCGTACCTCCGGCCTGCCGCCGACCGCTCGGCAGGTATGCCGCCCGCCGCGAGGCTGGGCAATCCTGCGAATCCAGAGACCCCGGGGAGCCGACCTCACCGGCCGGGGTACGGGCGGCGCCGGGGATCTGTGGGGTCCATTGATCAAGGGGAGGGGGGGGCGGCTTCCGGCGCCCTTTCCGGAGCCGACAAGAGCTCCGACAGGCGGGCCGCCTCGCTCCTCAACTCCTCGACCTCGCGCGCGAGTCCGACGATCGCCTTGGCCGACGCGTCGTGGTAGGCGTTGACCTGATCGAGGATGGGGACCATGTACCAGTGCACGATCCTCCAGGTGAGGCGCTTACCCAATGTGAATACCTTGGAAAAGCGGGGACGCGACGAGGGAAGCAGCACCGGGGTGGCGAACCGGATGCCCATCATCCGATCGAGATCCGGACGAGATCCGATGCCGGTGCCCGCGACCGAGCCGTCGCCCTCCGCCGCGCGCCGCAGCGCGGCTTGGCGGCGAACCTGGGCCATGATGGCCTTGACGTCCACCGGGCCCTGATCGGCGTGCCCGGCCTCGAACGACCCCGCGCCCACGCCCGCGGCCCGAGCCATCACCTGGGCGAGTTCGGCGTCGGTGGAGAAGAACTCCGCGGCGTCCTCTCCCGCTTGCTCCTCGAGGCCGCCCACCCGCGACACGATCGCCCGAGTGCCCATCAGCCTTGCCCGCTCCAGCACTCCGGAAGACCAGATCTCGCGATAGGGAAGGACCACCCGGTCGGCCGCCAGCATCCAGCGATCGAACGCCTCGTCGGAGATGTAGCCGTCGACCACCCCGGCCCCGGCCATCTGGGCGGCGCGGGCCTTGAGCGCCTCGAAGTACTCCACGTGCTCGCGCTCGCCGGTCCGCACCGACCCCACTATGTAGAGCCGTGCGGCACCGCGAGGCAGTGAGGCGAAGGCCTTGAGCGCCCGGTCGAACCCCTTGTGCGGCTGGACGAACCCGATGCACAGGAACACCACGGCATCGTCGGGCAGGCCCAAGATCCGGCGAGCGTCCGAGCGGCTCTCCCGGGCGGCCGGCGCGAAGTGGGCGCCATGCTCCTGGACCTCGGCGTTCAGCCTCACTCCCAGCTTGGCCTGAAGGCTCTCCGCCTCCGTGTGGGTGTGGAAGATGACCCGGGGGGCGCGCTTCCACATCCACCGCGCGGTACGCCAATCCGGCCGCCAGCCGGCGCGTGGCGGCACGGTCACCTCGTGGGCAACGACCGCGATGTTCCTCGCCCGGCCAAACAACCGCCGGAAGGCGAGGTTCGTGCGCGCGACGTCCAGCGCCCGGGCCGAGCGGTAGTAGAAATCTGGGGCGAAGTGCAGGTAGACGACGTCGGCTTTCCTCGCGTACGCGCCGATCCGCCGGACCCGCCCGCCGCGGAGGTCCTCGTGATAGTGAGACGCCGTCGGCTTCGGGGAAAGCACCTCGACCTCATGGCCATCAGCCCTCAGTGCCTTCACCTGCTGGAAGGCGTACTTGCCTATGCCACATCTCAGCGGCGGAAAGGTCGATACGACCAGCACCTTCACTGGGAAACCTCGCGGGACTCCGGCTCCAAGTCCGGGTCGGACCTCGCCTCGCGGATACGGGTCGTCTCCACCGCGCGCGCGGCGCTCGAGACCTGCCCTCCGGCAGGCTCCGACCGGCTGCCCTGCGCCAGGACCCACTCGGGAGTCGGCTTGCCCTGACGCCAGGTCTCCAGGCAAGCCAGCAGCCGATCGACCACCTGCTCCCACTGATAGTTCTCCAGAACGTAGGCGCGGCCTCTCTCACCCATCTCGCGCCGAGCGTCGGGGTGAGCCAGCAGGAAGTCGAGGGCTTGCTCGAATTCGTAGTAGTCGTTGTAGATCAGACCTCCGCCCGAGGTGAGCGCGTGATACACGGTCACCGCGCAGCCGTCCCAAACCAGGCTGGGGGTGGCGGCAATCCAGCCGTCCATGATGAGCCGCGAAAAGGATTCCCAGCGTGATGGCTGGCACACGACGCAGGCGGCCGCGAAGGCGTCGTGCTTGTCCTGTTCGGGCAGAAAGCCCAGGTCCACGATCCCCTGGGGATCCTCGGGCATCCTCACGTCCCCCTTACCCAGGAGGACGAGTTTCAGGTCGGGAGCGTGCAGGCGGCGGTAGCGGGCGAAGTGCTCCGCCAGCACATCGACGTTCTTGCCCCACTCGCGCCTGCCCGCATAGATCAGGAAATCACCTTCCACGCCGTACTTGGCGCGGAAGCGCGAGGCGTCGTGCTCCGGGGGAAGATCGACCCCTTCTCCCACGACGGCCGTCGAAGCCGGCAGCCTGTACAGCGAATCGGCCAGGTCGCGCTCGGGCGGGGAGTTGAATGTGATTCCCCGGGCGGACTCGAAGATGTCACGGTAGATCTCCAGGCGCGCATAGGGCTCGTCGTGAAGGCAGGGTCTGAGCACGTTCTTGGAGGGGGCCACCTGGGCGCAGGCGTAGGTCGTCCAGAACATGTATGGGGTCAGGATGATCGAGTCGTAGCGGTCCGCCTCGTCCATCAGCCAGTGGAAGACCCCCGGCACCCGCATACCGTCGTTGATCCACTCCTCTTGTTCCGCCAGAGTCGTGGGAAACCCCGCCCCGATCCGGTCACCGATCTCCTTGTGGCGCCGGCCGCTGGTCGTGCGAACGACCGGGAAACGCCGGACCAGCACGCCGTTCACCCGCTCCTCGCCCGGCGGGTAGTGGTTTGCCCAGGTGTAGTGATCCTTGGCGCAGGAAACCAGCACCTCGACCTCGAGCCCGCTGCCCACCAAGCGCTCGGCCAATTGGCGCACGACGGTCTCGGCTCCGCCCAGAACGTCGAGCCCGTAGCGGGGAGCCACGAACGCGAGACGGCCGCTCATTCCCCGGCCCCCGGATCGGCCCCCGCGTCGCCCCCTGAGCCGGATGCCACGCCGGCAACGCCGGCCGACCCGTTGGCTCTGGTCACCTCGATCTCGATCTCGCAAGGGATCCGAAGGATTCCGGCATCGGGTCCGCGGTTGATCACCTCGAATGACCAGGCCTTGTCCTGCCAGGCGTAGATGTGGCTGTCGTCGCTGGAATGCACGCCTATCGTCACGTAGAACCTCTGCTCCTGGAGGGGCAGATCATGTATGCGGAAGCTCACCCTGGCGTCGCTCGATACCTTGCCGAGGTGAACCTCCCTGAGCATGGTGTTCGTGCCGAACAGGCACTGATCCCGGTCGTCGTAGATGGCGATGCCCACCACCGGGTCATCCACCGGGTTCTTCACCTCGAGATCCACCGCCACCACCATCTCGTCCCCGGCGAAGAACCTCGAGCGGGCCGCACCGTCACCTCCGAGAAGTGTCACGCGCCCGATACGAAGCTCGCCCGTGCCCATCCGCTCGCCTGCCCCGCCGTTGCCGCCGCCCGGGTCGTCGGCCAGGTCCCCATGCACGACCTTGCGGAAAGTGGCGATCACCTCGGCCGGCTTGCCCTCGGCACGTATCTTGCCTTCCGAGAGCATCACCGCCCGGTCGCACAACTGGCGCACCTGATCCACGGCATGGGTCACGAACACGATGGTGCGCCCCTCGCGCTGGAACGTGCGAACCCGGTCAAGGCACTTGCGCTGGAACGCCTCGTCGCCCACCGCCAGCACCTCGTCGACCAGAAGGATGGCCGGGTCCACGTGGATTGCCACCGCGAAACCCAAGCGCACGAACATCCCCGACGAGTAGTGCTTGACCTGCTCGTCGATAAAGCGGTCCAGCCCGGCGAACGCCACGATCGCGTCGAAGTGGCGGTCGGTCTCCTTGCGCGTGAGGCCCAGGATCGCCGCGTTCATGTAGATGTTCTCGCGACCGGTGAGGTCCGGGTGGAAACCGGCGCCCAGCTCCAGCAGTGAGGCCATACGCCCGTAGGACAGCACTTTCCCAGTGGTCGGCCTGAGAATGCCGGCGACCACCTTGAGAAGCGTGGACTTGCCCGAGCCATTGGCCCCGATCAGGCCCAGGGTCTGGCCGTGGTCAATCTCCAGATCGATATCCTTCAGGGCCCACAGGTCGTTGTGTGAGCGGGTGCGCAGCAGCCGTGGGCGCCGGATCGCCAGCACGAAACGTTCTTTGGCCGTGTCTGAGCGGCCTTGCGTCAAGCGGAAACGCTTGGAGACCCCCTCTACCTGGATAGCCGGGTCCACAGCGCTAGAGCTCCTCGGCGAAGTTGCCTTCGTAGCGGGAGAAAACCCGCATTGCGAAGTACATCAACACGGTGGCCCCGCCCAGGACGGCCCCGAGCCTCCACAGATACCAGGAGTAGGGGACGTCCAACAGCACATTGGAGCGGTGGCCATCCAGCATGGTGTAGCCCTGGCGATAGATAGCACGCTGGAAAGCGGCGACCACTGGGGCCATCGGATTGAGCATGTAGATCTGGAACAGATTGATGCCGCCAATCGACCGCACGCTCATCTTGTCGAAGATCATCCGGATCGAATAGACGATCGGGGTGAACCAGAACCAGGCCAGCAGCACGATCTCCAGAAGGTGCTGGGTGTCGCGGGCCTCGACGTTGATGGCGGCCAGGAGGATCCCCAGCGCGGAAGCCAACACGATCAACACGAGCAGCGCCGCCGGTATCAGCAGTAGGTTCCAGCCGATGAAGGGATAGCGGAACACCGCCAGCAACCCAAGGAGCACGAAGGACTGCAGTGCGAAGTGCACGAGCGCCGAACCCATGCCGGCCAGGGGCAGGATCTCCCGCGGAAAGTAGACCTTCTTCACGAGATCGGCGTTGCCGGTGATCGAGGTGGTCGAGGCGCCGAGCGTCGTGGAGAAGAAGCTCCACGGCAGGACCCCGGACATCAGGAAGAACTGGAACGATGGGATGGCCGACTTCAGGAAGACCGCGAACACAACGTAGAAGACGAGGATCTGCATCAGCGGGTTGCCCATCGACCAGGCGAATCCCAGCGCGGAGTTCTTGTACTTGACCTTCAGCTCCTTGCGAACCAGGGTCCTCCACAGCTCGTGGTAGGCATAGACCTCCTTGAGCTTGGCCAGGGGGCGCACCTGCGCGTGAGTGACCCGGGTGTTGGACCGGGCCCCCTCCTGCGCCATCGGCACTCCTTTCCCCTCTGATTTCGATGGGAACTTGGGGTCGAGACTCAGCGCCCGCACCGCGGCAGTCCCGGCCGCCCGGCGAGCGCTCATCAGTCTACCCGAAGCGCCCTTTCAGTATCCCGCCGCGCCTTGGACTTCAGACGTGGTCGAGGTCTCCCCACGCCGTGCACCAGGGCGCGGCGGCCACATCAGGGTGCTCGCCGAGATTGTCCACGACCCCAAAGCGCAGCGGTTTGGGTTCCAGGCGGCGCGGAAGGCGGCGAAAGCCCGCCGAGGACGCCAACCCCGCCAGACGAGTCCCGGCCCGGGTCGCCAAAGCGAGCGCGACCGCGTTCCCGGAATCGGCCGCTATCGCGCGCGCCAGACCCACGGCGGTCTCCGGCTCGAGAGCCTCAAACTCCAGCACGTAGACGAACCGGCCCCCGAAAGCTTCCCGCTCGGTCACCGCCGCCGCGCCTTTCAGGCGGCCTTCCTCGCGCACCTCGTAGTAGCGGTAGGCCGAACCGGGGCGCTCCGAGTAGCGCCAGCGCCACCAAGCGGCGTCGCGGATGATCCCATAGGTGACGAAACACGACGCCCGCGACCACAGACCGTCGAGGCCCTCGGGCGGGCCGTCCACCTTCCGGCCCTTGCTCCCGCTCTCGGGCATCCGGAACGCCAGCCGCCGCGCGACCGAGGCGACCAGCCGAGGAAGATGAAACCTCTCCGCCATCCACCCCTCGTCCAGGGGAAGCACGTAGGTGGCAAGTTGGTCGACCTCGCGCCATCCGGCTCGCGATATGCCGCGCACCGACTCGGAGTTGGGGTAGCAGATGGTGACCGGCATGCCGTGACGGCCACAATCGGTGTAGAGAGCGCGCGCCAGCGACTCGAACAGTCGGCGGCCCTGGTGCGTGGGCGCGATCGCCGCGTCCACCCCGATGGCCGCCGTGGCCGGGCGAGAGTCGAAGAGGATGGGGACCGGGATACCGGTGTAGTGACCGACCACCCGCCCGCCGTCGTCCCACACCCAGCAAGGCGAAGGCCCGAACGGGTTTCGCCAGTACTGCCAGCGCAGGATCGCCTCGTCGGACTTGGGGTTGTCGGGAAATGACTCAGCGATGACGGCCCGGATGGCCTCGGCTTCGTGCTCGCCCGAAGGGCGAAGAACCAGGCCGTCCTCCCGCCCGGCTGAAGGCTCGTTCTCCAATCCCGTCATGTCCTGTTCGCCCTCGAGCCGCGGATCGCCGCGCAGGCGAAACCGTTCACGAAAAGCTCGCCCAGCGACCCCCTCATGATCCCGCCGCCTGTTCGAGCAGTTTCGGGAACTCCCCGGCCGGCACGGCCATGAACGCCTCCGCGTATCCCCTGCCCATCAAGCCGTGGACCGAGCGGTAGCGAGACAACCCCAGCATCGCGCCGACGTCGAACGCGAGGTGGGCGGTGGCGTGCTCGGCCACCGCGCTCCTCTTTCGCTCCATGACCCCGGTGATGTCCACCACCCGGTTGGGCGCAAGCGGCGCCCATGTTTCATACATCCAGACCTCACACGTGTCCGGAAGTGTGCACGCCGCCAGGGCCCGATCCAACTCCACGTGGTCGGGATGCGGGTCCAGGACCCAGGGCGCCATGATGGCTTCCGGCGCCAGTTCGTCGATCAATGCCTGCAGGTGGCGCGACAGACCGCCCAACGCGGAGGCGAGATCGCCGTCGGGGTGGCCGAGGAACCGCGGAGCGGGAAGACCCAGGGCGCGACAAGCGGCCTGAGCCTCCGCGCGCCGAAGACCACGCACCTCTTCCTCGGCGACTCCGGCGCCTCGTGTGGCCTCCCCGTCGGTGGCGAAGACCACCGAGACGACCGCGCCGCGATCCGCAAGCAGCGCAAGCGTTCCGCCGCACCCGATGCTCTCGTCGTCCGGATGCGCTGCCAGTGCCAGGACCCTGCGGAAGGAAGGCAACCCCACGATCGGCCCGCTGCCCGCCAGGGAGCGCAGCGACAGCAGCACCGGCCAGGCTCGTTCGGGAACCAGGGGTTTGGCGCGGGCTATCGTCCGCACGAGGGTGCGCGGCAGTCTCATCTTCTCTTTCGGCCCTTCCGCCGCTCGCCCTCTGACGGCACGGGCTGGGCCTTGCGGGATTCGGCCTCGCGCACGGACGGCTTGGCGACTCTGGCGCCTCCTACCTTCGTGCCTCCGTCCTTGGTCCGCCCGACCTCCGCGGCCGCGCGCGCACGTTCGGACGCCTCGGCCAGCCAATCCCTCGGACGCCCGGACTCGCTCACACCGGGCGTCGGCGGCCACACCGGAGTCTCCCCCGTCGCCGACACGCCCCGGCGGGCCGTCCCTTCCGGCACCGGCGCGCGCCCAAGGCTGCCCGCAAGAGAGGCGAGAGCGGCTCGCTGGCGAGAGCGCTCGCGCTTCCGGGCCCGGTGCCAAACTCCGCCGAGTATTCCGGACACGGCGACAACGATGATGAGCAAGGCCCATGGAATCGCGAAGGCGCTCTTGCTCGCACGCGCGGCCGGACCCGCTATCTCCCACGCGCGCACTCTCCAGCGCAGGGGCCCTCCGTACCAAGGGATACTCACCCGCGCCACGTACACCTCGCTGGACCTGGCAAGCAGCACCGCGGGGCCCTTAGCCCTGACGCCGTTGACCTCCACCCGCAGGGCCAGGCGTACGGCTCCCGTGTTGCGAACCGTCACCGACACCGTCGCCTTGCGCGGCCAGATGCCCGGAGCCAGCGAGCCCTTCACTTTCGTGATCCGAAACCCCTTGGCGGCCACCCCCGGCACCGTCACGTACAGGCGCACCGCCGTGCGCTTGATGACCTGTATCTCGGAGCCCTGCGGCGCGGACTCCGCCACGATCACCCCGATGTGGTCACCCGGCGCGGCGCCGGGCGGGACCGTCACCGAGAACGGCACCTCCTGAGCGCTCATCGCGGGGACCCACACGCTGGCCTGCTCGAATGCCACCCAGAGCCCCACGTCGCGCTGCGCCCCGTCGTTGACGGAAGGGGTGCCGTCGGCGGCGAAGTTCAGGTCCGCGCCGTACATCTTCACCGTCTGGCCGGCGCGCCCCGGATTGACCATGCGCACCTTGGTGCGTCCGGTCTCGCCGGGCGCCAGGCTGAACACGAACCACTGGCCTCGATTGGGGTCGCCGGGCTTGGACTCAGTGGGCGCCAAACCCACCGAGGGGATCTCGGTGGAGCCGGGCGTTGCAGTGGGGGAAGCGGCCAGCCGATAGCCGGCCAAGGCAGGGGTTGGGGCGGGTGAAGCCGCGACTCGATCGTGGGCGGAAGCGGGGTTAGCGGCGGGCGAAGCCGCGGTCCGATGGCCGGCCAAGGCCGGTGTTGCCGCGGAAGCGCTCAGGCTCAGAAGTGCAAACGCAAGCAAAACAACGGGAGCTGCGACCGCTCTTGCGGTGGCCACAGCTCCCGTATGGTTTAAGGCCTCAACGTTGCCCGGCCATAACTTCCTGAGGAGTCTCTTGTCTGTTTCCCTCTCCGCTCTCAGCCCGCCAACCCCCCGTGATCGCCCCGCGTTCAGCGTTTCACTGGACGAGGGTCACCGTGAGCGTACCCGTGTACACGCCCACCGCCTGCGCGTTGGGCACGGTCAGCGTCAGTGTACCGCTACCCGTGTATGTCCCGGTGTAGACCGACAAGGGGTCCTGCCCCGTCAGGGCAAATAGCGTCCTGGCCGCGGACAGATCCTCGCTGCCCGTCGGGGCACTCTCCGTGCCGCCGCCCAGAACCTTCAACACGCTGCGTGCCGAGACCGCCATGTTGGTGGTCGCAATCGAGTGGCCCAGCCCGTCGGACAGAGCCCCCGCCAGGGTTGCGGTGACCGACCACGGGTTGGTGCCGGTGCGAGCGGTTTCCGTGACGAGGACCGCATAGCTCGCTGTCAGCTCGGGGGCGTTGAGCAACGACGTCATCACGACCGGCGCGACCGAGGTGACCGACCTCGACCCGATGGCGCCTGCGGTGATCGTGGCCGTGATAAGCCCGGAACCTCCGCCTCCGTCGGCGGCCAGGGCTGCCGGACCCGCGGCCATGACCATCAGCCCGCCGGTCATCACCAAAGCCCCAATCAGTTTGCGCATCGGAATCTCCCCCTTTTCGCCTGTGGTCCCGCCGAACACAGTCGGCGCATCCGCCTTCAACACCTAGCGTCGGCCATTGGCCATCGCGAGGTAATCCCTCGAACGCGTCATTTTCCGACACACAAAGGGGCTAGTCAGTTGCCTGCATCAGAACCCCACAGATCAGGTCGGGGCTGGTGATTCCGCCACCTATCAGGTACAACCGGGGCGCATGGCGTGTCCGAGATCCCGGCATCTCGCCGACTGGAAACCCATGTCGTACCTGCGCTTCGACGGCCGGACAACCGGGAGAAGGAGG
>Ga0265292_1003075_pt1 | contig 10647 bp, 10 predicted proteins | sample Munlanlewell296A_FD_189080 | JGI IMG/M metagenome (GOLD analysis project Ga0265292, IMG submission 189080) | Leachate microbial communities from a municipal landfill in Southern Ontario, Canada - Leachate well 296A | ecosystem: Engineered > Solid waste > Landfill > Unclassified | place: Canada... | reverse complement strand
TACTATAGGTCGTGGGAGCCCAAATCGTCGTTGTGACGGGCTGAAGAGCTTTGTGGATAATATATGGAAAAGTTACTTACGACTCTTTTTGGAGAAAAATGTTACTTTTGCGGACTTGAAGGCAGAATTATCTGCTATGGTTGCGAGTCAAAAATAAAGCTGTGCAAAAACGGCGTGTGTATTCAGTGTCAAAAAGAAACGGTTTTAGGTTATACCCATCCGCTTTGTAAAAAAGAAAGCGTCGACAAGTTACCCAGTCAACTTTGCGCGGTTTATGAATACGGTGGAATGGTGTCGGAGATTGTTAAAAAGTCAAAATATAATCCTAAAAGCTTTGTTTTACTAAGACTATTAAGTGCTAGCGGAGCTAAGGTAGCTTCTAAATTGGGCTTTGACTTTAAGGATTTTAGCGTTGTTCCTATTCCCATCTCCAAGTCACGGGAAAAAGACCGAGGATTCAATCAAGCGGAAATTATTGCCAAGGCGGTATGTAAGGAGTTCGGTTTAACCATGAACAATTCTATTTTGACTAGAATTCGTGATACCAACAAGCAATTTGGGTTGCATAAGGACGAACGAGCACAAAATATTACGGGGGCTTTTGCGGTTAAAGGAGATGTAGCGGACGGTAAGTTTTTGCTGGTAGATGACATTTGCACCACAGGATCAACCTTAATTGCGGGCGCGTCCTCTCTTTTTTCTGCCGGGGCTAAGGATGTCCGCTGTTTTGCCTTGTCGCGCAAAATTTAGGTTGAAGTTCCTATTCTCCTCGCTCGTTCTAGCTTGGTGGGTGTCAGTACTTTTTAAAGCATTCCCAAACATACGGGTACGAATACTGTGTTTTATGTGTAGCTAGAATGCTGTTTATTATTTTTTCCCGTCGTGACACGTGGTCTAAGACGTTTTGATGAAATTGTATTTGCAAAGTGCCAATTCTATCTATAATACTTCTATCGATAATAGCTTCCAGAAGCTCGTATTCAGCACCTTCAATGTTCATTGAGCATAGATCGATATTAGAAAGTCCGTATTTTGTTAAGATTTCCGAAATATCCATAAGTTCTATTTCTTCTACTTTACTATCCTGTTGATTTCCTCGGATATACAAACTGGAGGACTCGCCGCTTTTTTGAATGTCTTTTTTCATCGTTTTGGTCCACACACCGCTTTTTAGAACCGTTACCTTGTTATTATCGTTGTATTTTTTCTCCAAAAGGTTTGCATATTCTTTGATGGGCTCGAATATGTAAATGTAGGGATTATACTTTTGTACTATCGCGTCTGAAAAAACACCTGTATATCCACCGATATCAACCACAACGCTTTTTTCGGAAATCTCGTGGTCTGTAAGGAGTTTATTTTCGCCATTGTAGATATACCAGCGTGATACTTGTTTTTTTTGAAAGTCTTTTGTGACGAATTTGTTCCAACAATAATACGGCAAAGCCAGAAAGCGTTTTAACATTGTTTTTACAGCGTGTTTCATCAGTTTATTCGTATTATATCCTAAGGATTGCGTTTGATATATAATTCTTGAAATTGCTGAATTATGTGCATAGTGACTGGTCTAAAAAAACATTTATATTCTTGTAAAACCCTGTTTTTGATCAGGTGCTGGTTTGTTGGTTACTACAGATATCTGGAGCTTTTATTATGGAAGATTTCTGGTCGTTATTCTAGTCCGCCCCTACTTTACAAAAGATCTGTTATTGAAAGCTACACAAAGGTTTATAACACGGGGGTTCTGGTAGAAACTGGTACTTACTACGGTGATATGGTCAAAGCCTTAAAGAACAAATTCGATAAAGTATATAGTATAGAACTTGATGCTGGCTTGAACTCCAGAGCAAAATGGCGGTTTTTGACTGACTCGGGCGTTCATCTTGTTAAAGGCGACAGCGGGGAATCGTTATTTAGTATTATCGGTGACTTGAAAGAACCCTGTATATTTTGGCTAGATGCTCATTATAGCGGGGGTCTTACAGCAAGAGGCGTCACGGATTCTCCAGTCTTAAAAGAGCTGGGACAAATCTCAAAATCAAAGTTTAAGAATGTAATATTGATAGACGATGCGAGACATTTTGGTTTTCTTCCTTCCTATCCGGATCTCGATGAATTAAAGAACTTTGTTTCCAAACACATGGAGTTTTCCGAATTTTCTGTTAAGGACGACATTATAAGGATCTTGCCGTGAGAGGATTGGTATCGGTAGTAATCCCTGTATATAACGCCTCTCATTTCTTAGAGGATGCTTTCGACAGCGTTATTAACCAAACATATAGAAATATTGAAATAATTGCCGTGGACGATTGTTCCTACGATGGGTCGGAATCTATTCTTAAGGAATATGTAAAAAAAGGAAAGATTAAGCTCATCGTAAACAAATCTAATCTTGGCGATGCTGCATCCCGTAACCGCGGTTTATTAGAAATTACCGGGGAGTACTATGCCCCTATGGATGCTGATGACATCTGTTTACCGGGCAGGATACTAAAGGAAGTTGAATTTCTACAGAACCATAAAGAGTGCGTTCTAGTGGGCGGACAAGCAGTTTACATAGACGAACATTCAAAATACCTGGGTACATCTAATTACCCCACAAAAATAAGCAACATAGCCACGCATGTTTGGAGGAGAAATCCCGTTGCTCACTCATCGGTACTTACACGAAGCGATTTAGTTAAAAGAGTTGGTACGTATAGCGGCGAGCTTAGAACATGTTCGGATTACGATTTATGGTTAAGATTAATAAAATACGGCTATTTGGCTAACCTCGGGGAAGTAGTAATTAAATATCGACTTCACCCCAATCAAATGTCCCAGTATGATTACAGCCATCTTTTAAGAACAACAACGTTACTTCAAAATAAATACAAGCATCTGTATAACCACAAAGCGAACTTAGTCGATAAAATTTACTCAACCATTTATTGGATTTTGTTAAAGATTCCCAGTAAAACATCTAACCGAATTGTAAATTATTTTAGAAGCCTTTCCAGATTTATTGGCGGTTTAGGTAAAGGTACACATGATTAAAGTAATTTTAAAAGGTGGTTTGGGAAATCAGATGTTTCAATACGCTTGTGGTAAAAGTTTGTCTCTTGCAACCGAACAAGAGCTGATTCTTGATACCACCTTTTTAAAGAGTCGACTTCCATTATCGGGTTTTACTTATAGAGACTACGAGCTGAATATCTTTAATGTGCACGAACGCATGGCCAGTTTTTCTAAAAGCGTCTTTGTTAGTAAGTATTTAAGCTACCCTGCATTTAGGTTAATAAAGAAACTTTGGGGATCTGGCTATGTGCTAGAGTCTTTTGAAAAGCAATATATTTATTTTCCCGAACTTTTTAGTATCAGTAGGGACAATTTGATTATAGAGGGATATTGGACTAGCTATAAATATTTTAAGGCGCACGAAAAAGAGGTAAGGGAAATATTTGACACCGCGAAACTGTACGACGAAAAATATTCCGATATTGAGGGTGAAATAGCAGGTTCTAATGCAGTATCCATAAATATTAGAAGGGGGGACTATTTAAATAAAGTTAATGCCAATTTTTTTACATATCTGGGTGAAGCGTACTATAAATCTGCCATCGACATTATTAGAAAGAAGGTGGAGAATCCAAAGTTTTTCGTTTTTTCTTACGACGACCCTGAATGGATTAAGAATGTTTTGGAATTTAAAAATGACGAATTAACAATCGTTGATAACAAATATATTGGTGAGAGGTTCAAAACATACTTGAGATTAATGTCGTTGTGTAAACATAATATAATAAGCAACAGCACCTTTGCCTTCTGGGGAGCTTGGTTAAATAATAACCTTAATAAATGTGTGGTTTGTCCTACAAGTTGGGTTAAGGGAAAAACGTTCGATATTCCGCGAGGTTGGGATTCCATAAGAAATGAATAAAAATAGCAAAATTTTGATTATTATACCGGCCCATAATGAGCAGGAAAATATTGCGGGGGTTGTTGATGAGTTAAAAAGGGCGGGGTTTGAGGAGATTTTAGTAGTTGATGACGGAAGCGGCGATGGGACGAGGGATGTGGCCTCGAGAATGGGGGTTAAAGTAATCACACATTCTGTAAACATGGGGTTAGGAACAGGGCTAAGATCGGGATTTGAGTTTGCAATTGCACAGAATTGTGAATATGCAATAACTTTTGACGGCGATGGGCAAATGCGGGCGGAAGATGCGATAAAAGTATTTGAGGAGGCTCAAAAAGGTTACGATTTCGTTTACGGACGCAGAAACTTTACTGTTCGGGGAGTTCCAAAAATAAGAAAATATACAAACCTATTGGCGGATACTCTAACAGCATTTTTATCCGGCAAGTTTGTTTGGGATACGCAGTCTGGGCTACGATGTATAAAAGTGGACTTATTAAGAAAATTTAACCTAAAATCCCGTGGATATTCGGTTTCTTCAGAGCTTGTCATAGAGTCGATAAAAAACGGCATTATACCAAAATCTGTTAAAATAGACGCCATATACACTATAGAGTCGCTCAAAAAAGGCCAAAAAATTTCTAATTCTTTTAGAGTAGTAAAGGAGCTTCTGGGTTGATATGTCGTTGTTTCAAATAATTACACTTCCAGTACTTTTGTGGTTTGGTTACAGGCAGTTTGCCAAGTTTAAAGGCGCGCCAGCGATAAAAGTGCTATATCAATTGCGCTGGTTTTTTATAACCCTTCTGGCCGTGCTTTTTGTGGGCGCGCCGGAGATTTCTTCAGCAGTGGCGCAGAAGTTGGGAATCGGTCGCGGTGTTGATGTGGTAATATATTTTGCGTTAATATGGCTGTTGTACCAAAATTACAGCCAGTCGCAGGAAATAGAAAAGTTGTACGCCAAATTAGATAAGCTGGTACGCCAAATTGCCCTTAAAGGATTAGATGAAGAAAAAGCTAACGGAGATAGTCAACAGCATAAAAAGCAACCGTAAACAGTGCGTTTTTCTAACCGCGCTTTTAATTTTTTATCTTATCTATTTCTGTAGCCGTACTTTACAGGTTCCAGATTTTATTATAGGCTGGTTTGGCGGACTTTACTTTGGTTTTTGCGCACTCTTTCACCCTGCTTTTTCTGCTTTCTTGAGAAAAAACGTCAAAAAAATCATCATTGCTACTGCAGCCATGTATTTGATTTACTCCTTTTTTTATTACCGCACCAATTCCTGGGATGGAGGTGCTTTGTACTACAGAAGTGCTTATTTGGTTAAGGAAAAGCTACACTCCGATGTTTTACAGGGCGCGCTCAATCCGTATCTTAGTGAATTAATTTTGGGAATAGTAGGGAGATTCTTGGGCGACAACTTTATGTTTTTTATGTTTGGTTTGACGTCGCTTTCCGTTCTTTATATCGCTTATTTACTTTACAAGCGACTTGGGTTTAACAGTTTTGTTACCAAATGCTCGCTTTTAATTTTAGCTTCTTCGTCAACCTATATTATGCTTTCGATCCACGAATTTAAGGTGGAACTCTTTTTGCTCTTCTTTAGCAATTTATTCTTGCTAACGCTCATCAAGATTATTGAGAAACCCTGCTACCGATGGTTTATCCTGCTAGGGCTTTTTGCTTCGCTTAGTTTTTTGGTAAAAATTTCCGTTTTGCCCCTTATCTTATTTGCCCCTGTTTTAGTTTTGTCGGCGCTAGTTTTACGCAAGGAATTGCATTTGGGTCACGCCGTTAAATATTTTGGACTGTTTATTCTATCGCTCTTACTGCCCATCTTTATGTGGACTTTATATACACCAACCCAACTCCCAATTATTGGTAATGTGGATTTGCTGAATAGAAAAAGTCATACAAATTTTGTTGACTTGGAAAGAAAACCGCAACTACTCGCGGAATGTAGCAACCAAAGCACGCAACGGGATCAATCCGGCTGGATCTATTTTAAAAACGAACTTTGGATTTTGATCCAGCCTTTTCAATTTCTTTTTCTTGTAGGGTTAAATAAGACGCAATTTGTTTTTCATACGGGAAACCCGGGTCCGTACATTTATTTTGGAATTTGGCTTTTGCCTTTTGTGTCGCTCATTTTTTACAGGAACAAAGACCTTAAAAAGTTTTTGGTTTATGCCTCCACAATTCCGTTTATTATTATAATTTATTACATGTCAAAAAGCGTTTTTTGGTACTTTTTCCCCGTCTACCCCCTGCTCGCCACGGTTATTCCTGTTTTGGCGGAGCGATATATTAAAACGGGATACGCCACGAGTGTTTTTAAGGTTACACTTTTATCTTTAGTTTTTACCCACGCTCTTTGGGGTTTTGGAACCATGGCGACTCTTGCCAATACTGTTCAAAACTTGAGAGATAGTAATCCGGTAATTTACGATTTAAGTAAACAGGCGCAGAACCTGCCTGGCGACTCGTATATTTTAGACGCGGCGCAACATCAGTTTATTGTGTTTCTACCTTTTATGAGTAATTACGACACGAGAATTGTGCGAAGCGATTTTTATTTTGCCGGTTCAGGAAAAAGTATTGACGAAATGAGGCAAGAACTACTCGACAAAAACATTAGATATATTATTGCCAGAAAACGCACCCTGTTTGATAGCTGGTACGCGGGTTGTCCGTTACGAAATAACGAAATTTTGTTCCAATTTTTAGAAAAACACACTAAGCAAATTTACGACTCTGTTTATGTAGGAGAGATCTACGAGATAATTTGACCCCGTCATTCCGTAGTAGAATTACGCACAGAAGTAAATAAAGTATTCCGTAATAGTTTGATATTTTGGCCGACTCGGTACCTATTCCTAAGAGAAGTAGTCCAACGAGCCCCCAAGTTGCTAGCAGTTTTTTCTCCAAGGCGTACCTGTTTATTAATATCGCAATCCCGATAGCCATAAGACTCAAGTCCTGGGAAAGTGTGTGGTAAGCGGAGAGGACGGTGATGATTATAACAACAGGAAACAGCTCAAGCGCGGTTTTTTTGGAGTTGACTAGTTTATGAATTTTAAAAAGTCCCCAAAGGTAAAAGATTGCGCCAACAATAAGAGGCGGAATTTTGCTGTCGACCAAAAATCTAGAGAATCCGTAGGTAATTTGCTGAACGGAATACATTTCAAACCAGCGATTTCCATAACTTGGATTGTCGGTGATATCAAGAAACTTTGGGTAGTCTACGAAAAGTGTATGGGGTCCAGTGATCGACACATTTACAATTAAAAGCAGAAGGATCGATGCAAGAAAAGCTTTAAAAAAAGTGACGCTTTTTTCTGTCAAGAGAAAAATGAAAGGGGTAATAATTAAATATTGCGGTTTTATTATATAAAAAGCGCACAACACCCCAGCCAGAGCGTAATTCTTTTTGGTGAGCGACACATAAAGAAGCGAAGTCACAAGAAAAAGTAGGGCGGTGGGTTGAATTTGCCAAACGCATACCCATACAAACCACGAGGAGAAAACGGCAAGAAACGCCAGTTTCTTGTTTTGAATGGCTTTTCCGATCACTAAAATGCCAGTTAATATCAGAAGAAAATTTATCAATGTAGCAACAGGCGCCCGAATGCTATGTGGGAGCAGGAGGTATGGTATGTAAATTAATGCAGTGGTTGGAGGAGCAAGAAATGGTGCAATATACTCGTTTTCGCGTTGTGGATATCTATCTTTTAGAAACATGTCGACATAAGTAGTTTGTAGCCTCAAGTCGTATAGATTTTGACCTTGTCCGTCCAAAACCATTTTTGCCCCAAAGGAGTAGGCTATGAAATCTCCAGAATTAAAAAACCTTGTATCTGTTGCAATTTTAAATGACGCCAAAATGTTTGCTGCTACAAAGATTCCCAGTACAATATAAATTCGTTTGGGTGCGAAGAGCTTTGAAATAAAAGGCGACATATAAGGTATAATATCAGAGTCCCGCCCGGAGAGATGCGCCAACATAGCTCAGTGGTTAGAGCGGGCGTTTCATAAGCGCTAGGTCGCAGGTCCAATTCCTGCTGTTGGCACCAAAGTCAAAAAAGTTAAAGATATGGACGACAAAAAGAAAACTACAAAATTAGTGTTACCACAGATTGCCAAGCTTCCAAAAGTTGCTCCTAAGGCACCACAAAGCCTTTTTACCAACATTTTCTTTTGGATGCTACTGGCTCTTGGTTTTTATTTGGTAGCAAATTCATTTATGGCTACTAATCAGGAAAAGCCAGAAAAGCCTATCACAGAGGTCTTAAAATTAGTGGGGGAGGAAAAAATCCAAGATGTTTCAGTGTCGGGTGATAAACTAGAGATTTTGCTTAAAGACGGCACGCAGTTTGTGTCAAAAAAAGAAACCGGTTTGAGTTTTGACGAGCTTCTAAAAAATAACGGACTTTCCGTGTCAAAAATTGCCGGAAAAGTCATGGTGGTAACTCCGATTTCCTGGGAACAAATTTTAAGTACCGGAATTTCCGTGCTTTTTCCCATAATTTTGCTGGTGTTTTTGTTTAGACAATTTAGGACGGCAGGGGGCGGTGATATGCTTTCTTTTGGACGCGCACGCGCAAAACTTTTTAATAAAGAAACTTCTGTGAAAACTACTTTTAGTGATGTAGCGGGCAACAAAGAGGCCAAGCAGGAACTGGTGGAGATTGTGGACTTTTTAAAAAATCCCGACAAATATTACAAGTTGGGTGCCAGAATTCCCAAAGGGGTTTTGTTGGTTGGACCTTCTGGAGTGGGAAAAACCTTATTGGCAAAGGCGGTGGCGGGTGAGGCGGATGTGCCGTTTTTTAGTGCGTCGGGGAGCGAGTTTATGGAGATGTTAGTTGGCGTTGGTTCCGCCCGTGTGCGCGATCTTTTTGCTAGGGCGCGTGCTTCTCAACCATCGTTAATTTTTATTGACGAAATTGATGCCATAGGACGACAAAGGGGGATGGGTTTTTCGGGAGGACATGATGAACGCGAGCAAACTTTAAATCAAATTTTGGCGGAGATGGACGGATTTGATCCCCGCACGAACGTTTTAGTACTGGGAGCTACAAATCGGGGCGACATGTTGGATCCGGCTTTAATACGCGCCGGAAGATTTGACAGGCGCATTGTGGTTCCGTTGCCGGATTTAGCCGACAGGAAAGAAATTATAAATTTGTATACCAAAAACAAACCCATGGTTCCCGATTTTAACGCGGAAAAACTGGCCAAAAAAACTGTGGGTTTTAGCGGTGCCGACATTGAAAACATGATGAACGAAGCAGCAATTTTAGCGGCTAGAGCAGAAAAAACCGATATCAGCAATAAAGATTTGGATGAAGCGTCGCTTAAAGTAACCATGGGCTCAGAAAGAAAAACTATGCAAACGGAGACCGAACGCAAAACTACGGCTTTTCATGAGGCGGGTCACGCTTTGGTAGCAACTTTTAGCAAGGATATGGATCCGGTGCAGAGAATTTCTATTGTGGCGCGTGGCGCCTCTTTGGGTCACACCAGCTTGCCACCGGATAGAGATCGGTATGGGGAAACCAAAACGCGCCTTCTTTCCTTTATTGCTACTATGCTGGGAGGTCGTGCTGCGGAAGAAATTATGTTTGACGATGTTACCACCGGAGCGTCGGATGATCTTGATAAAGCCACAAAACTGGCTAGGGAAATGGTAACGCAGTATGGGATGAGTTCGCTTGGTTTGGTGTCGTATGGTGCAAAGTCCATGTTTGGAATTTGGAAAAATCCTTTTGAAGATGAGGCAAAATATAGTCAGGAAATAATGTCAAAAATTGATACGGAAGTTAAAAAAATTGTGGACGAATGTTTTGAGTTGTCTAAAAAAACCCTAAGCGCTCACAAAGAACAACTAGAGGCGGTGGCAAATAAACTTTTGGAAGTGGAAACTTTAGATGGCGACGAATTTAGAACGCTTTTATGAGGAAGTTTCTACTAATCGACCTTTTTAATTTGATGCACAGGGCGTACCATGCCCTACCCAAAGAATTTTCCGATAAAGACGGTAATCCCACGAATGCTATTTATGGTGTGTCGTCGATGTTGATAAATGTTTTGCAACAAGTGTCGCCCGATTACGTTTGCGCAGTTTTGGATACGGAAAAACCCACTTTTAGACACGTGGATTTTACGGGGTATAAGGCTCACCGTCGACCAACAGAAGATATGCTTTCCGTACAAATCCCCAAAATTAAGGAAATTGTGGAAGCGTTTGGGATAAAAATGGTATCGTCGCCGGGTTACGAGGCGGACGATTTGGTGGGGACTCTGGCGGTAAAAAATCAGGATTGTTGCCAAATGATTTTGCTTTCTAATGATCGCGATCTTTGGCAATTAGTGAGTCCGAATATTGTAGTTATGCTCCCGTCTACTAGAGGTGACAAAATTGAATGGATCGGGGAGAAAGAAGTTGTTGCCCGACTTGGGGTTACGTCTGCGCAAGTGCCGGATTACAAGGGTCTTGTGGGGGATCCCAGTGATAATATTCCCGGTGTTTACGGGATTGGTGGAAAAAGTGCAGGTAAATTGATGGCGGATTTTGGTTCGGTGGAGGAGATTTATAAAAATATCGATAAGGTTACTCCGGAATCCTTGAGAAAAAAGTTAATCGACGGGTACGAGCAGGCGATTATGAGTAAAAAGCTGGCTACTTTGGACTTAAATACCCCTGTAGAATTTTCCCGTGAGGATTCTCGTTACGAGAAAATGC
>Ga0265292_1003074_pt1 | contig 10651 bp, 9 predicted proteins | sample Munlanlewell296A_FD_189080 | JGI IMG/M metagenome (GOLD analysis project Ga0265292, IMG submission 189080) | Leachate microbial communities from a municipal landfill in Southern Ontario, Canada - Leachate well 296A | ecosystem: Engineered > Solid waste > Landfill > Unclassified | place: Canada... | reverse complement strand
GCTTTGGGCCGGGTGACCCGGAATTACTCACAATAAAAGCACAACACGCATTACAACAGGCAGATATTATTTTTTATGACAGTTTGTTGGATGATATTTACCTCGAAAATTTTAAAGGCGAAAAGATCAAAGTAGGCAAACGAAAAGATCTGCATATGAAAGAACAAGATGAGATCAATGAGCTGCTATACAAAGCGGCTATTAACGGTAAACAGGTAGTGCGGATCAAAGGCGGCGACCCTATGATCTTTGGCCGTGGCGGTGAGGAGTTCTGTTATCTGAAACAACGACTGATCGATGTGGAGATCATTCCTGGCATCACTTCCGCTTTGGCAGCCGCAGCTATTGCCGGCATTCCTCTTACCCAGCGGGATATCTCTTCATCAGTGGCCTTTTGCACAGGGCATCCTGAAAGCAGTATCCACATCCCCAATACAGATACGATCGTATTTTACATGCCGGCATCGAATTTAAACGTCATCATAAAAAAATTGCTTGATTCTGGGAGATCAGGTAATACACCCATTGCACTGATTGAAAATATTTCATTGCCCGAACAACGAATAATTACCGGAACGCTAAATGAGATTCTTCATAAAACAGATACATTTCATTCTCCTTTACTCATTATTGTTGGGGATACGGTTAAGTTAAATCATTTAATTAAAAAATCTGTTCCAAGAGTTTTGGTTACAGGAACATCGGTTGAAAAATACCGTCATCTGGGCGATATCGTGCATACACCACTCATTGAACTGAATCCACCAGGCTCATTTGAAGAACTGGATCAGGTTATCCAAAAAATCAACGAATTCACCTATTTAATTTTTACAAGCCGATATGCAGTTTACTATTTTTTCAACAGGTTATGCTTCCTTCATAAGGATAGTCGCAGTCTGGCAGGGATTAAAATTGCATCTATCGGAAAAATAACTTCTGTTAAACTTGCAGAGTATGGCATCATTCCCGATCTTGAAGCAAAGGATGAAAGCTCGCGCGGTTTGATAGATATGTTCAGAGAAAAAAAATCACGTGCAAAACCATTCTGATTCCCCGTTCAAACAAAGGGCTACCCATGCTTCCTAACAGACTGCTCACTTTAAACTGGATAAGGGTGCTCAATATCACAAGATTTTACAATCAGATATGATTTCCCCAATCGCATCAACCCAACTCTCACTATCATTCAGGCTTTCCACTAAAGTAAGTTTTGAACCGCCGTTTTGCAGGAATAAATCCTTGTACTCCTGTCCGATTTCTATTGTGGTTTCAAGACAATCAGCAGTAAAAGACGGACAAACTACCAGCAGGCGTTTTTTTTCCTCCTTTGCCAGCGTTGTTATAACCTCATCGGTAAAAGGCGACAGCCAGTTTTTGGCAATGCATGATTGAAAACAAACAGTGTACCTGCTCTCATCAAGGTTTAACTTTCCGGCTAATAACCTAGATGTGGCATAACATGAAGCGTGATAGCAATACTGGTTTTGTTCCGAAACTTCTTTGGTGCAGTTATAATGTTCGCAGGCTTTTCCATGGTGCGACTTATTCACCTGACTTACAGGCAGGCCGTGAAAACTCATTAGAATGTGATCGTAATTAGCGTAGTCGTATTGACAGATGCGGGAAGCCATTGCTTCCAGATACAAAGGATGATCGTAATACTGTAGTATACTGGTAATTGCAGGAATATTATATTGATGAGATAGCAATTTTAACAGTTTCTCGATAGCTGAGCCCGTGGTAGAACTTGCGTATTGAGGAAAAAGAGGGAATGCAATGATCCGGTTCACATTCTGTTTCAGAACTTTATCTGTTATTTCGTTTATATTCGGCTGCTGATAGTTCGTAGCAAATTCAACAATATATTCGTCACCTAACTTTTGCTGCAGTTTTTCCTTCACAGATAATCCATGGAAAAGAAGCGGAGAGCCTTTCTCGGTCCATAGTTTCTGATAAAGCTTTGCCGATCTCGGAGCGCGAAAAGGTACAATAATAAAGTTGACAAGTAATTTCCGCAAAAGCCACGGAATATCGAATACACGTTTGTCGTTCAAAAATTCGGACAAGTATTTTCTTACTCCTGATGTTTCAGGACTTTCGGGAGTACCTACATTCATAAGGAGAACTGCTGTTTTTGCCTTCGCCATACTACCGGTAAATAAAATAAAATGCCACGGATACTACGGTAATTAATGTGGCTATACCATAATAAAATGAAGCGTACGCAAAACGGTTTTTATCGATAGTGGTTTTACGGATAAATATTCCTCCGATCTGTGAGAGAACAAGAGCAAACGTCATGAAATAGAAATGTTCTACTACCCAAAACCTCAGCGATGCCCGCTTAATGGCACTCTGAATATCCATTGTCGATTTAGACGATGGGTCGATAAAGAAATACATTATAATACCATGCAAAAGGGTAAGATATAAAAGTATCATAAACAGGTTTATCATGTATTTATCTGTCTTTGAATATTTCAGATTTTTTGACCATCCTGCAATAGATCTGACAGTAATTGCAAGAGCCACGACGATAAAAACAGAACTAGTGATAACGTGTAAGAGGATCAGAAACTTGTACATAAAGAATAGAATTACGAATCAAAAAATATTTGCGAGATATTTACCCTGTTTTATACGGTCTGCCATACCTATACCATCGCGAGGATTTCCTCCAATGATCAGTCCCTTATACTCTGACTCCAGCTTTTCAATTGCCTCGAGTTTGTGATGGCTTTCAATTCCGTATTGGGGTATAGCATACTTGTAACGGATTATTTTAAAAAGATCGGGGTTAAATTCTTTTAACCTCATAACATCTGAAAATTCTCGTTCAACAATTTTCTTTACTTCATCATCTGTTTTATCTGACAAATCATCACGCCTCACACCCCCCACAAAAACAGAACACAATGCACCTCCTTCAGGGGCACGCTGCGACAATAATGCTGACAGGAATAATACCCCCAGAATATCCCGCTTCTCTCTGAATGGAATTAATCCACCAAAACCATCGAGTGCCATGCCGTCCCATTTATTAAACCCTAAAACAATCTGCATAACACGAGCGTATTTCAATTTTTCTATACCAAGAAGTAATTCATTATCTGCAAATGGAAGCATTGGTCTTAGAGTATAGGAACCAGTAGTAGTTATCACCTTTCTGGCTTTAATCTTTATTTTTTCATTGTTCTGCGTTCCTGTTAATACGAAATGATCTTCTTCCGGTTTTATTTCTATATTCTTCGCATGGAACAAAAACCGTTCTTCTCCAGCCGATTTCCAGAGTGCACTTATAAGACCCGATAATCCTCCATACACTGAAAATACTTTCCGGGTTGCCTTTTTCTCCCGTTCGTCTTTTTTCTCGAATTTCTTTTTTATTGAGCCACCGATAAAACTGCCATAATTTTGTTCAAGATTATAGAGTTTTGGAAATGCATATTTGGTGAGCAGCAGGGATGGATCGCCGGCGTAAACACCAAGTATAAAGGGGTCTATTGCATAATCGAGAAAACTTTGTCCCATACGGCGTTTAACCATTTCACTCAGGGGTTCATCAGGGTTTGTACCAATGCTCCGGAATGGCTCTCCCAAAAGACGTAATTTATCCTTAAGGGTGAAAAGCGGTGTGTTAACAGCCTGCCATGGTCCCATTGGCATTGGTTCCCAGATTCCATCTTTCAGGATATAACGCTTCTTTACCTTCTCACTTGCAATTTCACATTTGCATAAACCGACGAGATCTTCAAAAAGTTCTGCTACATCAGGATTGCCAATAACTCCTGTATTTGGCCCTTCTTCATAAACAAAACCATTCTCATTCCGGGTCTGGATAACTCCTCCCGGTTTTTCTTTTTCCTCCAAAACAATAAAATCTTTATTATTCTTTTTCAGGTAAAAGGCGGTGGTCAACCCGGTAAGTCCGGCACCAATAACAGCTATTTCAACGGTTTTTTCCATGAAATTTAAATTGTTTTTGAGTACATCCCTTGTTTATTTTCAAGCTGAGGATCAAAAGTCATAGCAATGTTCCGTACAATCAGCATGCCCTGTTGACTCACACTGATACCTTTATTGTTTAGGATTACTAATCCGTCGCTGATAAATTCGACTAATTTCACCGGTGAATACTGTATTGTACTCTTTAGTTCATCTTCAGTAATCCCAAACTGATGAGCCATCTCTTCAAAATTAAGGTAACCATTGCACATTAATGAGTTAATAGCCTCGCGGCAGATAATGTCTTTTTGGGTTAGCCGGTACCCTATCTCGACAGCAAAATCATGATTTTCTATGGATTCAGTATATTGCTGATAATCTTTGATATTCTGACTGTAAGAGTTCCACAGCTGGCTTATTCCACTGGATCCGAAGGCATAAACCTGACCCGTTGTTTCGCGGGTACAGTATCCCTGGAAGTTCCGGTGCAGTTTATTTTCTCTAAGAGCAATGGATAGATCATCCGAGGGTTTTGCATAATGGTCAAGTCCAACAGGAACATATCCGTTAGTTGTGAGCATTTCATATGCCAACCCGAACAACCTGAATTTTTCTTCAGTTGTTGGCAACCCTATTTTCTCGAGCTTTTCCATTGATTTGTTAAACCAGGGGACATGTGCATAAGAAAAAGTTACCAGCCTGTCGGGTGATAATGCAAGTGCCTTATTAATTGAATCGGTAAACGTTTCAGGTGTCTGTTTTGGCAAGCCGTAGATAAGATCGAGATTAATGCTTTTAAAGCCTTTCCCACGGATATACTGAAACAGTTCATCCATAGGAATTCGGGAAGTTAATCTGTTTACTGCGTCGAGCACTTCCCGGTGAAAATCCTGTACTCCAAGGCTGATGCGATTGAACCCGGTTTCTACCAGTGTATCGATGTTATTGAGAGTGAGATAAGCCGGGCTGCATTCCATTGCAATTTCTGTTCCGGGGTGGAACTTAAAATTGGCTTTCAGAGTATCCATTACCTCCACAATATATTCAAAAGGAATGGAATTAGGGGTTCCTCCTCCCCAATGCACCTGCGTTACAGGACGTTTTTTATCAATCAGAGTTGAAACCGTATTAATCTCTTTGACTAAAGCACGAACATAGCGCTCTATATGATTCTTTCCTTTAGCGATACCTGTATTGCATCCGCAAAAATGACAAAGTCGCGGACAGAACGGGATATGAATGTATATCGAAATATTCTCAGGCTCCTCATTGTTCGAATCAATAATTGATTGTTTATAATCCTCTGCAGTGTATCCTGCGTGGAAAAAAGTGGCAGGCGGATAACTTGTATATCTGGGTCCAGGCTTGTTATATTTTAAAAGTATATTATCAATCATTATCTCCTCCAATTTGTTGTTTTTACCCAATCAACAATATATTTTGCACATTCGAACGAACTTCCCGGCATAAAGCCATGTCCCAGATTGAAAATCCATTTGTATTCAGTTTTACCGAATTCCAGGTATTTTGAAAGTTCTTTTTCGATAACTTCCTTATCGGCAAAGAGCAGCCGAGGATCGAGATTTCCCTGGAGGCCAACCTCCTGATGGACCAACTTACGGGCTTCAATAATTGGTGTCTGCCAGTCAACGCTTACAAAATCGCATATATCCGGGGTTATATGACTGAATCCAGTTCCAATATCCTTTGGGAAATAGATAAAAGGTACGCCCTTGCCGCGCACAACCTTCGATATTTTTTGGATAGCCGGGAAAAACATCGACTTATAGAGATCGAAAGGAAGAATTCCGCCATGGGTTTCGAATAGCTGAAAGGTGTCTATTCCATGGGCAATTTGCTGCGTAGCATATTCAATGGTAAGGTCTGTAATTGCCTCAATCAGTTTTTCAGTGATGCTTTTATTCTTATAGATAAACGAAATGGCATCAGGGAAACCCGATTTGCTGCTTAACCCTTCGAGCATATAACAGAGAACCGTGAGCGGGGCGCCTGCAAAACCAATAAGAGGGGTGTTATCAGGACGGGTTTTCACAATTTCATCAATGGCACTGTAAATATATTGAAGCTTATCCGGATCGGGATTCAGCTTTGTCAATGGGTTTTTGTAATCCTTCAGTGGTTTGTCGAATTTTGGTCCATGATCGGTAAAATCAAGCCCCATACCCATGGCATACGGAATTACCAGAATATCGGAAAACAGTATGGCAGCATCTACCCCAAGATCGTATACCGGCAGAAGGGTTACTTTAGCGGCAAGACCGGGATCGCTCATCATCTGCCAGAACGAATGCTTAGCGCGAAGTTCCCGATATGAGAGCAGCACCCTGCCTGCCTGCCGCATAAACCAAACCGGCGGACGGACAGTTTTTATGCCTTTCAACGTATTGAGAAATATTGAATTCTGCATGAATAAAAGTTCAATTTAGTTGGTCTTAGTAATAAACCCTTCCAGGATTACACCAATGTTACTGCGTTTTTATCATCTCCAAAGCAGCAAGGCCAGCCTGTAGTGCCTTTTCAATATCATTATCGGTATGCGCAAAGGAAACGAAAGCCGCTTCGAATTGAGACGGCGCCAGGTAAATGCTGTTTTCAAGCGCCAGTTTAAAAAACCGGGCATATCTTCCGGTGTCCGATTTTACGGCAGTATTGTACGAATTTACTTTCTTTTCTTCCGTAAAAAACAGGGTCATTAAAGAGCCAATACGATTAATGATCCCTGGTATTCCGGTGTTTTGAAGATTCTCCCGGAGCCCATTTTCCAGTAAAGTACCTTTTCGATCGAGCTCATTGTAAAAACCTGGTGTTTCATCGATGATTTTAAGGGTTGCCAGACCGGCACTCATGGCAAGAGGATTTCCGGCAAGCGTGCCGGCCTGGTAAACCGGTCCGATAGGCGCTAATCTGTTCATGATATCCTTCCGTCCCCCGTAGGCGCCTACCGGTAAACCTCCCCCAATGATTTTACCAAGTGCAGTTATGTCGGGCATTACACCGTAGTACTCCTGTGCTCCGCCTTTTGCCAGGCGAAAGCCGGAAATTACTTCATCGAATATCAGCAGGGCTCCATATTTATTTGTTATTTCACGTAACCCTTCGAGAAAACCGGGTTCCGGAAGAAATACTCCCATGTTGGCAGGCACAGGCTCTACAATTATTGCAGCTACCTGATCGCCTTTCTGTTTAAATATTTCTTCAACTGAAGATAAATCGTTGTATTGGGCAATTATGGTATCTTTTGCAGTTCCCTGCGTAACCCCCGGACTGTCAGGATAGCCGAGCGTAAGTGCTCCCGATCCGGCTTTAATCAGAAAACTGTCGGCGTGGCCATGATAGCACCCCTGGAACTTAACAACCAGGTCCCTTCCTGTAAAACCACGGGCAAGACGTAAAGCACTCATGGTAGCTTCCGTTCCGGAATTTACCATACGAACAAGTTCCATCGAAGGTACCATTTTTTTAATAAGCTCTGCAAGCTCGGTTTCAGCAATGGTTGGTGCCCCATAACTTGTTCCAAGGACAGCGGCAGATTGAATAGCGAATATCACTCTTTCATCAGCATGACCTAAAATCATTGGTCCCCAGGAACCGACAAAATCGATATATTCGTTGTTGTCGATATCAGTGATCCTGGCTCCTTTTGCTTTTTTTATAAAAATCGGATCGCCCTGCACACTTTTAAATGCCCTTACAGGTGAGTTTACACCGCCTGGAATACTTTCCTGTGCACGTTTGAATTCGTTTATGCTGTTCTTGATGTTCATAATGTTTTAATGATATATGTAACTCCTTATTATTACAACCAATCTGCCATGTCTTTGGAATGGTATGTAATGATAATATCGGAACCGGCTCTTTTTATTGATGTAAGAATCTCGCGGACAATACGTTTCTCGTCTATCCAGCCTTTTTCGGCAGCGGCTTTCACCATCGAAAATTCACCGCTAACATTATAAGCTGCAATAGGAATATTAAATTCGTCTTTGGCACGGCGGATTACATCGAGATAACTTAACGCCGGTTTTACCATAATAATATCAGCCCCTTCTTCGATATCGAGAGCAATTTCACGCATGGCTTCGTCCCCGTTTGCTGGATTCATCTGATATGAAGAACGGTTGCCAAACTTTGGAGCACTTTCTGCTGCTTCGCGAAAAGGACCGTAAAATGCCGATGCGTACTTGGCAGAATAAGCCATGATTGGAAGATTGGTAAACTCATGATCGTCGAGTGCCTGACGTATCTTGCCTATACGACCGTCCATCATATCGCTCGGAGCTACCATATCAACGCCGACACGTGCAAATGATAATGCCTGTTGGGCAAGTGTTTCAAGAGTCAGATCATTATCAACATCACCATTCACAATTGTACCGCAATGCCCATGGGTTGTGTACTCACAATTGCATATATCGGCAATGAGAAATATATCATTTATTTCCCTTTTAACTGCTTTAATCGCCCGCTGTACAATAGCATCATCGTTTGCAGCAACCATGCCTGTTTCATCCTTCTGATCGGGAATTCCGAAAAACAGAATAGACTTAATCCCTTTGTCCGAAAGTTTCTTGCATTCTTCAACAATATTGTCAACCGACATCTGGTAATTACCGGGCATTGAGTTAATGGGATTTTTTACCCCGGTACCGGGACAAACAAACAAAGGCATAATAAAATCGTCAAGTGAAATAGTGGTTTCCGTGACCATTTTCCGCAATATGGGATTTTTCCTGAGCCTTCTTAAACGTGTTACCGGGAATGACATAATTTTAATTTTTATTGGTATAATAATTTACAATTTCATCGGCCATACCCTCGTATGTCGAAGTTTTAGCAGTTACCAGACAGGTTAACCCATGTTGTTCGACGGCACGGGTAGTGACTTCCCCGATACTGGCAACCCGGAGTTCCGGGTTTACATTTTCAGGACCAATAGCATCTGCAAAGTTAACGACCCCCGAGGGACTTGTGAATAAAACCAGATCGTAGCGGTTATTTTTAATTCGTTCAATAGGTTCGTTGTCTGTAACCACAGTTTTTAATGTTTTATATACATCGATACGTGTGACGTTGGCAATTTTTGAAAGCCGTGCCTGCAGGGTATCCGGTGCAAGATTACCCAGGGGAAGCAAAATATCACAGTTTTGCAGGGATTCTTTTTCAATCAATTCATTTACAAAGCTTTCAGCGGTATTCCCCGAACCTGAATAATCTGGTTTTCTACCGGAATTTTTCAATTCCAAGGCAGTTTTAGCTCCTACTGCAGCTATTTTTACTCCGGAAGGAATTTTGGAAACTGTGCCTGTTTCCTTTAATAACCGATGGAAATGCTTTACCCCGTTGACACTTGTGAAAATAATCCAGTTAAATTTTTCAATTTGCCAGATGGCACTTTGAATGGCAGGAGTTTGCTCCATTGTCATAAACTCTGTCATGGGAAAATCAACCACTGTGGCTCCTAACGGTTCGAAAATATTTCTGATTTCAACCGATTTATGAATACTAACCGTTGATATTAATATTTTTCCCTGCAGAATCATATGTTGTTCAAAGTTCTGATTTTCAGTATCATTTCCCGTGCTCCTTTTTCAAGGAAGCGTTGGGCAAGCATAAGGGCGGTTTCTTCAGCGTCGCCGATTTTGCCTTCCATAGAATCTTTCAGCATTCCCGAACCATCGAGATTGGAGACAAATCCGGTTATCCTATAGCTCCCGTGACTTGATTGCGAAAAGCAACCGACGGGAATCTGGCACCCCCCTTCCAGTACACGGAGAAAAACTCTTTCGGCCTTAACTGCAATAAATGTAGGTAAATGACTAATTTCTTTCATCAACGATTCTATTTCAGGATCATTTTCCCTGATTTCGATTGCAATAGCTCCCTGGCTTACAGCGGGAGCCATGATAGCCGGGTCAAGAATTTCAGAAATTTTATCCTGGTAGCCTAACCGCTGCAATCCGGCGGCAGCCAGAATCATTGCAGTACAATAGCCTTCATCCATTTTCTGCAGGCGTGTGTCTACATTGCCGCGAATATCCACAATCCTGAGCTTACTGTTAAAATGCAGAAGCTGAGCCTTCCGGCGGAGACTCGATGTTGCTACAATATCGGTTTCATCCAGTTCAGCGAGTTTTTTACCGTGAATACTTACAAGGGCATCGCGAACCTCGCCACGCTCCAGCACTCCGCCCAATGTTAATCCTTCAGGCAATTCCGTGGGCATATCTTTTAAACTATGCACAGCCATATCGGCTTCGTGCTGCAGGAGTGAATTTTCGAATTCCCTGGTAAAAAGGCCCTTATCGCCAATTTTAGATAGAGCTACATCGAGAATCTTATCACCTTTGGTTTTAATAATCTGAATTTCGAAGGCTTTTCCCGGAAAACGCTTCTCCAGTTCTTCTTTTACTTTATGTGACTGGTAAAGAGCTAATTTACTTCCACGCGTCGCAATTTTTACGGGGCGATTAGTCATTTTCAATTTATTCAAATAAATCGTTTATCATCTTTATATACTCTGGTTTTTTACCATTTTTCGTAACCTGTTTCAGTTTTTTGATAAACATCTGGGCATACTTTTCCGAGATATGTTCCGAATATTGTTCAATCAATTCGTGTTCCTTAATTTTCCTGTACTTTTTAAAACCTTCAAGTTCGGTTTGCTGAATGTTTTTCAGATTTTCCT
>Ga0265292_1003073_pt1 | contig 10652 bp, 7 predicted proteins | sample Munlanlewell296A_FD_189080 | JGI IMG/M metagenome (GOLD analysis project Ga0265292, IMG submission 189080) | Leachate microbial communities from a municipal landfill in Southern Ontario, Canada - Leachate well 296A | ecosystem: Engineered > Solid waste > Landfill > Unclassified | place: Canada... | reverse complement strand
ATATTTTGACTTTGCTAGAAATGCCTGGGTAGAATCAGACGCAACCCCTTCAGTGGTAGATCCAGCCACAGCCGTTAAGTTAGCAGGATTAAATAATAAATCTGGAGTGTCAGAAGTTCTCAATATAGAAACTCTTGAGGGATATTTAAAAGATAATCGTCTTACACTCCAAAGAATCAAAGATTTTGCCACCTCTCCATTAGGCATTACTATTGAAGTTTCATTAGTAATTCTAAGCTATGCTCTAGGTTTGCTTTATGTATTAGGGAAAAATGAGCGAAATAAGCAAGCTCTTGAGAGTATTTTTGAAGAAATCTTTAAAGATAAACATAATGCTGATTGGAGAATCAAGAACATCACTAAAGCAAGTTTCAAAGAACTTATTTCAGCAATTTTGAAAAAAAGAAGTCATTTATTAACAGGAGAAGAAAGTGATTTCAAATCGCAAGTAAAAAAGCTAAATGTTTTTCGTAGAAATAAACAAGTCAACCAAGATAAAAAAATCTTAGCTGATCTTGATAGAAATAAAACTAACTTAAAAAATCCCACAGTCTTTTTTAACACTTACGAAGACTCAGTTAAAAGAGTTGCTGCATTTATAGCAAGAATATCAGGAATTGAAGAAGAGGCTGTAATTAAAGAAAACAAAATTGATCATTATCGAACAAGTTTAATATCTCTCCAAGACACTTTTATTGCCTCAATAAAGAGTAATTTTTCGGAGCGGCTGGGACCAGTATTTTTTCAGAAAGATAAAGTCACTCGAATTTTCCCGTTTGAAAAAGTTTATTTAAAACACCCCAACAACAAAGTTTTATTTATTAACGGAATTTTTAACTTATATTACGATGCTTATGTTAGCCAAAATATGCAACTTCTTAGTTTGAATAAGAAATTAAAAGATCCTGAAAAATTTCCGGAAATTAGCGACTATAGCTTGACGCATGAAATTGATGCTTCAATAACCCCCCTATCTAAAGTTGAGTTTATTCAGATTATGAGTGAGAATATTCAATTGCTAGATATGATCTTTGACCTGCGTCAGCAAAAATATCTTGAAAATTTAGAATTAGAAAATCAAAAAAAACTAGAGACCAAAGAAAAGTCAGAAAAAAAACCTTTAAAAAAACTTAGAAATAAAATTACGTCTCTATTTTCAAGCAAGCATTAAAAACCCCGCCTTTAAGACGGGGTTTACATTTCACAAATAAATTTTGGTTATCAAAAACAACCAATTTTCAATTACTTATTCAATCCCAATTTCTCTAACAAAGCTTGATATCTCTCAGCACTGTGTTTCATTAAGAAACTTAAAAGTCTGCGGCGCTTGGAAACTTGTTTGAGCAGACCACGGCGAGAATGATTATCTTTCTTGTTTTTCTTCAAATGCTCGGTCAATTCCAGAATGGAATTGGTGAGCAAAGCCACCTGGACCTCTGGAGAACCAGTGTCACCTTCGAAGGTTTGAAAGGCTTTGATAACGTCTGTCTTTTTGGCTTTATTGAGAGCCATAGGTATCCTTTTCCCATCACTAATTCGCTTTTTTGAAAATGGCACAGAACCAAATTTCAGCCAATCAGGATAGTCACCTAATTAATATTGAGGGTATTATAACAGATGTCTGAATCTGGAAGGCAGATAACTAAAATCTCTTTACTCCACTCGCTCAACTTCGTCTTCATCTTTGTAGGCAATTAGCACATCACCCACCAAGAATTCAAGTTTCTTGTTCTTGAAGGTAACACCGGCTTCATTTTTAGTTTTGATCACTAAGATGTCATCTTTGCCGTGTTTAATAGATTTAATGACTGGATTGGCCAGAATTTCCTCGCCCCGCTTGAGGTGCAACAGATCTGAGTGTTTAATCTCACCCACCCGGACGCGGACACCGGCGATCTTCTCGCCTTTCATTTCGAAAATCTGCAAAATATCAGCTTCACCAGTGATAACTTCGCCCAAAGTTGGCTCCATTAACCGGAGCATTTGGCGCTGCAAATCCTCGATCAAGTGATAAATGATATCGTATTCTTTAATCTTGACGCCGCGACTTTTGGCCTGGTTTTTGGTGTTTTTAGGCACTTTGATACCAAAGCCAATGATTAATGCCTCAGCGGTGCTAGCCACATCGATATCCTGCTCAGTCACTTGACCTACGCCAGCAGATAAGAGCTCAATACTTTCCGGATCCAAAACCTGCAAAATAGCTTCTAAGGTGCCTTTAACATCGGCTTTAATGATTAATTTCAGCTTCTGTTTATCTCCTAAAAGAAAGTCTAGTTGACTGGCGTCAAAACCTTGAACGCCACCCCGGGCGCCGGCCACAGCAAAGCCACTACTTTCGGCTAAGGCGATAACTTCATCCTCTGTGGTGGAATAATCTGCTCCAACTTCGCGCATAACTACGCCCACTTCTGGAACTTCACTTAAGCCGATGACTTCAGCTGGACCACCTGGTAAAACTTCAGTAATTGGCTTGCCTAATTCATTGGAAAGTTGCTTAACTCTGCCAGTGGTTTCACCGGCCAAAATATCTTGACGAACTCTCAGAGTACCACTTTTAACAATGACTCTAGCTACAGAGCCACGCTGAGCATCTTTAGTAGATTCAATTACCACCGCCTCTAAAGGAGCAGCTGGATCAGCCTTCAGCTCTTTTAACTCAGCCATAGTTTGAATTGTCTCTAAAAGTTTATCCACTCCTTTGCCAGTCTTAGCCGAAATATCGATCATTTCAATTTCGCCACCGTAATCAGCTGCCAGAATACCTTGCTCAGCTAATTGACCTTTAACTTGATCTGTATGAACACCCTCGAGATCTGTTTTGTTGATAGCCACTAAAAAAGCCACACTGCTCTCTTTGATAAATCTGATCGACTCTAAAGTCTGAGGTTTCACCCCATCATTGGCGGCGACAACCAAAACCACAATGTCGGTAATTTGAGCGCCACGCTGACGCATTTTGTTAAAAGCGGCGTGACCAGGAGTATCAATAAAAGTCATTAACTGACCTTTAAAATCTATTTGATAGGCCCCAATATGTTGAGTAATGCCACCAGCTTCACCAGCTGCAATGCGACTTTTGCGAATGTAATCCAACAAAGTCGTTTTGCCATGGTCAACGTGACCCATGATGGTGATGATTGGAGGTCTAGATTGTAACGACATTTGGTTTCCTATTTCCGCTGGCTCTGGCCAGCCACCATTAGTTTAAAGTCTAGGAGTGAGACGATTTTTATCAGCCAATTTCTCAGCTGCATCAAAATCCTCGACTCGCTTCATTAACATTTCTTTTTGTTCCATACTTAATTCTTTAGCACCCATCCACTTATCTCTAAATCTAGATAAATCTGACACAGTTGTCAATTTATTTTCGATCAACATGGCTCTAGTTTCAGGAGCGATACCTTCGAAGGTATCAATCTCATGTTCCTCTTTACCAGTTACTTGAGATTTGACTAAACCACTAGCTGATGTGATGGTGATTTGATAGCCAGTTAACTTAGCGGCTAACCGAACATTTTGACCACCTCGGCCGATAGCCAATGACAATTGATCATCAGGAGCTGTGACAGTGGCTAAATGGGTAATTGGATCGATCGAAACTTGCAGGTTCTCGGCTGGAGCTAAAGCACCCTTAAGCAAAGCGATCGGATCATCAGTGTGAGGAATAATATCGACTTTCTCGTTATTTAATTCTTCGATGACTTTTTGAACTCTGACACCTCTTTGACCAACACAGGATCCGACTGGATCAACACTATCTTGAGTGGATTTAACAGTTAGCTTAGTTCTAACACCGGCCTCACGAGCCAGCATGACTATTTCAACTGCGCCTGAAGCAACTTCTGGAACTTCACGTTCGAAAAGCTTGGCCACCAGCTGTTTATCAGCTCTGGACATCAAGATGACTTGACCCTTAGGGGTATCTTGGATTTCTTTAATTAAAACTGCAAATCTAGCATTTAAGCGGTAGAACTCGCCTCTCATCTGTTCTTCTGGAGGCATCCAACCTTGACCCCGACCCACATCTAAAATAACAGCTTTACCATCCATCCGAAGCACCTGGCCAGTAACTAACTCACCCACCTTACCCTGATATTCTGAAATAATTTGATCTTTCTCTGACCGACGGATTTTTTGCAAAATAACTTGTTTAGCAGTTTGAGCCGCAATTCTGCCGAAACCAGCTGGGGTGACATCTTCAGCTTTTTTCTCATCCCATTTAGTTATCTCGCCAGTTTCTTCATCTCGCTCTAAAACTGGACATTGGAAAATTCTGGCCTCGCCAGTTTCCTCGTTAAGTTCGACATAATAATAAAAATCATCTTCAAGATCGCCCATTTGTTTGCGATAGGCTGAAACTAAAGCTTGTTTAATGCCGTCATAAATAGCAGCTGGTTCAATTTTGCGCTCTGTGGCAATCTGTTGAATGGCAGCGGCAAACTCGGTGCGAACGAAGGTATTGGCTTTGGACATAAAAACCCTTTTTCTGATTAATTAATTTTAACTTAATAAATTAGGCTGAAAGTTCAAAAAAAGGACCCATAATCAGTCCTTTCCACATCTCAACCACTGGGGGTATTATAACCCCAAACACGTCGAGAGGCAATGTTCTAAAACTTGAATTAAAGATTGGCAGCTCGCAACATTTCCATAGCTTGCTTTTGTTCCGGCGTTAATTTTTCTGGTACCGTCACGACTAACCTGACATACAGATCACCTTTACCGCGACTTTGGAGATGTTGAACACCTTCGCCGCGAACCCTAACTAAAGTATGTGAGGCGGTCCCAGGCCTGACTTTGAGCTTTAACTGACCATCTAAAGTTGTGACACTAACTTGGCCACCTAAAGTTGCCACACTAAAAGGCACTGCTTGATCGACAAAGACATCATAGTTGTCACGTTTGAATTTAGGATGTGGTGCCACATCTAACGTAATATCAAAATTATCAAATCTAATTCTAGTTCCGTCATTGGCTCCAGCTGGAATCTTAATTTTCTGAGGCTTTCCCTCAATCTCGACTTCTTTTTCTGCCCCTTTAACCGCGTCCATAAAATCTATCCGGAGCGAATAACGCTGGCGCCTAGGTCCACCGCCACCGCCAAAACCGCCACCGAAGAATGATTCAAAAATTTCAAATGGATCGTTGACATCAAACCCAGCTGATCCGCCAGATCCGCCCATGCCTCCAGTGCCAAAACCCCAACTGAAAGGTCCGGCGCCTCGGCCGCCGCCAGCAAATGGATTGCCACCCATACCACCCATGCCACTAGCTGGATCAAAAGCCGCATGACCAAATTGGTCATAGGTTGAGCGTTTTTGTTTGTCAGATAAAACTTGATAGGCCTCGTTGATTTCTTTAAATTTTTCTTCAGCGTCAGCGGCTTTATTTTTATCAGGATGGAACTTCAAAGCCATCTTCCGGTAGGCGGATTTAATCTCAGCTTCACTAGCTGATTTGTTAACTCCAATAATCTCGTAGTAATCGCGTTTAGTAGACATAAAATGGCCAATTGGCTAGTTTAAACTCCCAGAGTCAACTTGGCCAGACAGAAATTATAACAAACTATCGCCGTTTTGCTAAGCAGACAAGTAAGCTGAGTGCTAAAAACCCTCCAGCAACTAGGGCCGTAATTAACCAGCCCAGTTTAAACAGTCTTGGGTTAAAAGTAAAAACCACCTGATTTTGGCCTGGGCTAATATCAATTTGTCTCATACCCTGATAATTTTCAATCTGGACAGGCTGTCCGTTCACAGTGGCTTGCCAATCTTGATCAAATCTATCCGCCAAGATCATTTTTACTTGGCCGGCTTGATTGTCAAACTCCAGCTTGATTTGATTGGGATTTTCAGTCACCTGCGTTATATAAATAGGCGCATCGTTACCATATCTAAATCTGGCCATGGCTCCGGGAATTTCTCTAATTTGCCAATTTCTGTCCTGTGACACTAACGGCAAATCTGTCAGTGACTCTTTAATCTCATAGCTGGAATCGACCAAGTAATATTTAACCGCCCATTGTTTCAACTGCGAATCATCAGGCGAAACTTCAGCGATAAAATTTATTCTCGGATCACAGCCTTGATTCCAAATTTTATCAAAATCTTGAGGCAATAAAGTTGTATAGCCATGCAGCAGCGGCACCTGCCAGGCCAAGTTCCAATCTGGGGTATAACCATCTCTTAAGTGTTTAAGATTGTCATAAGTAATTAACTCAGTTGGGGTCACAAATGAATCAGAAAAAGGTGCCCTGACCACCATCGCTTCCCAATAAGTTCCATAATCTGCATAAGGTTTATTGACATTTCTAGTTAAAAATCTGGATTGCCAGCCGGCTTGGTTTAGCGCTGGCAAAACCATTGGTCTGGCAGCTTCGAATTCATAAATATTTTTAGGCGCAAAGAAAAACATGGCCTGAGTGCTATAGAGCAAATCTAATGTCAAAATTAGCCACAACCAACTAAATTTCCTAGCTTTGAAAGTTAGAATTGCTAGAATTGCGAAAGCACCCGACGCAATCATATTTTCGGAAATCATTAAGCTTATCAATTTATCTCGCTCTAAAGTATGGAAAGCGCTATTTGCGAGCTTGCCTTTCAAAACGCCATCTAATGACTTCCAAATCAACTCAAAATTTAGAACTGTCGCTAACCAAGCCAAAATACCCACTAAAACTGCCAAACTGGTCAACCAGAGTAAGTATTTAGCAAGTTTTGGTGACAATCGCCAGTTTTTCCAGGTTTCGATTAGCCAAATAATCAACCAAAGATTGGTGGCGATCATAATCATGCTGGGATATCTGGCGATCTTAAAGAATGGCACTAAATTTTGAAACCAACTAAACCCTGGTAGATAACCCCCAAAAGAAAAAATTAACGAACCTAAAATCGGCCAAAAAAACCAGTGATCAATTTTCTGTCTAAACCAAATTAATTTTATTGCTAAAGAAAACAACCCCAACCAACCCAAATAAAAAACCACATTTGGCTGGCCACTCCAGGCTGGGCCCCACTTAATCCCAGCCACAGGTTTATCGAAAGCATAAGCCAACCAGGGTTTTGCTAACAACATAACCGGATCGAGTGATCCAACAATTGCTTGATTGCTAGTTTGGAGCATCCTGGTTGAATTCTGCAACATTTCCGCAAATGGCAACCAAGCCCCCGCACTCAATCCCAGAGTCAGAATTCCAGCACCAGCCCAGCCCATTAGCCAAAGCTTAATTAGCGATGGTTTCAGGGGGTTTTTTTGAACCACCAAAACATCAATTAATGACAACCAAATTGCTGCCAAGATGGCGTAAAGCACATGTTGAGGATAACCGCCTAAAAACTGCAGCGTCAAAGTCAAAGCCAGAGCAAACTTAAACTGCCAACCTTCAAAAACTCGCAAGCCAAAATAGGCCACCAAAGGCAACCAAACTAAAGATTGTAAAGTTGAAAAATTATTTGAACTACCAGATACTTGAGTCGACAACAGCCAAAGACTCCCAGCAATTAAACCAAGTTGGCGATTTTTCGTCCAACGCTCGCCTAACAAACAAGCCCCAATAAAGGCAATTAACCAATGAAAAATCAAGTTTAGGTTCACTGCCATAGCTGTATCAAACCAAACAAAAAAAACTGTCGAAAAATAAACCAACGACTGATTAATATCTGCCGCCCACGGTAAACCAGCAAAAATATATGGATTCCAAAACGGCAAAACTCCTTGTTTTAACCAATGAGCTGTAAAAATTTTTCCTGGCACCATTAAGGAATAATTGTCTCCAAAGACTAAAGTTTTTCCTTGAAACAAGGCGGGATAAAATCTTAAAGTTAAAATTAATAAAAAACAAAAGCCAACTAATAACCAGCTCGGAACAGACTGGATTTTGAATTTTTTAAACGTCATTTTTTTTAGTTCCAGAAAGGGATGATAATGCCGTTTTGAATCTAGACAAAGCTACCCGGCGATACATTTCTAAAACTGGCATTCGCCTTGCTTCCTGAATAGGCTGCTGTTGCTCCAGCACTATCCCAACACTCGCACCAACCAATAAAGCTCTAAGAGATTTGTTTATATCATCCTGTCTACTTACACCGAGCAGAGTTTCATAATCTAACTGAGGATTTATTGAATGCAACATTGTATTAATGGCTGTCAAAAATATTTCTGGCTGAACAATAAATGCAACCATAACAACTGGAGTTCCGAAACTTATCACTAACAAAGCCAAGCGTTGAGCGAGTTCTTTATATAAACTCGAGTCGTTTTTTAAGCCATCAGCTAATTCTTTGATCCTTTGAAGATTTTTTTTAATTCCTTCAATATTCAAAGGCGAAAACCACTCAGCCCTTTTTGGACCACTTTTTTCAATCATATTCTTAGAACCTCAACTTCAAAATCATACCCAACGCAGCGAAACCATCTTTCCAAGTAATTTTTTTGCCCTCACTAAAATCTCGCCCCACGTAGGTGATGGGAACTTCAAAAATCCTCACCCCCCGGCGCAAAATTTTACAAGTTATTTCCGGTTCTAATTCGAAAGATCTTGACTCTAAATTCAACTCCCGGAGTAATTTTGTAGGCACAACTTTATAGCAAGTCTCCATATCAGACAAAGTTGTGTCATAAAGCACATTCACAACTATGTTCAGCATGTCATTGCCGAAGCGATGCCAAAACAATAAGTTCGAATGTGACCCTAAAAACCGAGAGCCATAAACTACCTCTACCCGGCCGGTTTGAATTTGAGCCAGTAAGGCTGGAATATCGCTAGGATCATATTCCAAATCTGCATCTTGAATCAAAACATGACTGCCAGTCACATGCTCTAAACCGAATCTAACTGCACTGCCTTTACCACCATTTGGTTTGGAAAAAACTTTCAGTTTTTTGTGCTTCATCCCCTCTATCAAACTCAAAGTCTCGTCAGTTGAGCCATCATTGACCACCACCACTTCTGTCACAGCTGGTGCAGCCAAAACTTTAGTCAGGATTTCTTGAACTGTCGCCGCTTCGTTAAAAACTGGCATGATAACTGACAAGCTAACTTGAGGTAATTTGGCTGAAATATAGGTTTTTGACATGACTAAGCCATCATATCAGAAAAGCCCCTGGCGCAAACCAGGGGCTTTATCAGTTTCAATTTAAATCGCGAAATTTATTCTTTTTCGACTTCGCCTTCTTGGGCTTTAGCCTTATCTTCTGCGGCTTTCTCTTCGCCAGGCTTGGCTTCACCAGCCGCTCCGGCGCCGGCAGCTCCAGCGTCAGCTTTAGCTTTTTCAGCCTGAGCTTTTTGCATAGCTTCACCGAGTTTTTGAGCCGAGGTCAAAGTTGTTTCACAAGCCTTGTCTAATTCTTCTTTAGTGGATTCTGGCTTGTCAGCTAATTCTTTGAGTTTTTTGACATCCTCTTCCAAAGATTTGCGATCTTCTTCGGATAAATTAGAGCCATAGTCTTTCAGCTGCTTTTCAAGTTCGAAAACCACACTATTAGCTTTGTTACGAGCCTCGATTTGCTCCTTTTTAGCCTTGTCTTCGTCAGCATGCTTTTCAGCATCAGCCTTCATTCGCTCAACTTCGTCATCGGACAAATTAGTCGAGTTTTGAATACTGATTTTTTGCTCTTTACCAGAAGTTTTATCTTTAGCGGTGACATGTAAAATGCCGTTGGAATCAATATCGAACTTGACTTCCACCTGAGGCATACCGCGCTGAGCTGGAGGAATGCCGTCCAGGATAAACCGGCCGAGAGATTTATTGTCAGCGGCCATCTCGCGCTCGCCTTGGAGGACGTGAATTTCAACACTGGTTTGGTTGTCTGCGGCAGTACTGAAAATTTGGGATTTGCTGGTAGGAATAGTAGTGTTTCTATCAATCAAAGCTGTTCTAACTCCGCCCAAAGTTTCTAGACCCAGAGTTAATGGTGTGACGTCTAATAAAACGACGTCTGTGACATCACCACCAATGACACCAGCTTGAATAGCTGCGCCAATAGCCACAACTTCATCTGGGTTTACACCCTTATGAGGCTCTTTGCCGAAGAATTTTTTAACTTCTTCCTGCACCTTGGGCATTCTAGTTTGACCGCCAACTAACACGACTTCATTGATGTCTGCAACTTTAATGCCGGCATCTTTGAGAGCTTTTTGGACCGGCTCAAAAGATTTAGTGATTAAATCGTCTACTAACTCTTCTAACTTAGCTCTGGTTAGAGTCATAGTTAAATGTAGCGCTTGGCCATCATCGCCTTGGGTGATGAACGGCTGATTAATTTCAGTCTGTTGGGAAGCTGATAGTTCAATCTTAGCTTTTTCAGCACTGTCTTTGATCCGCTGCATGGCTTGAGGATCTTTGGATAGATCTTTGCCAGACTCTTTTTTAAACTCACTGACAATGTGTTCAATAATCTTAGAATCAAAGTCATCACCACCTAAGAAAGTGTCGCCATTGGTGGCTTTAACTTCGAAGACGCCATCGCCAATTTCCAAAACTGAGATATCAAAAGTTCCCCCACCTAGATCGTAAACCGCGATGGTTTGAGAACCTTTTTTATCCAGACCGTAAGCCAAAGCTGCGGCAGTTGGTTCGTTAACAATCCGCTCGACTTTCAAACCGGCGATCTCGCCAGCCTGCTTAGTAGCTTGACGTTGAGAATCATCAAAA
>Ga0265292_1003072_pt1 | contig 10654 bp, 8 predicted proteins | sample Munlanlewell296A_FD_189080 | JGI IMG/M metagenome (GOLD analysis project Ga0265292, IMG submission 189080) | Leachate microbial communities from a municipal landfill in Southern Ontario, Canada - Leachate well 296A | ecosystem: Engineered > Solid waste > Landfill > Unclassified | place: Canada... | reverse complement strand
CACTGTTGTAAACGTGTCATCGGTTACAAGGAGGAGGGGGATCCCCTTTGACTCTGCAGACGAGATTACCTGAGCTGAGGGGTAGATGTTACCGGTGAGTATAATGGCGCTTGGCTTAGTCTCGAGTGCCATAAGGATCAGATCCGTTCGGTCGCCACCAGTGATGAAGGCTTTGTCTACGCTGCGCCTCAACCAGCTCATGGCTGCCTCAGGAGACATGGCGCCTACTAGATAGTTATCAACTATCCTGTTCATGCCGCCTTTCCCAGCCAGGACCTCAGCTTCGAGGGAGTTAACGACATCTTGGACAGTGGGGAGCGTTAATTCCCTGTGGTCTGGTACGACACCGTAAATATTAACTTTACATTTACAGAGGATCTCAGAGACCACGCCCCGCATCCGTTCAAGCTGCTGGAATGGGACGAAGTTAATGATTATCCCGAGGACATCGACGCCCCTTTGTACCATGTAATTATTATAAAGCAGAGCTTTATCCGCACATGTATCGTCGTCTCCCTTAACTGAGAGTATAACCTTGGAACCAAACTCCTTGGAAAGAGTTGCTACGTCGAGGTTAGAGCAGAAAAGCCGCTCGGGGGTCTGAGCTGCCTCGATGATGAGTATATCCTTATCTTTTTTAACTTTCTCATAAGATTCCATTACACGAGTCCTCAGGGACTCGTAGTCCTTCGATATGAGGTCCAGGTAACGGCTCCCCAGGACTACCGGGCAAAGCTCTTCTATAGGTTCCTTTAGGCCTATAACGTCCTTCATCATTGTGACGTCAGGGTCGATGTACCTGCCTTCGACCATCTTGTAGCCTTGCCCAATGGGCTTGAAGTACCCGACCCTTATGCCCATCTCATTAAATGAATTATAGAGGCCAAGACAAAGGGCAGTCTTCCCGCTGAACCTAGTCCCAGCTATATAGAGCGTATATACCATGTATATGACTGCATCACTTCATGGTTAAAGTTATTTTGATAGAGCAATCTTCACGTCGAGAGCGCAGGCGCCTTCCCCAGTCTTGTAGACAATTACAGGGTTGATGTCCATCTCCACAATTTCTTGGAAGTCACTGACCAATTGGCTAACCCTCAGGATCATGTCCTTAAGTGCAGATAAGTCAGAAGGATCCTCGCCCCTGATCCCCTTCAATAGAGTGTAAGCTTTAGTGTCTTCCATCATCTCGTCAGCCTCATGGTCTGTAAGGGGAGCTAGGCGGAAGGAGACGTCTTTCAGGAAATTAACATATATCCCCCCGAGGCCGAACATGAGCAGGGGGCCGAACTGTACATCTTGGCTCATGCCAATGATCATCTCGCGGCCTCTCGGGATCATGTGGTAGACCATTACACCGTAGATCCTCGCGCGTGGCATGAATTTATTGACGCTAGTTATCATCTGATCGAATGCTGTTCTCACATCGATGGACGAGTTTAGGTTCAAAGCCACACCGCCGATGTCTGTTTTATGGAGAATATCGGGGGAGACGATCCTGAGGACAACGGGGTATCCGAGCTCCTCCGAGTATTCAACCGCCTCGTCTGCATTTATCGCTAGCTTGTTCGGAGGAACTGGTATGCCATAAGCTTCTACGACATCCGCGGCCTCGGTCGAGAGGAGCACAACTCTGCTATCCATACGAGCGGCCTTAATCACCTTCTTCACTCTGGTCGAGTCGACATCATCGAACCTCTTTAACGAAAAGACGGGGAGCTTCAAAAAGCGCGCATATCGATACATAGCCGATATCGCCTGAATCGCCTTCTCAGGAAAATCGAAGCAGGGAACTCCGTTGTTCATTAAGTAACGTGTAGCTTCCTCAACCATCTTGCCTCCCATGAAGACGGCTAGGATGGGCTTCTGGTTTAGGGATGGCTTCATCTTCACAATGTTCTTCGCGGTCTCCAAGCTCTCCGTCATAGCCTGTGGTGTAAGAAGGACGATAACAGCATTAACGCCATCGTCTTTTATGACCTCGTCGAGGGCGAGTGCATATCGGTCCGCCTTCGCGTCACCCAAGACGTCTACGGGATTACCCGTCGCTGATGCGGGTGGAAGGTTTCTATGGAGTCTACTCTGAACCTCGCTCGAAATCGAAGAGATCTTGACGCCGAGCCTCTCACTAAGATCAGTCGCGAGGATACCAGGCCCCCCAGCATTTGTGATTATAGCTATCCCCTCGCCTTTTGGTAAGGGTTGCTCTGTGAAGGCTAACCCATAGTCAAAGAGTTCCTCAATACTGTTGGCTAGGATCACCCCAGCCTTGTTAAATGCAGTCTGATAAGCGAGGAAGTTCCCGACAAGCGCACCCGTATGACTCCCTGCTGCCCTAGCGCCGGCTGAGGATGTCCCACCCTTAAGGACAACGATGGGTTTTTTCTTAACAACTCGTGTGGAAGCTTCGAGGAACTTTCTACCCTTCTCAATCGATTCGAGATAAAGTAGGATGACCGAGACCTCGTCATCCTCGCTCATTGCTTCCAGAAAGTCGATCTCGTCGAGGTCAGCCTTATTTCCTAGGCTGATGAAGCTATGGAAGCCTATATTCTCTTTTATGACCCAGTCGAGTACAGCTGTCCCGAGCGCCCCGCTCTGGGAGATAAATCCTATCTTTCCTCGTCGCGGCATCTCAGCCGCAAAACTTAGGTTCAATGGTGTCAATGTGCTTATTAATCCGAGACAGTTAGGCCCCTGGATCCGCATCCCGTACCGTTTACCTATCTCAACAAGTTGTTGTTCTAGCACTGCGCCTTCATGTCCGGTCTCCTTGAAACCCGCGGATATCACAACTAGAGCCTTGACGCCCTTCTTTCCGCATTCTTCAGCCACCTGTAGGACTGAGGCGGAGGGGATGGTAATCACGGATAGATCGACGTCATTTGGCACATCAAGTACAGATGGGTAACACTTCAATCCGAGGATCTCATCTGCCCCAGGGTTCACCGGGTAGATCTTCCCTTTGAACTCTGAGTTGAGCATGTTCTTTGTTAATATATAGCCGATCTTACCCGGTGTCCTTGAGGCGCCTATTATAGCGACTGAGTCGGGATGGAATATGGCGTCAAGATTCAAGCTCGTAGTTTTCTGAGACACCATAGTTCTAGTTACTAAAAATAAACAACAATAAAAAGGTTCATAAAATTTGCTAACGCCATTAGGATGCAAATCCTACAGGAAATTTTATTCTATTTGGGAAAAGGGAAGAGAATCGTCATTTTAGTTTCTCTGGTTTTTCGATTAGTCTCTTCTTCATCAGGTGAGACCCGTCGTCATAGTGTGGCTTACGTGTTATATTGTCCCCGTACTTCTCTATTTCCCTGGCCTCATCTGCTACCAAAGCTGCCGTTCTCATGAGCTCGTGAGCCGTGGCGCAAAGAGCCGTATAGACTGTCCAGTCCTTCTCCTTAAAGCAAGCCTCGGTGGTGAGGTTTGAAACACGCTTCGCCATCTCATAAGATGCCCCTGCCTTTGCCAAGGAGTATGGGTTTGATAGGCCTGAGGCCTTGAGCGCTTTTTCACGAGTAATGTTCAACAAGGGTAATTCGAGCTTCTCACCCGACTTCAGTTTCTCGATCAACGCGTCGATCGTATGGTAAATTAGGCTATATACCCCAGTCACTGAGAGTACCTTGGTCGTATCGGCGTTGAAGATGGCCATCTCAATCGGATCAAGAAACTCTCTGCGTGCCCCGATCATCGAGTCGGCTTCCACTATTATACAGCCCATCCCCTTGCCCTGAAGCTCTTCAATCAGGCCTTTTGGACCATCGGAAACGACCACTACTGGAATACCTGAGGCCGATATCAGCTCCCTCGCTTTTGTCGGCCCTTTTGTGCTGGCGTTAGGGCTCGTCACGAACACGAGGTCTGGTTTAAGACTAACCATGATCCCTGCAACCTCCTCCGACTGTCTACTACCCATGTTAGCCCCTGAGGAGACGACTCTGACTTCCATGTCCTCCCTTTCAGCCCTCTCGTCGAGGAGGAGCTCGATCATTGGTGCGGTCGCTATGTTGCCTACCTTTAGAAAACCGATTAAAACCATTTTACTTCACGCAATAGAAATAGTTCAATAGCCAGAATAATACTTTTCCCCCGTATAAAACAGAGATATCTCAGATTCAAGGCGTAAGAAAGGAAAAGTTCAGTGAATTTACTTACTTGCACGCGACTTTATGATTTCTCTGCATTTATCGGCGTAATCGCAGTAGTCCAAGCAGGATGCGTTACTTTCTGACCTTGGCCATATTTTTCCGCATTTCAGACATACACCGGTGTCCTCATCGCTCCAGATCTCAACGTCACCACCGCAAGATACGCACTTTGTGTAGGCAAGTTTTGGTCGAATGAAGTCTCTGATCCCGGGGCATGTCTCCGGGCTTGTCGGCTTAGATCTCCTGAAACTCATTTTATTAGTCTCCAATTAGCTTAATGGGCTGCTGGGTTCAGGATTTATATTCGTTAAATAAATACATTGACAATAAAGGACGTATTGTAAGAACCCTTTCTCCCGATGATTCAATATATTTTTTCTGAAGAAATAGTTAAACGGTTCCTCCGTATTCTCATACCATGGCTAAGCGACCCAAAGTTTTTGGGCATCTACTCGTCGAGGTAATAAAGCCCGAAAGATGCGTTGCCTGTGGCTCCTGTGTTTCGGTTTGCCCCGTTGATGCAATAAGCTTCGTCGATGGGAACCCCAAGCTTACGGGGAAATGCACAGTATGTGGTGCGTGTTACGAGGCATGTCCCAGAGTAGAGCACGGCTACGGTGAATTTGAAGCTGGTGCTCTTGGAAGGAATAGGTTCGCCGATGAGACCGCTCATGGTATCCTTCTTGGGGTATACGCCGTCAGGACGTTACAACCTGAGGTAAAGGAACACGCGCAGGATGGTGGGGCGGTTACCTCGATTCTTCTTAGTTGTCTCGATGAGGGCGCTAGCGCAGTCGTTGCAGGGCTCGATGAGGAGAAGGTCTGGTCCCCGGTACCAGTCCTTGCAAGAGATAATCACACAGTGATTGAATGCGCTGGGACGAAGTACACTTCTGCCCCAATGCTACTCGCGGTGAAGCAGGCTGAAAAGGAGGGTATTAAGAAGTTGGCGTTTGTTGGCACCCCCTGCCAGATCCACGCCCTGAGGAGGAGAGAGCATGTGGCCAAGAAGATCGACGCCCTGGCGGTCGGGCTATTCTGCATGGAGACCTTCGACTACGACAGGCTCATGGCCTACCTAAGGGAGCAGGGGGTCGACCCCGCGAAGGTGACGAAGTTCGAGATAAAGAGCGGCAAGTTCATTGCCCACATGGGGGGCGAGCCGCCCTTCGAGGTCAAGATCAGGAAGCTCAAGGATCTCGCCCGGCCCTGCTGCAGGATATGTCAGGATTACACGTCGGAGCTGGCCGACCTGTCCGTGGGTAACGTTGGCTCACCGGAGGGATGGTCCTCGGTCCTGGTCAGGACAGATAAAGGTGAAACCGCTCTAAGGGCGGCGGAGAAGGCGGGGCTCGTCGAGGTCAAACCCCTGACTGATTTCGAGCCGGGGATGAGCCTCATCGATAAGCTCTCGGATATGAAGAAGAGGGAGAACAGCGGTAAGCCGCCGTCAGACCAGTAGCCCCTTAGTCTTCGCCCTCTCCACGAGTCCCTTTATGACGTCGTCTCGTAGCGGGTGCGGCTTGCCGACCAGCATGACCTCGTAGTGCATCTTCGCGAGGAACTCCACGATGGAGGCGTTCTTCGCCGCCTCTTCGATGGTCTTGCCGATCGTGGTTATGCCGTGGTGGGGCATTAGCGCGGCGACGTGCTCGGTCATGGCCTCGACGAGGTTGTCGGCTAACTCGTCGGTCCCCGGCGGGGCGAACTTCGCGACTGGTATGCCCTTCGCGAGTGCCGGCGCCTCGGTGATCTCTATCCCCATGGGGATTATCTCCTGCCCTATTATCGAGAGGATGGTCGAGTAGTGGGGGTGGACGTGGACGACGCCTCCCGCCTCCGGCCACTGCTTGTACAGCCTAGTGTGGAAGGGGGTCTCTATGCTCGGCTTCTCCTTCCCCTCGAGGACCTTCCTCGTGTCGATGTCGACGACGATGAAGTGCTGCGGCTCCAGGTCGCCGAAGCTGTATCCAGATGGCTTTATGATGCACCTGTTTGTGCCCGGCACCCTGGCGCTGATGTTACCGGAGGCTCCGTGGGTGAGGCCCTCGGCGAATATCTGCCTGCCAACCCTCGCTAGTCGTTCCCTGAGATCCTTCTCGACGTTTTCCATGGTGATCAATACGTCTCGAAGGCTCCGATCTTATAAGTTCCCCGAAAGCTGTTGGCGGGTCTTGAGCCACTTGTGGTAGAGTCCATTATAATCATCCACGTGCTCCTCGTCGGGGTATACTGGGTCTTCCAGGTGGACCATGGCCTTCATCGCCTCTTCCATGCTGTTGTAGATTCGCGCCCCGACTGCGGCGCACATGGCCGCCCCGACGGCGGAGGCGTCCCTCTCAACCGGCACGACGACTGGTTTCCCGACGACAGTTGCCTGAACCCTATTCCAGAGTTCCGACTTCGAGTTCCCCCCGCAGAAGCCGAGGCGCTCAATTTCTAGCCCGGTTATCTTCGCGAGCTGTTCTAGGTTCGCCCTGACAGCGTAGCAGTTCGCCTCGATGATGGCCCTCGCCAGGTCTCCGCGCGTGAACTTGGATGAGCCGGTTATGGTGGGTGGGACGGGGATATCTCCGAGCCTGTCTCCCTCCCAGTACGGTGGGCCCGAGTTGAAGACGTGTGGGCCGAGGAAGGCACTGACGCCGTTTGAGCCCGCCGGTGAGACTGACGCTAGATTGTTAATCACCTCGTATGCCTTTGGCGAGGGTTTCTCACCCAGGATGTTGTCCCTGAACCACCTATACACCCACCCCGTGCGACCGGCGTTGCTCTCGATGATCCATCTACCCTCCGCGGCGTGCATGTTCGTCCACGTGCGGCCCTTCTCGTCGAATACGGGCCTATTGGTTACCATCTGGACCGGGGTCGTAGTGCCGCCCACGGCAACCACGTCCCCCTCCCTTGTGGCGCCGCAGCCCAGGAGCCCGCATTGGGTGTCGGCCCCGCCAACGACGACCGACGTACCCTCGACGAGCGACGTGGCCTTCGCCGCTTCGGCCGAGATCGTTGAGACGAGGGTTCCGCTCCTCATCGGCCTCGGGAATATCTCGGCGGGTAGGTCGAGCTCATCCAACAACTCATGCGCCCACGCCCCCTTCTTCACGTCGAATAGGCTCGTCTCACAGGCGCTCGATCCATCCGTGTAAGGGGTCCCCCCGAGCATGTAGCCGGCCCAGTCGCTTATCATGAGGAAGAGACGCACCCTGTCGAGGACCTCGGGGTGCTTGTCACGTAGCCACGCCATCTTCGCGGCGGCTATCCACCCGGGTACGGGCCAGTGGCCGGAGACGCGGTACATCATTTCCCCGAGGCGCCTGTTGAGTTCGTCCCCGTGTGGGTAGATGTCCGGGGTGATCTCGTAGGTTACTTCTCGTCCTCGATTATCTAGTAGGACGAACTCCTCTCGCATGCTCGTAGTGCTGACGCCCGCTATCTGCTTGGGGTCGATTTTGGACGAGGTGAGGATTTTCCGTACAGCTTTCCTTATGGCGAGCCAGCCGGCGCGGGTGTTCCACCCGTCCCTCTCCCATTCAACCCCCGACCTGAATGCTATCCTTCCACTGGCGTCGACGATGAAGCACTTCACTCCGCCCGAGCCGCAGTCGATCGCCATGAGGTATTCGGGCGGCAAGGGGACTCATCGCTCCAAGACCTTGGGGTTTGCTATCTGGGCCCTCTTTATCGGTTCGCCTCGGAGGAACTTGGCGGTCGCATCGGCCACCTGCTGGTAGCCGCGCCTCTCGACCTCCGGGGAGCGCCCCGCCGTGTGAGGCGTCGCGGTCACGTTTTCGAGCGTCAGCAGCGGGTTCCCCGGCTTCACCGGGTCTTCCTCGAAGACGTCCAGCGCGGCACTGGCGAGCCTCTTCGATTTCAGGGCCTCGAAGAGGGCCTTTTCGTCTATTATCTCCCCCCGGGCCGTGTTGACGATGACCGCTGAGGTCTTCATCTTGGCGAGGCGCTCGGCGTTGAGCATGTGAGTGGTCTCAGGCGTGAGCTTCGCGTGTATGGAGACGAAATCCGACGTCCTGAGCAGTTGTTCAAGCTCGACTTTTTTGCAGCCTTCTACACCGAGTGACTCGGCGGTGATGTACGGGTCGAAGACCTGTACCGTCATGTCGAAGGCGTGCGCCCTCTTGGCGACGCGCCTACCGACCTCGCCGAAACCTATGAGCCCCAGGGTCTTCCCGCTTAATTCCTGAAAATTATATCTGTCGAGGTACTTCCCTCGGCTGGTCTTCTCCGATTCGGTGAAGTAGGCGCCCGTTTTTAGGGCGAAGTTGTGGCGGACGATCTGGCGTGACTCTGAGAGGATGAAACCCAGCGTCTGGTCAGCGACGGACTCGGCGTTTCTACCAACGGTGCCCACGACCAGCACACTACGCGCGGTCGCGGCGCCCACGTCGACGTTGACGGGCCCGCCGCGGGCTATACCAATGACCTTCAATGCGGGGTCTGAATCCATCACGGAGGCGGTCATGGGCGCGAAGCCGCTAAGAACTATCTCAGCACCAGCTATGCTCTGCTTTATGTACTCTGGGTCGCCGAAGGCCTCCTTCACGCTCTCCCTTACCTCCGTCGACCACTTGAATAGCCCGGCACGGTTCTCGACGTAGACTATATCGTGTTTCGAGTAGTCTGGGCCGAGGCTCGCCTTGAGGGACTCCTCCCAGATCTGCCTGGCGTCGGCCTTTGACCACGTGTCGTACAGGACAACTATCCTCGTCATCTTCGCCGCCTCCCAAAGGTTCCTCAGGATGCACTATTATAGGTTTCCAACATGCCAGAACATGGTCGTGTTAGTTGTCCCTTCTCGTGATCAAATGGGTACGTCGGCTGGGTTATGGACGTTTCTTCCGTCTAAAACGGGTGAAAGAGTCGTTTTCCGGGCTTATTCGCCGTGAAAATGTTTTACGCCTTTATAATATGAGGTTACAACATTATGGACGGGCCCAGTAACCCAACCTCACTCTGAAACCTCCTCGGCGGCGTCGTCGAGGGATTCAACGGTCTTCACGCCCAAGATCCCCATGAGTCGCCCCATCTTCCTCCTGAGTTCACGGCGGACCCGCACACCCTCCGCCTCGAGAAGCTCAGACAGTCGAGCAGCCTGTTTTCTCCCCTCCTCATCGAAGTCGGTGAGGACGAGTACGCTCCTCGTCTTTTCGGCGAGGCCATTTGCTACGTCGGGTTCCGTCTGACCGACGCGCGATGAGACCTCTACCTTAACCGAGGAGCCGAGAATACGCAGCGCTTCGGCGTCCCGCGGCCCTTCGACTAGGATGATGCCGATTTCCCCGTCTTCGCCTCTTAGGATGCTCTTTATGTCCTCTAGGGCTTCTCGCTGGCGCTCTCGGCGCGTGTTCACGTGTCTAGCCCCCAGCCACGAGTATGAGGGCTAGGTCGTTCACGTTTGTTCCCGTCGGACCCGTCTTGATCAGGTCGCCGAGCCTATCGAAGAAGTTGTAGGCGTCGTTTTCGGTCAGTTTTTCGTCGATCGATAGACCCATTTCAACAGACCTCCCGAGGGTCGCCCCGTCCACGAGGGCTCCGGCGGCGTCTGTTGGGCCGTCGACGCCATCTGTTGCGACGGAGGCGATCAGGCTGGGAGACGCGGATATTCTCCTGGCCGCGCCGAGCGCGACCTCCTGGTTGCGTCCTCCCCTGCCTGGGCCTTTCACGTCTACGGTGGTCTCGCCCCCGATGATGATGGCGGCTGGTGGTTTGACGGGCCTGCCCCTCTCAGATATCTCCCGGGCGATCCCGGCGTAGACGCCTCCGACGTGTCGCGCCTCCCCCTCGACCATCGTTGATAGGATGATTGAATTGTATCCGAGGTCGTGCGCCTTCCTCGACGCCGCCTCCGCCGCGTGGGAGTTGTTGGCGACGACTATGTTTTTCACTTTCGAGAACGCCGCGTCGGACTCCTTGGGGGTGTCGGGGATTTTCCCCGCCAATCCCTTCCCTATTCGAGCCTTGACTGATTCGGGCGCGGTCTCCCACACGTCATACTTCTTCAGGGTTCCCTCGGCATCGGCCCAGGTCATGGGGTCCGGGGCGGTCGGCCCCGAGGCGATGGTGTCAAGAGGATCGCCGACGACGTCGGAGAGGATCAGGCTCAGTACCTCCGCCGGCTGGCACCTCTTGGCGAGTTGGCCGCCCTTGAATGCGTCCAAGTGCTTCCTGACGGCGTTCAGGTCGTTTATCGTCGCCCCCCTCCTCAGGAGCGCCTTTGTCACGGCCTGAAGATCGTCGAGGGTGACGCCCTCCGCCGGGCAGGGCATCAATGCGGAGCCTCCGCCGGAGATGACGACCATGACTAGGTCGTCGGTGGTCAGCCCAGACACGGTGTCGAGCATCGCCTCGACGCCGCGTACCCCGGCCTCGTCCGGGACGGGGTGCGACGCCTCGACGAGCTCCACACGGCTTGTTCGATACCTTTCCTTTGTACCCTTTAGTATGTTGACGACCCCGCCAGTCAGCCGATCCCCGAGAAG
>Ga0265292_1003071_pt1 | contig 10660 bp, 7 predicted proteins | sample Munlanlewell296A_FD_189080 | JGI IMG/M metagenome (GOLD analysis project Ga0265292, IMG submission 189080) | Leachate microbial communities from a municipal landfill in Southern Ontario, Canada - Leachate well 296A | ecosystem: Engineered > Solid waste > Landfill > Unclassified | place: Canada... | reverse complement strand
GCGCAAGGTGGCGATCTGGTACCTGAAAGGTTTTCCCGACGCGTGCGAATGGCGCAACCGTTTTGGCCGGGCTAAAAGTTACGAGGAGATGCTCGGCTTAATCGACGAGCAGCAGGAGAAACATCAAGCCGATCCCGCAGAGGAGGAATAAGAGCTGCAGGCAGGAACGGCGCAGGCCGACCTCTTTTTTTAATTCCGGGATCAGGTCAGACCCGGCGATATAGATAAAACCTCCGGCGGTCAACGGGATCAGGACCCGGGTGATCGTGGCGTTATTTAAACTTAATCCCAGCACGACGAACGCCCCGAGGAAGGCGGTTAGGGCCGAGAGAAAGTTGAACAGAAGGGCCTGGCGGCGGCTTAAGCCGGCATAGATCAGGACGCCAAATTCCCCGATCTCCTGCGGCACTTCGTGGAGGATGACGGCGATGGTTGTGGTCACGCCGAGCGGGAGGCTGACCAGGAAACTGCCGGCGATCACCATCCCGTCGATAAAATTATGCAGGCCGTCGCCGATGATGTTCATCCAGGCGAGCGGGTGAGGATGGTTGGCCGAAGTCGGCAGGTGGCAATGGCGCCAGCAGACGACCTTTTCCAGGATAAAGAAGAGGAGGATGCCGGCGAGGAGAGCGACCGGGACGCTCAAGCCGTCGCCGTTATCTTTGAAAGCGGTGGGGAGGAGATGGATAAAGGCGTCGCCGAAGAGAGCGCCGGCCGAAAAACTGACCAGGAAAAGAAGGGCATTCTGCAGCCACTCGTCCTTTAAGTAAACGAAAAATATCCCAACCAGCGAGATCAGGCTGACGATAGCGACCGCGATCATGGTGTAGGTCCAGACGAAGTTCATGACGTTATTATATCACGCTCCCCGGAGGGAAGTGTTGGGGACAAAGTGCCGCGCCGCTTCGACCATCTCGACCAATTTTTCTTTGGGGTAGGGCTGTGCCTTCCGCAAGGCTTCGTCATAACAGTTGCTGGGGGCGAACTGCTGGAGGACAAAGCGTTTAGCCCCGGCGATCCCCTCGGCCATATGTTTGATATCGTCAAGATCGAGCAACCCCGGGACGACGGTGGTGCGAAATTCATAATGGAGACCGCTCCCCATGATCAACTGGACCGATCGTTTGACCTGCTCGAGCTCGGTTTTGGTGCCGGTCAGCCGGTCGTAGCGCTGGTCGAGCGGCGCTTTCAGGTCCATGGCGATATAATCGACCAGCTTGGCATCGATCAACTCCTGCAGGCCGTCCGGGTCGGCCCCGTTGGTATCGAGCTTGATGAGGAAACCGTGGTTCTTGATCCGTCGCATGAAATGGCGCAGGCCGCGCCCCTTATGGAGGAGGGGCTCGCCGCCGGTCAGGCAGATCCCGTCGAGGAAATCCTGGTGTTCCAGCAGGTATTTTTCTATCTTATCGAGCGGGATCGTCTCGAACTCGTGCGGGTTGACCACCAGGCCGGAATTATGGCAAAAAGGACAGCGGAAGTTGCAGAGCGGCAGGTAGAGGGTCGTGACGATCTTGCCGTCCCAATCGAGGAAGGAGGTCTCGGTCATCCCTTTGATCTCGAGGTCAGCCATGTTTTTAGTATAGCACGATTTGGCCGGAGGGCTAAAGATTGACCGACCGGTAGCCTTTTGTTAGTATGGCGGTTAAATCCGATGCCAAGAAAAAAAGACCAGTGGTTCGTCTATCTCCTCCTTTGTCGGGACGGCAGTTTGTACGCCGGGGCGACCAACGACCTGGCGCGGCGGTTCGCGGCCCATCGCGCGGGGGTGGGGAGCAAATATGTCCGGTCGAGAAAAGCAAAAAAGATCGTCTATACGGAGAGCTTAAGCGGCAAATCCGCGGCCTTGCGGCGGGAGCGGGAGATCAAAGGATACAGTAGACAGGAAAAGCTGCAGCTGTTAAAGAAAAAGCCGAGTCGAGAGACTCCCCGGGTAGGATTCGAACCTACGACCAAGTGATTAACAGTCACCTGCGCTACCACTGCGCTACCGGGGAATGCCTCGACTGAACAGATACAAATATTACCAAACAAAAAAGCCCCGGTCAACCGTTTGGTTAACCGGGGCTCTAGGTTGCTTTAAGAGCCCTAGAAAGTAAAGGTCTCGCTGGTGCCTGAACCCGTGACCTTGCCCCCGCTGGCTGAAGCTTCCAGGGTAGCGATCTGGGTCCCGTTGCTGTCCAATATTTTACCTGTTCCGGTCCCGGCCGCGGGATTGGTGATCTCTACTATAACGGTGTAGAGCGGGGCGGTCTCGTTCGTGCCGACAAGAGTTACCGATGATGGAGGACTCCCGGCGGTGGGGAAGACTAAGCTGGCAGTTACGTCCATTGTGGCGACCGGGGTGGTTAGCTTGCCGGTCCCGGAATATGTTCCAACGCTGGGTCGCCCATCAGTTTCACAGGCGATATTGACGACTATCTCGCCGGTCACAACATTGGCAAAAACCATTTTGCAGTCCATTGATTTTATCTTGTCAGTGGTGCCCGCTTCGGGAGTTGTAATGTGAGCTGACGCCGGCCAGCCGGAAATATTTGCCATGCCGCTTTCCATGGTCGGATAGATGTAAGCCCAGCACAAATAATCGGACATATATTTGAGCCCGGTGAATAGTGTGTTCGATGAATAACCGGTTGAAGGATTTGTCCCTCCAGCGGTTATTGTCATCCAATTAGTAATAAAATTGGTTATGCCGGTGTCGATTCCGACCGGTTTTTCGGTTGGGCTGCCGGCAAAAATAGCTTCGACCGAGCAAGGGGAAAGATTGGCGATCTTCTTCCCGCTCAAATAGGTTCCTTTGACGACGACTCCGCCGACAGTATTGAGGCGAATATATGGCGACATATTGCCGCCCAGCACCGAGGTAGTGATCGGCGAAAAATAGCCGTCGACCGAAGCGGTTCCGGTGGTCAGGTCCACGGTGAAGAAGGTTGCCGGGGGATTCCCCAAAAAGCCTCTAACCGCAGAGGCGACGGACGATACTTTGGGGCTATTGTTAGAGGAGGTGCCGATAGAGGTCGCGGCAACGCCAATAGATGCTCCGCCGCCGGCCATCAAGACACCTGATTTCGCGGTGTCAACCTGGGCCGAACTGATCGTCGCGATGGTGGTGGTCGTCGGAGTTGTCGTTGTGGTTGTGGTGTCGGTTGCCGAGCCGCAGCCGAAGGTGACGAAACCTAATGTGGTGACCAGGGCGAGGAGTGAACAAGCGATAACTATTTTCTTTGGCATAATAACTACCTCCTGAAAAAGATACTGTGATTATACGACAGCCACGATTATTGTCAAGCGAATTCAGCGAATTCTGGGAATATATTGCCGCGGTTAAGGATGTGGTGAGGGTCGAAAAGCGCTTTGACGCGGCGCATTTCGTTCAGGCCGGCCTCACCATACATCTCGCGCAAATATTGGTGCTTGATCTTGCCGATCCCGTGCTCGGCCGAGACTGTTCCGCCCAGTTCGACCGCTTTCCGGACGAACTTCATGACCAAGGCTTGTGCTTTGTCAAAATATTCCGGCTTCCTGGCAACTAAATTTACGTGAAGATGGTTGTCCCCGATGTGCCCAAATTTAATATAAAATAGTTGTGAGCCGTTAGTTGTCAGTTGTAAGTTGTAGAAGTTAAACATTTCCTTGAATTTGTCGGCCGGGACGGCGATGTCGGTCGCCAGTTTGATCTGATGATGCTGTTTGAAGATCTCGTTGATATGTTCGGGGATAGCGTGGCGGAATTTAGCCAGCTCTTCTTTTTGTTTGGCGTCCATGCCCAGCCAGCAGTTGTCGAGTGAGGCCTCGTATTTTTTCAACAAAGAAGCCCAATTATCGAGATAGCTCTTTTCGTTGGTCGCGGTGACCTCCTGTTCGATATAGACCGCCGCCTGAACTCCCGCCGGGAGGTGGGGGTAGGAGGGGCGGAGCATGGCCAGCGTGTTGGGATCGAAATATTCGTAGAAATTGACGGTCGGGTCACGTTTTTCTTTACTAGCCTGGACGAAATCGACCGCCAGTTCCTCACTGGGAAAAAATGCGACGATGTCGAAAGTCTCCCGCATTGCCGGCGCCAGAGCGACTTCGATCTCGGAGACGATACCGAGCGTCCCCTCGGCGCCGATGAACAGGTCGACTAGGTCCATGTTAGGGGAACTAAAGTAACCGGCGGAATTCTTAATGGAAGGCATAGCGTAACGCGGAATGCGTAACGCGTAATGCGGAAGAACAAATTCGTCTTTATTATTGGCTGTCATGAGCCCGCGCTTGAGGTTGTAACTTGTCCCATTGGGGAGAACGATCTTGAGCCGCCTGATCCAGTGGCGGGTTCCGCCGAAGCGATAGCTCCGGCCACCGGAGGCGTTGGTCGCCACATTGCCGCCGATCGTCGCTGTTTTTTCGGTCGGGTCGGGCGGGTAGAGGAGGCCGGCTTTTTTTACCGCCGCGTCGAGTTCTGCCAACTTGACCCCCGGCTGGACGATGGCGAATTTCCGCTCCGGGTTAATGTCGATGATCTTGTTCAGTTTTTGGGTCGAGAACAACCAGCCGCCAAAGGGGAGGCAACCGCCGGTCGTTCCGGTTTGCCCGGCGGAAACGGTCAGCGGTGTCTTCTTAGCGTCGCATTCAGTGATCGCCTCGGTTATCTCCGCTTCATTGGCCGGCAGGTAGACCCCCTCGGCGTGCGCTCCGGCCAAGTTGGAGCTGTCCTCCAGATAACCTTTAATGATATCGGGATCGGTCTTGGTGAGCATGAAATGATTATAGCAGTTTTCAGTCGGCCGGCGTGGTCCCGTAGCCCTGCTCAAAATCAAGCAGGGCGTCGATCTTGGCTCGCAGTGCCGGGACCCGGGAGATCAGCGCGGCGAACTCGGCGCGGGTGAAGTCCTCTTTTGGGTTCAGGTTATCTTTGGCAAAATCGAGCATCCGGTTCTGTTTGGCGGCGGTGATCTCCGCGATCCCCCAGTGGCGGGCGTCGATGTCGGCGAACGGGCGTTCCAACACTTCGGGGGTGCCGAAGTTGGAGTAGCGGACGGTTACGACGATCGCTTCGAGCAGTTTGGTCTTCTGGGACGGCTTGAACGTTTTGTCCGGATACCCTTTGACCAGCTTGCGGTCGTAACCCCCTTTGATGAACGACGCCATCGGCTGGGTCTTCCGGACATCTTTAAAGATGGTCACGGTCGATTCGGCGGTCGGGACACTGCCGATCTCCATGAACTTGATCAGGAAGTGCGCCCGCTTCAGTGTCTGGTCCGGCCGGAAAGTCTTGTCCGGGAAACCGGTCAGAAGGCCAAGCGTTGCCAGCTGTTCGATCTCGTTTTTCGCCCAGAATTCGTTGCCGATATCTTTGAACGACACTAGGCGGAGGACCCGGACCCGCTGGCGGTCGAGCAGATTCCCCTTAAGATCGTAACTGCTGACCCAGAGGGAGTTTTTGCCGATGGGGAGCTCGAATTCGGCTTCAAAACTGCCGCTCCTTTTGTTGAATTTAATGATCCGGTTATTGACCTTAACGGAAGCTGTCCGGGGGTCTTTGGCCGAGCCGGAGACCTGGAGGCGCGGCTGGCCGGTGACCAGCTTATCCGGCGGAGAGTCAAGGCGGATCGGGAGGCGCGAGACCGGCTCATAGGCGTAGGCGAAAGAGAAGTAGTGGGTGTCGTTGGCCGAGATATTGTTGTACTTATGGAAAGCGTAATCAAAGCGGGTGCCGCTGAATTTGAGGCTTAAACCGGCGGTCAGGTTATTTGCCGCTTGCAGCTCAAGGCCGCTGCCGATACCGACGACATCCTGGTCCAGGCCGGCCCGGAGGGCGAGCAGTTTGTTCGGCCACCATTCAACGCCGGAATGCAGGTAGCCGGGATAGGCGGATTGGGACGGTTTATATTCGTAGTCATTGCTGATATTGACGAGGCCAAAACGGTTGAAAAGATTGAAACAAATATTGGCGCCCAGCACATAACTGACCGGGAGACTGGAGATCTGGCCGGTATTCCAGGTCACTTTTCCGCCCAGACTGACCGGCAGGAGGTTCCTGGCCATCGCTCCGAAAGAGAGCACAGGGTTATATCTATAAAGAACGCCTAAATCCAGGTCGTTCCCGTTGGAATTGGCGCTGCTGGTGCCGGAAATGTCTTCCTTAAAGAATTTAAATGTCCCACCGAGCGTCAACTCCGGGCGGAAGAGGGTCGTGCCGTAGGCGAGAGCGATCACATAATTATTGTAATTGTAAGAGACGGATTCGGTCGTCGAAGGGATGATCCGGTACTCGCCGGTGGCGATCTCGGTGATGGTCAGGACCGGCGAATTGAAACCGAAGCCGGTGCCGGAATAGCCGATCCCGAACGTCCCAAATTTGGTCGGCGCGACCGAGCAGAGGGTGAGGTAATTAGCGGTGTTGGCGAACGAAGCCGACATGCTGAGGAACTCGACCGACTTGAGGCCGCCCAGGCCGCCGGGGTTCAAGTACATCGCGCTGATGTCATCGGCCAGACCGGCAAAGGCTCTCCCCATGCCGAGCGGGCGGGCGCCAACGCCAAGGCGGGTAATGTCGGAAGTGATCGTCACTTCCGACTGGGCGCCGGCCTGGGTGGCCAGGGTCATGACGCAAACTAGCGCAAACCAAAATACCAGCCTTCTAATAGCCTGTTTTTCCTCTCTAGAATGGATTCTTTATTTAACTATAAAGTTAGCGGTTCCGATCACTTTACCGGCAGAGACGAACTGGACGATATAAGCGCCGTTCGGGATAGTCGTGCCAAAATCGGTCTTACCATCCCAGAGGACATCATTATAACCGGCCTTGCCGCCCACTTCGCCGGCGGCGAACTTACGATGGTAGACCGGCCTCATCTCCCGCACGTCATAAATGAAGATGTCCATCCCTTGGTTCTCATCCAGGGAATAAGCCATCCGCGGCTGATCGGCTGCGCTAAAGGCGCTGACCGCGGCTTTCTGCGAAGAGATCAGGGTCGGAGCGAAATAGAAGCCGGCGGCTTCCAACAAAATGCCCTGGCTCTTGACGACGCTGCCGCCGCCGGCATCGATGATCTTTACGTCCCAATAACCGACATCGTTATGGGTTAATTCCGTGCTCGGGATAGCGTTGAGGGAGATCTTGCCGCCGCTGACCGAAAAGCTCGAAGCCGGGAAGGTCAGTTCCCGGCCGGTCCGGGTGTTGGTCAGGATGACCGTGGCCGGGTTGGCCAAGTCGGAAGTATCGATCTCTACCTGGATCGCTTTAGTGATATTGTGGACACTGGGCGTAACTTTCTGGATCAGGCCGACCAGCCGGGTGGTGGTGGTCGTGGCCGTGCCGGTAGTAGTTGTTGTCTCGGCGGCCGAAGTTGTGGTAGTTGTAGCACCCGCTGTTGTGGTGGTTGATTCGCCGGCGGTGGTGGTAGTGGTGGTAGTAGTCGTGGTAGTAGTCGTGGTAGTTGTAGTTGGCGTCGATAAGCCTGATACCTTCTGAACATGTACATCAGTGTCCCAGCTTAAAATAGCGGTGCCGCTGCCGATCGCCGCGACATCCGGATAATTTTTGAGATCGGTAGCAGTGACGGCCTGGAAGGGATCGGCGAGAAGTTTGGTGCCATTACTGTCCAGGACCTGGACCTGGTTGCCGTATGTTCCGGCCCCGGTATCATTCGTGATCATGTTGATAAGACTGTCCCCGGAGGTCGCGTCAACTGCCGCATGAGGCAGAGAAAGAGTATTAGTCCCGGTGCCGATCACGACGTCCACACCGTTAGCCGTCCAGAGGCCGAGGCCGTTGGTATCCAGTTTTTGCGCGTAGATATCGGTCAGCGTCCCTCCGCCTCTGCCGCCCCGGGCATCGGTCCAGGTTACGATCGAAACACCATCGGCTATTTTAGCGGCGCGGGGATAGGTTTGGTTCCCGGTCGCGCTACAGACAGCGAGACCGGCCCCCGCCCACTGCAAACTCCCGTCCGCTAGAGAAAGTTTTTGCCCGTAAATGTCGGTTGTGCCGTCGACAGTATCATTACGGTTATCCGTCCAGGCGACCAGAGCCGAGCCGCCGCCGATATTGGCGACCGAAGGATAAGTCAGCGCAAGAGAAGGAAACTCGGCGTCAGTATAGGTGCTGACCAATAGACCAAGCCCGGCAGCATTTGAGGCGGCGTCGGCCCACATAAAAGAGCCGTCACTGCCGACCCTCTTGGCGTAGATAAGTTTAGCGCCGCCGCCACCCAAAGCAAATAACATATTATCCGGATCGGGTAAATCTATGGCGTCGGAGACGTAAGCGCTCGCCAGGAGAGGGCCGCGTGATCTTAACCCGATACCGCCGCCGCTGTTCGACCAGGTTACGACCACTCCGCTGTTGTCATCGGGTGCGACCGTCGGCTGGATCTCGTTGTTGCTTGAACTGGTGACTTGGAAGCCATTTGCCGTCAAAAGGCTTGCTCCATCAGCGGAGTTAAGATATTGCAGGTAAATATCGGAGTTTACATTGCGCGTGTCTTGCCAAACGACCGCGTATTTGCCGTCGCTGGTCCTGCAAATACCGCCCAGGCTGCGCGTCCCCGCGCCGGTCGCGATCGCGACGCCATTTGAAGCCCATAAAGGGTCGCCGGTCGAGAGGTCGATCTTCTGGGCGTAAATATCACTGCCGCCGTCCCGCGCGTCGCGCCAGGCGACGACCTGGCCGTCTGCGCTCAAGACCGGCTGGTCCTGGTCCACGGCTTTTTTGCCCGCGCAGACCACTTCGCCGGAAGAACCCCAGGCGGCTAGCCCGTCATTGGTCGCTTTTGTCCCGTAAATATCACCGGTCGTATCCGTGTTGAGGTCAGACCAGAAAATGAGAGCGCCGCCCGAACCATCTTCCACCGGCGCGGAGAGGAACTCGGAATAATAATACTGTTTAGTGTCCCCGCTGAATTGAACGCCGTTGGCCGTCCACTGGGCCGCTCCGCTGCCATTAAGCTTTTGAGCGAAAATTTCGGAATAGTTAAATCCGCTCGTGTCATTGCGCGTGTCTTTCCAGAAAATTATCGAGCCGCCCGAACCGGTGCCGGCGATCTGCGGATACATTTGGTAGGCGTCGTTCAAGCAGACGGCAACCCCGTCCGCCGTCCACTCGACCGTGCCGGAGCCGTTGACCCGCTGGGCGTAGATGCCCTGATTGTTGTCGCGGCTGTCATGCCAGGTAATGACGGCCCCGCCGGAACCGTCGGCAATGATCGAAGGATAGTTCTGGACGGTATTGAGGTCGGAACAGATCGAAATACCGTTAACGGCCCATTCGGGGGTGCCATATCCGTTGAGCGCTTGAGCGTAAATATTTGAATCACCGGAGGCCATTAGGCGATTGTCTTCCCAGGTGATGATATATTTATCGGTGCCGCTCCCCGCGATCTGCGGATTCGCTTCGTCATTGGCGACCTGGCAAACCGTGCTGGTCCAAGGAAGAGCGCCGGCGCTCGTTACCTGCAAAGCGATAATGTCGCTCCCCGTGCCGTCGGTCGCAACAATGCTGGCGACGACCGCGCCGCCCGTCCCGTCGGAGACAAGCTGCTGGAAGGTCTTGCTGTAAGTGCTGGTAAAAAGCTCGACCCCATTGGCGGCCCAGGCCTTAGCACCGTTGCTGCCGATCTTTTGCCCGTAAAGATCATATTTAGATTGCTGGTTGCGGTCGTCACCCCAGCAAACGATCGCGCCGTCCGACCCGTCGGCTATCATCCGAAAAGAGTTGATATTATAGTAGCTGGCGCTTGAAGCTATGACGGCCAGGCCGCCGCTCGTCCATTGGACCGCGCCGCTGCTGTTGACCTTTTGCGCGTATATTTCCGCCACGCCGTTCCGCATATCGACCCAGCTGATGATCGCGCCGCCGGCGGTGTCGGGGACGACAGAGGCTTTATAGTATTCAAGTGCCCCCTGACTGGAGACGGCAAAACCGGTGGCGATGGCGACGCCGGCTTCCGGCGTGTCCCATAAACCGGTGCCATTGCTGTCCAGCTTTTGGACGTAGATCTGCTTGTAACCAGAAGAGGCATCGCCGCCGCGCTCATCGGCCCAGGCCACGATCGTATAGCCGTCGCTTGTCCGGCAAACGACCGGGTTGATCTGCGCGGCCGGACCTAGGGCACTAGCGATTATTTTGCCGGTGTCAGTCCAATCCCGGGACGGGGTCAAGCCAAAAGCCGCGGCAACCAGGGAGAGGGCGCAGAGGCAAACAATTATATTTTTTTTCATCTTAACTCCTTGACTTTATTCGATCGAGATCATCCCGATCGACTGGACCTTAACTTGAGGCACTATTTCATTATATGATAGCACGGCCAGATCGGGAAAACTCCGTTCGATGAACCGTTTGAAATGGGGGCGGAGGCGGGGCGAACAGAGGATGACCGGTTTGAGCTTTAAACGCTTAAAATTCTGCAAATGGCCGGAGATCTGGACCAGGATCTTTTCGCCGACCGCCGGGTCGACCGCCAGAAAGGAGCCGTATTCCGACTGATGGATGGCGCCGATCAATGTTTCTTCCAGGGCGGGGTCGATCGTCACCACGGTGATGACCCCTTTTTTGTCGGTGTAGGCTTCGCAGATCTGCCTGGCCAGCGACTGGCGGACGTATTCGGCCAGGATGTTGATGTCGCGCGAGAGGTGGGCGTAATCGGCCAGGCGTTCGAGGACGGTCGACAGGTCGCGG